>Ga0182239_1000519_pt1 | contig 14025 bp, 9 predicted proteins | sample hydfrate6_PW_210_FD_132456 | JGI IMG/M metagenome (GOLD analysis project Ga0182239, IMG submission 132456) | Subsurface microbial communities from deep shales in Texas, USA - hydraulic fracturing test 6_PW_210 | ecosystem: Environmental > Aquatic > Deep subsurface > Shale gas/oil reservoir >... | reverse complement strand
TCCGAACCCGTTTTTCCTGGCATAGCTGAGTATATCGTCTGCAGGGCTGCGGCTTCCTTTAATAATCTGCCTTGAAATCCTGGTCTCGTCAACGCCTGCGGATTTCAGTCTTCCTTCGGCTTTTTCCATAAACGGTGCGATCTGTTCCTCTGCCTTTTTCTGCCACAACTCCTCGATGCCCGGGGCCGACTTAAGAACATCCCAGGGGACAAACCGGGTTAACTCTCTTTTGGTATGAAAAAGCGTGATTTCGGCCTCTGTGTCCACGAGCATATATGCTGCATGGTCAACCGCATGCATGGCGCTGTCAGAAGGGTCAAGTGATATAAGAACCTTTTTTGACTTCACATCACCGTTGACCAGCCAGACCGGACAGGACTTGCTGTATTGAATCACGTTTCCGGACACTGTGCCGGTAAAGAACTTTTCAAGCCGCCTCCTTCCGCGTGCTCCTACCACAATTGCATTAGCATTGCTTTTCCCTGCAAAATGGCAAATATCCCGGGCAGGACCCTGCTGTTTGGCTTCAAGGTGGCCTCTTACGTGGCTGCCGTCAAAACCCGCTTTTTCCAGCCTCTGTTTCGCCGTTGAAAGAATTTCTTCCCCCGTCTCCCGGTTCTTTTTTTCCAGTGCTTCCAGCTGTTTCCTGGCCTCGCGCCGGACGACCGGATCGTCAAAAATAGGCGGCAAAGACGGCATGATATAAAGAAGGTCAATCTCCGGAATGGCGCGGCCAAACATCATTCGGATATAATCTATTGATTTTATTGAATTATCAGAACCATCAATACCAACTACAACCTTTTTTTCATTATCCACTCCTTTTATTTTTACTTCATTGGTTGCCTGTTTCATAGAAAAATAACCCTGACAAACTGCAGAAGCAAGACATAACCTGCAACCTTTTGAGGGCTTCGTTGTTCAGCAGATCCACGGGAACTGTTCTCCTGTTAGCATATCAACGATCCGCCAGCCACCGATTTCGGTTTCCATGACCACCGTTCCGGAATGATCACTCACCGCCTCGCCTATAATGCACGCCCTTGTTCCCAGGGGATCTTGCCTTATAGTGATTCTCCACCTGCTATGCGGGTGGAGAATCACTATCCCCGGTGGGCCGGCCTGCATTCCAACCCACCGGGATTTAAGTTGTTTTTTATTACCTGCCATATTTTTTTCCGAATGACAGGTTATGCCTCCGGATGACTCCTTGCCTGGATTTGTTTGAATATCTCCATCACGATGAGCAAGGGAACAGCCAGAATCAGGATTTCAACCCATTCCAGGAAGGTGATCGGCTCGATGCGCAGTAACGTCTGCATAAACGGTATGTGCATGGCGGCGATGTGGATGCCCTGGGCCAGCATGACCCCGAGGATCAGTACCCAGTTGCGGGAAAGTGGCACCCTGAATGCCGAGACCGTTTCCGAGCGGCAGTTGAACACGTGGATGTTCTGCATGAAAACCATTAGCAGCAAAACCATATTCCGGGCATGGATTTCGTTCATCTGCTGGATATCAGTGAGGAAAAACCAGAAAGCCAGAGCCACTGCCCCCATTGTAAATCCAGAAACCAGGGTTTGCCGGATCATAAGTGGGTTGAAGATTTTTTCGTCCGGCCTGCGGGGTTTGCGCCGGATGGCGCCGGGTTCACCGCCTTCAAAGGCCAGGGCCACATCCTGGATGCCGTTGGTGACCAGGTTGAGCCACAGCAACTGGACGGCCAGTAAGGGCAGGGGCATGTTGGCCAGGACTGCGGTCACAAACAGCAAGACCTCGGCTGCGCCGGTGGAAATCAGCAGGTAGATCACCTTGCGCACGTTATCGTAGGCAAATCTGCCTTCTTCAACGCCTGCGACAATGGATGAGAAATTGTCGTCTGTGACAATCATGCTGCTGATTTCCTTGGCCACGTCCGTTCCCGATCCCATGGCCACTCCGATATTGGCCCGCCTCAGGGCCGGGGCGTCATTGACCCCATCCCCGGTGACTGCCAGAAATTCCCCCCGCTGAATCAGTGCTTCCACGATTTGAAGCTTTTGCATTGGAGTGACCCGGGCAAACACATGGGTGGATGCCACCAGTTTCAGAAAGGCAGGCGAGTCGGCCGCTCCTGCAACCGTCAACGCGCCGCCGGTGACTGCTTCCTCGCCGGGTGCGGCTATGGCCAGTTGCCTTGCGATGGTGGAGGCCGTGGCCGGGTGATCACCGGTTATCATAAGAACCGTGATGCCGGCATTGCGGCATTTTTCAACAGCATCCCGGGCCTCGGGCCGGAGAGGATCAATAAAAGCAACCAGTCCATAAAACACAAGCCGGGGCAAATCGTTTTCCGTGTAAACCTCCTTTTCTGCGAAATCGTCGAATCCGCCGCCTGCCAGGGCCAAAACACGGTAGCCTTCGGCAGCCAGCGACAAAGCCCGGGCTTCAACTGCTTCCGCGTCGAGCCGGGTCAGGTCACCGTTGTCCATGGCCTTATCGCAAAAGCCCAGGATGACTTCCACGGCTCCCTTGGCAGCAACACACACCTTCCTGTTTTTGTTATAAAAGGCGGCTGAAAATTTTCTCTCGGATTCATAAGGGATAACGCCTGCCAGGGAAAGATCACGCCGGATATTGTCAGGTTCCAGGCCCATTTTATATCCCAGGGCAAGAAAGGCCACATCCATTGCGTCACCGTGATATTTCCAGTCCCCGCTTTGTTTTTTAAGGCTGCCCTCGTTGGCCATGATCCCGAATTCGGCCATTTCGGCCATCTGTTGACGCTGATTTTCGTAATACGATGTTTGGCCAACCGGTAAAACCGCCCCGTCGCCGTTGTAGCCTTCACCTGAAGCCGCAAACCGGTCTCCGCCCGGAAATTCAATTATTTTTGCGGTCTGCTGATTTACGGTGAGGGTGCCGGTTTTATCGCTGGCGATAACCGTGCAGCTTCCCAGGCTTTCAACTGCGGTGAGCTTGCGCACAATGACGTTGCGTTTTGACAACCGGGTCGTGGCAATGGAGAGCGCCACGGTAAGGGCCACGGGAAGTCCTTCCGGAATGGCCGAGACCGACAGGGCCACCACAAAGAAAAAAATCTCGGCCGGAACAAGGCCCTGTTTCCACATGATTATCGCCAGAACAGCGCTGAGACCTATGACCAGTATGGTGATCTGCCGGGTGAAGCGCTCCATGCGCAGTACCAGCGGCGGTTTGGCGCTTTCGGAGAGTGTGAGATTTTCGGCGATTTTTCCCACTTCCGTGGCCATGCCTGTTGCCGCCACCACGCCCGTGGCCCGGCCGCTGGTGATGGTGGCGCCTGCAAAAGCCATGTTGGTACGTTCGGCCACGCCGAGAGATTCCATAAGAATGCCGGCTTTTTTGGCGGCAGCCATGGATTCTCCCGTCAGAAAGCTTTCGTCGGCTGTCAGCCCGTTTACCTCCAGGAGCCGCAGATCCGCCGGGACTTTGTTTCCGGATTCGAGAAATACAATGTCGCCGGGCACGAGATTTTCAGCCGGAATTTCAGTTTGTACCCCTGATCGCTTAACCCTGGCGTTGATTTTGAGCAGTTTCTGCAGGCCGGCCGCGCTTTTTTCCGCGTTGTATTCCTGGTAGGCGCCAAGCCCGCTGTTGAGCACAATCACCAGAAGGATAAAAATCGCGTCCGTGCCCTCACCTATGGCAACAGATGCCACAGCCGCTGCGATGAGTATGAAAATCAGCGGATTGAGTATCTGGCGGAGCAAAATCTCCAAAAGGGTGGGCGGCTTCTTTACCGGCAGGGCATTGATGCCGTATTGAGCAAGGCGCTGTTTGGCCTCGTCATAGGTCAGTCCCTCACGGGAGGAGCATAATTCATTACACACCTCCTCTTCGGTCATGGCATGCCATTTTTCTTCGCTGATTTTCATGCAATCACATCCTCATTTAAAAATTTCATCATACAGGATATTCCCGGAGCATTTCATGGATGCCTTTGTGCATTTCGTACCAGAACTCATAGGCAGCGGCATGCTTGTCCCGGGTGAAAAAATCAACCCAATGGTCAAGATCAGGATGACTGACCCCGTCGGTCTCTTTTTTGTTTTTCAGGAATGTGGACACCATGTCCGTGTTACGTTCCGATTCCCAGAACACAGATGCATTGCGGCTGGTGATGCGGCTGGCGGTCATTTTTATGGAATTGAGAAACGCATCCTTTTTCCCGAAGATATTTTCAACAATATCGGGAATCAGGACTTCCGCCCAGGCACGGTGAAATCGGCAGATCCCGAGGTTGTCGAGCATCAGTTCCTTTAGCATGCGCCTGGCATTTTCCCTTCCCAGCTCCCGGGGCGGCAGAAAATCACGGCCATAGTGCATGTAATATTTGCCGGAGATGGCCATAGGCGCATAAGCACCGGGTGTCCAGTACTGGTTGGGAACCATCCAGCCCTGGCGGGCAAAGGCGTTGTATACAAACCGGTCAAGCACCTCCCGGCCCTTTTCCCGCGCCAGCCGTCGGGCAAATTTCCTGGCCCCAAACTGCAGCGCTATACTTCCGCCTGGCTGTGTCATCTGATCCAGCAGCGCCATACCCAGTTCGGCATTGTGCATGGAATCATGGACAACGTCAAAGTTCGTCATTTCCCATTTGGGCACTTTGTTTACCCCCAGATCCCCGGGCGTTAGCAAACCGTCATCCAGGCAGTCCATGAGCCATGCAAGCGTCCCGCCCGCGGAAATGGCATCAAAACCCAGGCGGTCGGCATGGTGGTTGAGCTGTTCAGCGGCCCGCTGGTCAAAGATACCGCACAAGGGTCCCATGGTCTGATACGGTTCATAATCTTTTTTAAAGCGGCCGTGCATTTTTTTGCAGACCGCCGCGCACGGTTCCCCGCAATTGTGCTGCTGCCTGGTTTGTATGGTCTCCTCGTTGAACTGTTTGAGGTAGTGATCCAGGATAAACCGTTGGTGAAGATCTTGGCGCGCTTGCCGGCTCCAGTAGATGGTGCGGTAATTAAACGCCAGAATATCGCCGTCCATGGCGGCGTAATTGACTCCGAAAGTGCCGCCTGTATTTAATTCCGGGTCGTAACGGTACTTGGTGGTGACCTCCATGTCCCTGGCCGACATCCGCTGGTTGAATTTGTCCTGGAACCACTGGTCTGCCACGGTGCGATCGCAAAAGTCCTCGTCAATATGGGTTCCGCCGTATATGATGCCTAAAAGGCCGTGCTCTTGAAACAGCTTGCTGCCAAAGCCGCCCCTGCCGGCCCAGGTATCCACATGGGTCAGTTCCCCTTTTTTCACCGGAGCCGATCCGACAGCGCCGAAATCCGAATCGCGTGCTGCCGGTCCGACGGCAAGCACCCGGGGGGCTTTTTCATACCTCGGCGCAAACATCCGGATGGCCTCTTCCATCACGGCATACACCCCTTTGCGGCCCTGATCCCAGACATATTCAGGCACGACCGGAACCAGTTCCACCTCTATTTCTTCGCCGTGGCTGCGGTTCAGGTACAAGAGGGAAGGGTGCGGAGCTTTGCCCATGAGACTGAGCATGTTGATGCCGAGGTTGTCAAAAACCAGGGCCGCCCCTCCCATGGAGGAGACAAAAAAACCATGCCAACACGGAGAGATGCCGGCGAATACAAGCCGGTTGGACCCGGGAAAAACTGATCCGGCCAGCAGGCCGGCGCCGATGGTCAGGGCGTTGTGCTTATACGCAAGATGGATTCCCAGATCCACGGGGCCGAAAAAATCGCCGACACGGTGGCGCTGCATGCGGTAAAAACCAGTGGCGGTGTCTATCATAAGTACTTTTAGTTTATGTTTGTTATCAGGCATTTCGAACTTTTCCCCGGTGTTTTCACTTGATAATCAGGCGCTGATGGTTTTAAGCGAGTCGGTATGCATGTCCCTGGTCGGTTCATTATCCAGCAAAATTATATCCCACGACCCTAAGGATGTTTCAGGGCAAAGCCGCTGATGCTCTTGACCACCGGCTGCAACATATCATAAGGGGTCTGGCCTGCAGCCGGGCCGCCAAGATAATAGACCCATCCGCCGGACTTGGCCGCCACCCTTTCGATGCCGCTTCTGCCAGTGTTGTCCCAGTCGTGTGCGACAATGAAATGCTCGATTCCGAGACCTGTAAGAATGGCTGCCGTCTCGGGGGTGAGATAGGAACCCAGGGTCGAAACCACCACCAGCTTGTCCTGGTGCTGGAGCAGGTTGTAGAAAGCGAAATAATCAAAAATGCCTTCTACTATAATAATTGTCCGGTATTGCCGGATAAACGGTCCTGCCTTTTCAATGCCGTAAAGCCAGCTTCCGGAGGAAAGCGCAATTTCATTGCTTTGGTGTTTGAGCCAGCGAACACCCCTGTCATCCGGAAGTCTGCCGGCCAATCCAGCTGGATTTGCATCGGCGTCGTAAATGGGCAACACGATTCGCCCGGCAAATGAGTCCCCGTAATTTCTGGAAAACGGCGCTTTCCGTCTGAAATCGATCTGCCGGCAGTAGTATCCGTATGCTTTTGCGGTGTTGTCGTTTAAAAGTCGGATCAAACCGCCATCCAGGAATGCATTGAAGGTCTCAAAATCATTTTCAAAGCGCGGCAGCAAGCTGTCTGTAAGCGCCCGGCCTTGATGGCGGGCATCGCTGTAGGGCGGCGCATAGCCGATGTTGAATTTGTCCACAACAGAGTTGTCAACGCCCTGGCGCGCCAGATAATCCCGGATGTGCTGGAACTGCTTTTCATTTGACATCAAAAGCGCATTATAGAATCCCGCAGCATGATTCATGGCGGCAGCAATTTTTTCATCAAGCTTGCCGGGTTCGGCAAAAACAACCGGATCATCAGGCTCCGGTGTTTCTCCGGGTTCGGGAACAGATGCGCCGGCACCGGCATAGGGTGTGAAATCCTTGATACCCAGATGCTCGGCCCACATCTGCTGCGCAGTTGTAAACCCTTGTTTCGTCCGCAGCATGATCAGATCATAAATGTCCCAATCGCCCCTGCAGGCACCGAAGCAATGGAACCGGACCTTATCCTTTTTGTCCACGTACACCATCAACTTGTCTTCGGTGTCAGCGTGGAATGGACACAGGGCGTTATACCGATTTTTTTTGACGGGCTTGAAAACAATGCCCAGCAGTTTTTCCGCATAATCGACAATGGCCTCGATATATGCTGCTGATTTTATGTCCAGATGGGTTTTCATCACGTCAAGACCGTTAAATCCCATTTTGTTTTTCTTCTTTTCCGGCGCTGTTTGCGGATGGTGTAACAGGCGATGAAAACGGTCTTCCGGGTTTGGCGGCTGAAAGCATCTGCCTTAGCTCCTCGCCCTGGACACTTTCCTGCTTTGAGAGAAGAAAGGCCAGGTCATCGAGCACTGCCCGCCGTTCCGAGAGGATTTTCCGCACCCGCTGATGGGCTTCATCGACAAACCGGAATATTTCATCATCGATTTGAGCGGCTTTGGCTTCGCTGTAATTTTTGCCGGAAGAAAAGCTTTCCTGGAGAAACATGGCCTGGCGCGGACGCTCATAGCTTACCAGGCCAAGGATATCGCTCATGCCGTATTCCGTTACCATGGCCCGGGCCATGTCAGAGGCCCGCTGCAGGTCGTTTTGCGCCCCGGTGGAGATTTCATTAAAAACCAGTTCCTCTGCCACCCGACCGCCCAATAAGACGGCCAGGCGATCGATCAGTTCCGAGCGCGTCATTAAATAACGATCCTCCGTTGCCTGCTGCTGGGTGTATCCGAGCGCTGCAATTCCGCGCGGAATGACCGATATTTTATGCACGGGATCGGCATGCTCTACCGATTCTGCCACAATGGCATGTCCGGACTCGTGGAAGGCCACAATTTCTTTTTCCCGGGCATTCATCACCCGGTTTTTTTTCTGAAGACCGCCAACCACCCGGTCGATGGCTTCATCGAAATCAGCCGGGTCGACGGTTTCTTTATCGGTGCGGGCTGCCAGCAACGCGGCTTCATTAATGATGTTGGCCAAATCCGCCCCCACAAAGCCCGGAGTGCGGCCGGCGATCTTGCGCAGATCGACTTCGGGGCTCAACGTCACCTCCCTGGCGTGAATTTTTAAAATGGCTTCCCTCCCGTTGATATCCGGGCGGTCCACCAGGACCTGCCGGTCCAGGCGCCCGGGGCGCAGCAGGGCTGGGTCCAGTATTTCCGGCCGGTTGGTGGCGGCCATGATTATGACCCCTTTATTGGTTTCAAAGCCATCCATCTCCACCAAAAGCTGGTTTAAGGTTTGTTCCCGCTCGTCATGCCCGCCCATCACATTCATTCCCCGCGCTTTGCCCAGGGCATCGAGTTCATCGATAAAGATGATACATGGCGCCTGTGCTGCTGCCTGGGAGAACAGATCGCGGACGCGGGCCGCACCCACGCCGACAAACATCTCCACGAATTCCGAGCCGCTGATGGAAAAGAAGGGCACTTGGGCTTCCCCGGCTACGGCCCGGGCCAGTAAAGTTTTGCCGGTTCCGGGCGGGCCGACCAGCAGCACTCCCTTGGGGATTCTGCCTCCCAGTTTCTGAAATTTCCCGGGTGTTTTCAAAAATTCGACCACTTCCTCAAGTTCTTCCTTTGACTCATCAATGCCTGCAACATCGGCAAAAGAGACCTTGGTGTCGCTTTCCGCAAAAATTTTGGCCTTGCTCTTGGAAAAAGACATCACCCCCATACCGGAGCCCATCTTTTTCATTGCAAACCGCCAGATCAAAAAAAAGAAGCCAAGCGGCAGAACCCAGGAAAGAATGCTGCCCAGAAATTTATTTTCATACCGGCCGGAATAACTGAGCTTGCGCTTATCCAGGTCGGCGACCAGGTCCGGATCATTTACCCTGACGGTGGTAAATTCTCTTTTGGGCGTTCCGGCCAGCATGCCCTTGATATTTTCCGGTCCGATCACCAGCTCGCTTACCATCCCCTGCTCGACATACTGTTTGAACTGGCTGTAGGCAATCGTCTCAGTTTTTGATGATGACATGGACTGGTGCAGATAAGAAATAAAGAAGATGGCCAGAACCAGATACCAGATGCTCAAACGTTTCCTGCCCGGCAGCGCGGTTTTATTTTTCTGATCGCTGAAACCGAAAAAGGCGCGCAGTTTATCCTTAAGGTTTCCGATCGGATCTTTATCATTGGGCGTCATTAATTTTTTCCTGTATTTTTAGCTATATTTCCCATATGGCAGCCTTGGAACTCCGTCCGGTCAAAATCAGGAAAAAAACTTTGTCAAATCCCGCATGGCCTTTACAATTTCAAGAACGGCCTCGTGCATTCCTTTGGCACCATAGCCTGTGTCCGGGGCTTCTTTTTTTCCGGTTTTGCCATGAATCTCGGACTTGATTTTTTCCAGTTTCTGAGCGTGTATTTCAAACTGCAGGCGATTTTCTTCCGCCATTTCGCTGATGAGATCGGAGTCAATCTGTTCGAGGATCGCATCAGCCTCTTTCAGTAATTCTTCGATATTTCTGGATTCCAAAGTCTCTGACATGTCGGTTCCTTTCCGCTTTAAAAGCCGGCCTCTTGTCCTGACGGGGCCGGGCCTCTTTTTAATCGGCCAATGGCATCTGCGCCTGTGCCGGGCTTGCATGCTTGACGTACTGGTAAAAGTCGCTGTCCGTTGTGAGGATCAGTACAGAATTCATGTTTGTCTTTTCCTTGTAGCTTTCAAGTGTGCGCAAAAAGGCATAGAATTCCGGATTTTTGTTGTAAGCCTGACCGTATATTTTTGTGGCCTCGGCATCAGCCTTGCCCTGGACCTCCTGCACCCGGCGATAGGCTGTGGAGCGTATCTGGCGAAGCTCTTTTTCCATTGTGCCCAGTATTTCGGCACTGCGCCCCTCTCCTTCGGAGCGGAACTGTGCGGCGATGCGTTTGCGCTCGGAAATCATTCGTTCATAGACCTTTTCCCGGACGCTTTCCACGTAATCGAGGCGCTTTATGCGCACATCTACCAATTCGATGCCGTACTGGGGGATGATCTTTTGCGCCTCAGCCAGTATCGTTCGGGTGATCTGTTCTCTTCCGCGGGCGATCTCTTTTTTCAGCTCTTCTTCCCTCTCCTTTGGCACTTCCTTTAGCACCTCGTCTTCCGGAACTTCCCATGATGCGCTGCGCACGAGCTCAACGAGTTCGCTGCTCGAGACCTGATCTCGTACCACTGAATCGAGAATATCGTTTAATCGGGACTGGGCGCCTTCTTCGCTGGCCACGTTTTCAAGAAATTTTTTGGCATCTGCGATCCGCCACCTGGCCGTGGTGTCCACCCATATGAACTCGCGCCCCTTGGTGGGAACCTGGTTGGGGTCACCGTCCCAGACGAGCAGACGCTTTTCAAATCGCCTGACCTCCTGTATAAAGGGAAGTTTCATGTGAAGTCCAGCTTCGGTCACGGTTTCGCCAACGGGTTTGCCAAACTGCACGACTATGGCCTGCCGGCCTTCTTCCAGCGTGTAAAGGGCGCTATAGACTACGAAAAGGAACACTATTGATATCGCTATGCCTGCTACTTTCAAGGTAAATTTCATTGTTGTCTCCCTTGCACTGATGGTTGTGCGCCTGACTCCATTGAAAGCCATGGCACCATGGCCTTCTGATCCTGATCCACTATATAAAGCCCCTTCATGTCGGCCAACAAGCCGGTCATGGCCTCCAGGTAAAGACGCCGACGTGTGACCTGGGGCGCTTCCAGGTATTCTTTTAAAATGGACTCAAACCGGGTGGCCTCTCCCTGGGCCCGGTTGACGCGCTCCAGGGCGTATCCTTCGGCTTCGCTGATACTTTGTGCCGCCACTCCCCGGGCCTTGGGGATTTCCCGGTTGGCCTGTTCCTCGGCCCTATTGATCGTACGTTCTTTGTCCTGGCGTGATTCGTTAACCTCATTGAAAGCGGGTTTTACGGTATCCGGCGGGGTTACGTCCTGAAGTTCAATGGTTACCAGCCGAACCCCGGACTCATATTCCGTCAAAATCTTTTGTATCTCATTCTTTGCTTCACTGGCCACGGCCACCCGACCGGTGGTAAGCACATCGCTGCCGATACGGTTGCCCACCGAGCGGCGCATGACCGCCTCGGTGATATCGCGGATTGTTTTGGGGGTCTCGCGTACATGAAACAAAAATCGAATCGGGTCTTCAATGCGGTACTGGATAATCCACTGGACGTCGATGACGTTTAAATCTCCGGTAAGCATTAATGACTCGTCCTTATATGCACCGCTGGGATCATAGCGGGTCTTTTCCCCGGGGGTGCTGGCCACAGTCCGAAAACCGAACTCTTCTTTGAGTACCCGGGCGGTGGGCACCATACGGGCCGTCTCGATGCCAAGCGGAAGTTTGAAATGCAGTCCCGGCCCGGCAGTGCGAATCACTTTCCCGAAGCGCTGCAGGATCCCGGTTTCTTCCGGCTGGACCGTGAACCAGGCGGTCCAGAAGACAGCCACCACAACCAATGCGGCAATGATCAAGGCCGAACGGCCCTTGTATGCTTTAAACTGTTGTCGAATTTTAGCCGCCACCTCTTCGAAAGTCGGCGGGGAACCCCCGGGGGGTTGATTCCATTCATTCATGGTTTAATCTCCTTGATTTTTTGGGTACCGCTCTCATTGGTTTTGCCGCGCACGGCCAGAACCGCGTTCATGCCCTCGGCTTTTTCAACAGTGTAAATATGGATGCCGTGCGGCTGGCGCAAAAGACTTTTGATCCCCAGCAAAACACCGAAAAGATCTGATTTTAAGTGATTGTCCAGCTTCTTGCGGGTTTCCCACTCTTCGAGGACATAAAGTATGTTTTTATTCTCAATATCGGATAAAAACGCGTAGCTGAGACATCCTGATTCTTTTTCCATGGGAGCCATCAGCGACAGAAGCGTTTGCACCACCTCTTTTTGTTTATCTGCCAGCACTTGCATGGATATTCGGACTATGATCATGGCATCCTCTTTTCGGCAAAGGCCGATATTCGAGTTTGATCTATGATTGTCGATACTCTCTGCTTTATGGCTGCGCACAATCCGTGCCGGAATTTTTGTTTTCGCGATTTTAGCGATAATTGACCGGATTAACGAAAATATTTGGCTCAACAGGCGGGAGTGGTTTAGACAGGGAAAGGGAACTTCACTGATCATATATGACCACTGATCATATATGGCCAGCCAAAAGGTGGTTTATGATGTGGACAGGGGAGGTACAGGAGATCCGGTAGATTTTGTTTGTCCATGACAGCTTTTTAATATGCTGCTGCAGCAATATGCAGAATACGGCTGATATGTTTGAACGTGTCAACACGAAAAGACCTCTCCCATCCTTATGACATGGTTTAGTTGCTGCTTCCGAAAGATTTTGATACAACCTCTATCATATCCTCGGTATCAGGATCATTACACGGGACGATTTTTAAGACAAGGATGGCTGCAGTGGAGGGGTCTTCATCCGAGTCGCCTGGAAAGGTTAAATGACTCTGGATCTCGCTTGGCTTTGTTATCTCAAGGTTAAAGCTTTCTTCACCATAAACGGCACCGAGTCCTATAGTTTCTACTTTCCTGCACGAAGGCCCGAATGGCTCGAAAAAAGCAGGTATGCGGAAGCATGCGGCAGGCAAAAGCGGGACTATGAGCCGGGCACAGGAGCATGACAAACTATCTGAAATAGCAACCGCGCGGTCCACGGCCGCGGCCACAGTCAGGGGTCTTTTACTGCTTTGACTCTTCCTGCGCCCCCTCCTCCCGGACTGCCTGCTCTTTTTCTTCCACAACGTCTCTGGAAGCACTTAATTCCGAACCTATCTGCACCCGAGGCTTCCCGGCTTCTGGTTGTTCAGGCGAGGAAAAATCCTGTTTTTTGTCGCTGTTTGCAATGTACATCGGCGGAGCAGTGCCGTCCTTGTCAACGCCGAACCAGATGGTGCGATGGGGGAAGGGAATTTCGATGCCTCTTTCGTCAAAAACCCGTTTCATCCGCTCCAAAAATGCTCGCCGAACAGCGAACTGCCGCATGGGAATGGTTTTTAGGCGAACGCGGATTTCCACTGCAGAATCGCTTAGGCTGTTCAAACCGAAAACCTCCAGGTCTCCGGTTATGTAAGCACCCCAGACTTCGTCGCCGCGGAGCTCAGCCGCCACATCCTGAAGAGCCTGAACCACCTGGCCGTAGCTCTCACGGTAGGCAACCCCTGCATCGATGAGCGCATAGCCGTAGTCCCGGTTGTAATTGCTCACCGTTGTTACCTCTCCAAAGGGTATCACCCGAATGGTCCCCTGAAGATCCCTCAGCTTGACGGTCCGCACTGAAAGGTTTTCCACTGTACCGCTGTATCCAGCTGCTTCCACCCAGTCACCCACGGAGATAGCGTCTTCAAGGAGTACGAATGCGCCAGTGATTACGTCTTTTACCAGGGCCTGGGCTCCGAAGCCGATGGCCAGACCGAGAATGCCGGCACCCGCAAGCAGCGGTGCAATGTTGACGCCGAGCTGCGACAATACAAGCATTCCGCCAATCAGCACAAGTACGATTCGAATCACGTTTTTCAACAGCGGCAGAAGCGTCTGTTTTCGTTTGCTGCCTCCGCCTTCCGCGGTTTCACGGGCCAAAGAGCGTTCTATCAAGGCGCTGACAACTTCCCACAGCAGAAAAGCACCTGCGATTATAAGTACAAGCGTGACCACGTCACCGACAACAACGGCCCCTGCAGAGGAAAACAACCAGCCGAGCGTCCCCAAGCCCCATACATGAAGTACGGCAAAGGCAGCCACCACGTAGACAACCCCCTTGAGCACGCCACGGACAGCAGGCTGGTAGCGGTTTGCCCGGGATTCCAGCTCGGGGTATGCCGTCTTCAGGTCTTCGCTTATCTGAAACAATCTGTCCACACCCTTATGCACCAGGTGCGCCAGCAGAGCGGCGGCACCAACCACGATAATGGTCATGGCAAGTCCTGAAACCAGAAAGAAAAAAGCCCCCTCGATTTCAAGCACCCATGCTGCAAAAACCCCGACAATCACCAGGACGGCTGCTATG
>Ga0182239_1000518_pt1 | contig 14096 bp, 15 predicted proteins | sample hydfrate6_PW_210_FD_132456 | JGI IMG/M metagenome (GOLD analysis project Ga0182239, IMG submission 132456) | Subsurface microbial communities from deep shales in Texas, USA - hydraulic fracturing test 6_PW_210 | ecosystem: Environmental > Aquatic > Deep subsurface > Shale gas/oil reservoir >... | reverse complement strand
GAGTTTAATGCATTAGACAGTATTGTGCAGGAACTTGGAATAGATGATTACAACCTGTATCATTATAATAGTAATGGTTCTGAATTTGTTTTTTCAGTTCAACTTCCAAATGAAGATTATGTGGGAATTTCTGATGATAATGGATTAGAAGAAGGACTAGATGAGCATTTAAGTTTAAATGAATAATAATATAATTATAGCCTGATAGGATTGATACTATGATATTTTTAATATTTATTTTAGGTTTAATAATTGGTAGTTTTCTAAATGTAGTAATTTATAGATTGCCTGATGGTAAATCAATTGTTTATCCACCATCTCACTGTCCAGATTGTGGACATAAGTTAAGCCCGCTGGAACTAATTCCAGTTTTAAGTTATATCTTATTAAGAGGAAAATGTAAATCATGTGGAGCAAATATTTTAATCAGATATCCTATTATTGAATTATCAACCGGAATTATATTTATTATCAATTATATTTATCTATCTGATCTGATAAGCTTAACCGCAGGTTTGATATTTTCTTCTTTATTAATTATTTTAACTATGATTGATTTTGATCATCAAATATTACCTGATAAATTAACCTTAGGTGGACTTGGAGTAGGATTTATTTTCAGCTTTCTTAGATCTGATATTACTGTAATTTATTCTCTGGCAGGCATACTGGCAGCTGGAGGCTTATTATTTTTAATTGCTCTGCTCAGTAAGGGTGGCATGGGTGGTGGAGATATTAAAATGATGGCAATGGTCGGCAGCTTTACTGGACCGATAATTGCTGTTAGTTCGATCTTTTTAGGAGCAGTGATTGCTTTAATAGCTCATTTACCTGGTCTGGTTTCTGGAAAAACAGGAATGAAAACTAAACTTCCTTTTGGGCCATTTTTGGCACTTGGTTCTTTAATTTTATGGTTCTGGTCTGAGGAACTATTTGATTTGTATATTAACTTGTTTATTTAAATACAATAGGCGTTTGCAAAATAGGAAAAGAAAATAGCAAAAAACTGTAAGTAATGGGTTAAATTCAATTTTTAGATTCAAAAAATTAAATAAGAAAATGTCTTAATAAAAATAGGCATAACAAAATAAACCTATGAATACAGGTTTTAAAAAAAGATATTAAAAGATTTAAATTCTAAGCAATTAGTGGTCTTAAAGATCTAATATTTTCTGGTTTATTTATTTTATCAGCCAGAATTAGTGTTAAAAGCTGAGTGATTCCAGCCAGAAAAACATCGGATTTAACACTCTTTAGATTCTGAGTTTTTAAGTTACCAGTAACCATAGCATCTTTGAAATAGTTAATTGTCTGTTCTACTACTCCTCGTTTTTTGTAGAGATTTATCCAGTCATCTGTATCTCTAATGATACCAGGATAAGTTCTTAAATCCTGATTGGGATAGGTGTAAACAACTCTACCGTAACTGGAGTCAGTACAAGGGTTTTCACAGTAACAATTTCTTTTACCACCTATATGGTTGATTTTAGGACAGACAAATTTAAATCTGGGACTGCGGTTTTTTTCCCTTGACCATCCAGTTGGTTTCATTGTTAGAGAGGAATCATAAGGGCATAAAGGCCAGCCATTTTCATTGTATTCTGGCTGTGGTAAATCTGATTTAGTGTTTCTAGAATTAAGCGGTATAACTGCTTTATCAAAACCAAAATCATTGATTAAGAAGGGATAGGTCTGGTAGCTATCAAAGGCAGAATCGCCGATGAAAGTAGAATATTGGTGTTCATTGTGAAGATTAAAATAATCTTCTAAAACAGGTTTTAAAGAAGTAGAATCACCAATAGATTTATCTTCATCAGGTGAATCAGTCTTTTTATCAACTGGTACTTCAGGATGATTTTCTTTAAATTCATTATCCAAAAAAGAAATGTGACGGATAATGCCCAGGCCATTGGTTACAATACCTGCTTTGTAAACATAACAGAAATGACCGTTGATGTAGAGCTGTTTAATCTGATTATCAGCCTGAGCATAAGATGGCATTGAATTGTAGGCAAAACCATAAACGTTATCAACATTACTATCATTTTTATAGATGTTTTTAAGTTTCCGAATGATATTGTTTATGTATTTAGGGTTGTTTTCTGTCACATAGGGTTCAAAGCCAGTTGTATCATATATAAAAAGATCAGACAGTAGAGGATCAATTTTTCTGCAAATTGGGTCAGTGATATCAACAAGGTGATAAAAAAGTTCTTCCAGATGATCCTCAAAATTAGTTTTAAAACGAGAGAACTGAGAGATATCGGGTACAGAGTTAAAGCCACAAAACTTTCTTAAATCACTGCTTAAAGCGAAAATGTTAACTAGGAGCACAAGAGTTGGTATTCCCAATATTTTTTGCAGAATAAAAGCAGAAAGCATTGACTCCAATCTGTAAGTTCTATCTCTACCAAAATATTTGTAGTAAGTATTGTAGAAACTGGCAGAAATAAATTCAGATAAATCAAGATATTGATCGAGCATTTCAAGGAATTGAGGTTTATCATTTTGAGCCCAATCTTTGGCCTGTTCATAAAGATCACCAAAAGACAATTGTTTTTTAGAATTAAAAGACATTATGATTTCCTCCTTTTAGTGTGTGGTATTTTTAGTATTTCTAACTATATTATACCATATTTTAAAGGGGAAGTCACCAAAATTTTATGTTTTGAGCCCTGTTATTTCGGGCCTTAGACATTATACAAATGACTATATTTAAATACAAAAGAAGGGGGCAATTTAATGAGGATAAATAATAGTAATGGACTGACTTTAATCGAAACAGTAATAGCATTGTCCCTTGTTGTAGTTCTGGCAACTGCTTTTGCTGGTGCTATGTTAACAGGATTGAAAAGCGAAAAAACTACAAATGATTTAGATAGAGCAGTAAATTTTTCTGCTTCAATTTATGAATATTTTAATCTTAAATTTGAATTTATTTTATCAAGTATAGAATTAAATTCTAATAGTTATAATAATAGTTTGGAAAATTTCAAAAATGAAATTGATAATGGTCAGTTTAATAATATTTATGATCTTTATACTGAAAATTTAGATTATGATTTAGATAATTCTAAAATATTAATTGAAAAAATTAATGAAGATTTAAAACTGTATAAAGTTGAACTTATTATTGCTTGGAGTAGCGGCAATGAAAATAATTCATATAAATTAGAAAGTATTTTTGGTGGTTCAGATGAATAAAAACGAACACTTAGTATATAACAATGGAATAACTTTAATTGAAATTTTAATGGCTGTGATTATTCTTGGAGCAGTTATGTCTATTGCAACCCCAATGATTATTCAAACTTTTAATATAGTTGAGGATAGTTCTGTTAGAATAACTAAAAATAGAATGGCAGATATTATGCTGGAAGATATTAGTAAATATTTTAGGTCTGCAGTTAGTTATGATAAAAATACAATAAATGGTTTAGATATTTATGAGTTTGAAGCTTTTTCTCCTCAAGATGGAAACAGAAAAAATTATAAAATTATTGAAACCTCTGATTCTAAATTAGAATTTAGAGAGAATGGCAATTTAATAAGGAAAATTGATAATGTTGATGATTTTAATATTAATGAAGATAATCCCCCTTTATATATTTTTAAATTAAGAGTTATTATACAATCTGAAGAAATAATAAAACAATTTAATTTGGATGCTAGGAATATACCTGTTGAAAATGAATAAAATTAATGATCAAGAAAGGGGGATTTGCAATGATTCATTTAAATAATAATAAAGGTATTGCATTAATAATGGTTTTATTAATGGTTTTGGTTGTGGGAGTTTTGAGTGGTTCTTTATTAGTAGCCTATAATAGTAATATAATTCAAAGTAGTAATAATGCCAAAAAAACAAGAGCTTTTTATGCAGCTGAAGGTGGAGCAAATTATTTAGCGGCATATATAAATAATTTTAATGAAGAAGAGGGCAGTCTGGGTTTTTATCTTCCTTATGAATTTGACAATCGTTATGATAAAATTATCGAAGAAATACGAGACTTTGATGCAGTTGAAATTGGCAGTTATGAAGTTGACTACAATCTTAATGAACTATCAGAAGATACATTTGAGGTAGAGATAACTGCCCGCGATGGGTCCAGCCAGGAGAAAATAATGACAACTTATCGCATTGCTTCAGAAGGATTATCCTTTTTTGCTCATGCTTTAGCTGCACGCTCTATAGAACTAAATGGGACCCTAACTCTGGAAGGTGGGTATCCTGATGCAGATTCCTTTCCGACGATAGCGACTGGTGAAACAAGCGTCGAGTCTGATCTAACTAAGGATAATGTTGATCTACAGGAACTGGTTGATTGGTGGTTTTTTAGAAGGTATGAATCAATGACAGGTTCTGATTATGATGAAGCTTATGAGAAAACATTTGAATTTTATGGTAATGAAACTGATAAAGAATTATATTTACCTGAATCTGATCAATCAGAAGAATTTACGGCTTATGTCAGAGGGATTAATTTCAGAGAAGTTTTGAAACAAAATGGAATTACAAATTATATTATTGGGTATGATGAAAATGATAATCCAGTTACGGTTTCTTTAAGTCAATTTGATTATGCAGATGGTGACTTAGAAACTCAATATGACATTAGTCAAATTACACCTGATATTGATCCAGATAAACTTGACCTTTCAAATTTCACAGGTGATTTCCCAGAAGACCTGAATGGATACTATGAAGACATGGATGATTTTAAAAATTATTCAAATTCTAATACAGGACCATATATTTATATAGATGAGTTTGCTTTCACTCCCAGTAGCGGGTGGTATGATTATCAAATCGATTTCACAAACATTAATACTGTTAATGCTGGAACAGATGGTGCAGGGGTTGTTCAGATGTATATAGATGATGATATAGATTTTTCAAATACAAATAGTAATATATATTTTAAATCTAGAACAGAAAAAAGTATACTGGTTCAGTCAGGAGGGGCAGAAATTAATCTGGATAATAATCGGATATTATATTATTCCTCTGGTTATGAGGGACAGATAAAAAGTATAGCCTATTATGCTCCAAATGCGACTATGAGAATTGCCGGTAGGATGCCGGGAACTGGCTGGGGGCAGTCCTATAATGTCAATAAAATTATTATGGAAGATGATGTCACTTTTCCGACTTTTGAATATGACCCAGAAGAATCAGGTTTATATGGAAATATTCATCCTGATATAGCAGGTTATTTTGGTGATGAAGATGATAAAGAGTTAGTTAATAAATTTCCTGGAGAAACTTTTCGGACAAAATGGAGACAGATTAAGTAGTGTAATAGGTTATTTAAAAGAAAGGGGATGATTTGATGGCAATAAGCCCATTATCGCTAATCAGAGGAATAAAATACACAAGTATTGATTTTGGTCATAGCAGCATCAAATATTTAAACACCAGAGTTAAAAACAATAAATTTAAGCTACTTGCTTCTGGACGCAGAGAAATTCCTACAGGTACAATTAATGACGGTAAAGTAGTTGATACTCATCTTTTAACTAAAATTATAGAAGATATTTTTAATGAAAAAAATATGGAACCAGGAGTTTTAATGCTTACACCTGCTTCCGGACAGGAATTTATTAGAAATATTAAAATGCCTAAAATGCCGAGAGAGGAATTAAAGGAAGCATTAATCTGGGAGGTTCAGGACTTTCTGGATTTAGAAGCAGAAAAGATAGCTTTAGATTACATTATTTCTAATGAAAAAGAAGATCAATATGAGTTATTGGTAACAGGTATCTCTAAAGATGTTTTAAATGGTTACTTAGAGATTTTTGAAACGAACATGTTAAAAGTTAAAGTTTTTAATCTGGAAGATATGGCTTTAATTTCTTTACTAGCTAAGAAAAAGAAACTGGAAAATCCATCTTTAATCTTAGATGTTGGAGCCAGCAGTTCTAAGATTTTAATAGCAGCTAAAAACAAATTATTTTTAAGCAGGGAAGTTGATACTTCTGGTAATAATTTCAGCAGCTTATTTTTAAATGAAGAAAATAATCAGGAAGAAGCTGAAATTGAAAAGAAAAAGTTTAAATTTTTTCCCGATCAGGCAGGAGAAGAAAACCTTGATTTAATGCTTTCTGACATTAACACTGCAGAAACTCTGCAAAAAAAGGTTAAAGATCTGGCAGATGAAATAATTTTTGAAGTAAATCGTTCTCTGGAATATCATAATGAAAGAAATTCAGAAAATGCTGTAGATGATATTTATTTGACCGGTGGGGGATTACTTTTAAATGGATTAGTTGATTACTTTAAAGAAGAAATAGATAATGAAATATTTGTTATTGACCCTCTAAAAGAGTTTCAAATAAAAGAAAAGACAAATCAAATTAACAATCATTTTTTAGCTACTGCTGCTGGTACCATTATGAGTGAGGTGATGCATAATGAGAGTTAACCTCCTGGAAAAAGATGAAGGTATAAAAATTCAATGGCTGGAAATTGTAGTGGTTTTAATTATTATTTTCACTTTTGCAGCACCTGCTTTTAATTATTATCTTAATTATGTTGAAGTAAAAAATTTACAACAGCGGCAAAGTAATTGGGAAACCAGACTTCAGGCTTTAAGACCAGAAGAACGGCGTTATTATCGGCTGGAAGAAGAGATAGCTAATTTTAAACTGCCGGAACGGGTAGAACTTGAAAAGTATACTGTTTCTCCTTTTTTCTTAGAATTTGCAAAAATAACTGGTGATGATATTAGTTTTAATAATTTAGATTACAGCAGTGGAAAGATAAATATAAATGGCAGGGCAGAAGATCTTAGATCTTTATTAGATTTTAGTTCCCGCATTTTTAATTCAGAAGTTTTTTCTATTATTTCTTTAGAGAGATTTCAGAATAATGAGCAGTTAGAATTTAATCTGGTAATAGAATTGGACAATAGGGAGAGAGGGGTGATTTATAATGAGTAATTTATCCAGAAGAGAAAAAGTACTGCTTTTTATTTTATTTGTCACAGTAGTATTTGTTGCTTATTATTATCTACTTTATCAACCTATTCAGGCTGAACAGCAAAATTTAGAAAATCAGATAGCTAATACTCAGAGCGAATATACAACTGTTCTCTCACGAGTTAATCAAATTGAAGATTTAAAAAAGGAATTGGCAAATTTACAGAGGGAAAGACAAGAGCGTCTGGAAATAGTTATTAGAGAGGCAGAAGAAATATTAGCAGCTATTGATTTTTTCGCCAGAGAAAGTGATGTTGAGATTAGAAGTTATCAAAAAGGAAATACCAAGAATGGGTATCCATTTACCTTTAATCTTGAAGGGGAATATTTTGAATTATTATCTTTTTTAAGAATGATTGACAACTGGGATTATCGTTTAGTTGTAGAAAATTTATCTGCTAATAATATCCAGCAGGGAGATAATTTAATAGGGTTAACTCTTAATTTATTTTATCATCAATCAGATGAGTTAAGAGATTTTATAGAAAGAGCAGCGGGGTGATAAAATGAAGTACTTAAAATTGTTATTTTTTATAATATTAATTATTATACTCAATAGTACTGCCTTTGCTTTAAACCTTGATGTGGATAATGATTTAAATGATTTTGCTAAGAAAAATTTATTGAATGAAAATCTAACTCAAAATTTAAATAATCCATTTTTTCTAAATGAGCAGTTAAAGGAAGCTCCAGCGGAGGAAGTTGAATTACAAACTCCACCAAATATGGCTGTAAATACTATTAAAACTAGAGAAGAAGTTGAGGAAGTAGATACTGGGCCTGAATTTACAATAAATGGAGTTATATCTGCTTCTAATTCGAGAATAGCTTTACTTATTAGCTATCAGCAGGAAAAACATCTACTTGAGATTGGAGATAGTCTGGATGGTTATAAATTCACCGCCTATCAAAATGGAGAAGCTACTTTCAAAAAAGAAGGAAGAGAGATTAAAGTTTTATATTAAATTCTAGATGATATTGATTGGAGGCCGGGTTAATGATAAAAACAAAAAAAGTTTTAATTTTATTTTTATTAATCATGATTTTTTTCTCAGCAGCAGCTGCTGCTGGACCACAGGACAAAATAGAGAATTTAAATTTTAAAAACACAGATATTGTTGATGTTTTGAGGGCAATTGCAGAAGTGGCAGATGTTAATTTAATTACTGACAGCGAGATTTCTGGAAACATAACAGTTAATTTAAAAGATATTACTTTCGCAAAAGCTTTAGATTTAATTACTCAAACCAGAGCTATCAGTTATAAATGGGATGGGAATACTGTAGTTGTAGCTTCACCTGAGAGACTGGATAGTATTTATGCTAATATCGTAACAGAATTTGTAGAAGTTAATTCCAGTGATTTTGATAACATAGGTACTATGGTTAGAGAACTTTTTCCGGAAACACAGATCACTTTAGATCCTACCCGCAGACAGTTTATTCTAAAGGGAGAAAAAGAAAATATAGAGGAAATTAAGGAAATGATAAACCGATTAGATGCTTCTAAAACTGTGGCAGAGATTGAGAGTAGTAAAAGAACACAGGAACTTGAAGAAAAAGAAATTGAAATTTATAGGGAAAGCTATCAGGTTTTAAATTCAGAATTGGAAGATCTGCAGTCAAAATTAAGAACCGTTAATTCAAACTTGACTTATAAGATTAACCCTTTGACAGAGACAATTACAATAAGTGGAGAAGAGTCTTTGGTTAAAGAAGCTATCTCAATGGCCAAGACCTATGATCAGAGTTTAGAGCCGGAAACAAGAAATATTAGAGTTGATTATGTAGATAGTGAACAGATAACTGAAATAGTTGGTAAGTTTTATCCAGAGGTTAGTCTTCATGTTAATGCCAAGCGCAAAGAAATTATTATTAATGGAGCTAAAAATAAGTTAGATAATGTAGTTGAATTGATAAGAGAAATTAACAAGCCTCAGTATCAGGTGGTAATTGAAACGCGGGTGGAAGAAATTTCTTCTGAATTTTCACGGGAATTGGGGATTGAACATACCGGGGTTTTTGATATCATCAGAGAATCAGAGGTAAGTTCCGGTGGTGAGAATTATAAAATAGAGGAGATAGATTTTACCTGGCCAGATATTTTCAAAGCCTTAGATACCTCTACTAATACCACTACACTTGCAAGTCCTAAATTAATGACTTTAAATGGAGAAGAGGCAAATTTATCTATTTTAGAAGAAGAACCTTATGAGGTTGTTACTACAGATGAAAATGGTGATAAAACCAGCAGTTGGGAATATGCAGAAGCAGGAGTGGAATTAACATTTACTCCCTGGATAACTGAAAATGATGAAATTGAATTAAAAATAGCGCCAACAGTAAGCAGTTTTAATGAAGTAGTTGACTCTCAAAGTGGAGAGGGAGAAAGTGCTCCTCCTGCCAAGAAGAGTAGAAGTGTAGAGACAACACTTAGACTAAAAAATAATGAAACCTTTGCTGTAGGAGGATTAATCCAGACTGACAGCGAAGGAATGATTACCAAAATTCCTTTGCTCGGTGATTTACCTCTTTTTGGTGAGTTATTTAAATTTAGAGAACCGAGTGACTCAACCAATGAATTAATAATTTTTGTAACCCCTCATATCATTAAATATGGTGATGAAGTGACAACTAAAAATGTTATTAATCCTCGAAGTGAAAAATTGGCTTCTGATGTTCAGAACGAGATTAAGTTAGATAAAGAAAAACAAAGTGAAATGAAACAAGAATTGGAAAAATCCAAGGAAGAAATAATAAATGAATACTTAGAACAACGAAGTAAAACTAGAAAAGAAATTCTCGAGTCACTAAAAGACGATAACAAAGAAAAAGAATATCAGGAATTAACACCTGAGGAGCTGGAAGAAATCCTCAACAACTAAATTAAAGAGGCTGAAAAATTCAGCCTCATTTCAATAATACTATTATTAGGATGATTTTATGGCTGCAGTAGTGGCAAGACAACCAATATTGGATAAAGATAAAAATGTTTTTGCATATAAATTACTATTTAGAGGTGGAGACACAGATTCAGAAAATTTTGATTGAGTCATTTGAAAAGTTAAACTTTAAGCAGTTGAGAATTATTAAGCTTTAAAAAAATTAGACTAACTAATTCTGTTCTGCTATGCACTTCAGTCTTAGTAAAAATATGACTGAAGTGTTTTTTACTGTATTAATAGAGATAAATAAGTTCTGTGCAATTTCCTGATTGTTTTTACCTTCAATTAATAATTTCAACAGTTCTTTTTCCCTTTCAGTTAACTGAAATTTTTGCTCCGCTTTTTCCAAAAGCTGACTTCTTTTTTTCTTAATTTTTCTTTCTAATTTATTTATGATAAATAAATTATTAAGGTGGTTAGAACACTGCTGGCTAATTAATTTTAGATAGAGCAAATCTTTACGCGAAAAGTCATTATCATTCTGGTCGCGAAAAAGGCTAATTGTACCCAGAAGTCGTTCCTGATGATAAATGTCAATCCCACAGGAATAATAAAGATTGTTTTTTTCCAGAAAATCAGTGAAATATTCTGTATTAACCCATTTTTTATAATCCATGAGATCAGTGCTTCTGCTTGGCTCTATTTGATTAAATGCTATTTCCCGGATTGCATCAATTTTATAATAGTAATTATTGTAAGCATTAAGAGCCTGATCACTTACATTAAAGCAGACCGGGCTGTCAATTATTTCTTCATTTTCATCAAAAAGAAAAAATTTGCTGCATAAAAAGGTATCAATTTATTTAATTTTTGCAAAAAATAATAGGAATAGTTATTTAAATTAGTTATTCTTCCTGTTTCATAAATAAAACTAAAAATGTTTTTCCAGTTAATCTTATAATTACTATTATTTTGCAAAATAACTCCTCCTTAATATTATACTTTTGGGTAATATAAATTATTTTAAAAAAATGTTATTCTGGGTATATAGTTCAGGATTTTTATAAAAATTCCTGTAAAAAAAACAAAGGGGGAAGTATTTATGAGTAGAAAAAGTTTTGTGGTGGGATTAGTTTTAGTTTTTGTTTTTATTTTCAGCAGCGGGGTTTCAGCACAATTATTAAATTATTATGGTATAGATAATATGCTGATGTCTGACTGGCAGTTAGATTACATTAGACCGCTTGATCCAGATGATTTAAAAAAGGGATAATTTAGATTGAGTCCAGTAATTGGGAGAGTTAATTCGGGCACGGAAAGAGATATCTTTGATTCTTCTTCTAATAAATATGATTTTGAGAATAGCACAAATGCTTATATTTTAATTTTTGATACCGCCTTAAGTGATAATTTAACTTTCCATAGTAAATATGCCTATCAACCCTGGGAAAAATATACTTATAATGACTATAGGGATAGTGAAGAGTCCCGAAGCAGCTTAATTGATCTATTTATTAATTATGAATTTAAAGAAGATAAAACTATGTTTTTTGGTTATAACAGGACATTAAATAAAGATAAAGAATATGATGACCTGGATAATTTAGAGTACGAAACTGAAACAACAAATAATATATATTATTTAGGATTTGAAATTCGCGGTTCATTTCTTAATTAATAAAATTTAGTAATTAAAACTGCTCCCTTTAGATGGGAGCTTTTTTCTTGTCTAAAGCTTGACATTTTAATTATTAAACTATATAATTTATAAGCAATAAATATTAAATAAAATGCTATTTCTATAATAAAAAACTTTATACTTTATTTAAAATTCAAATAAATACAAGGAGGACAAAGTAGTGAGTAGAAATATTTATTTAAACGGAGAAATTGTACCAGAAGATCAGGCAAAGGTTTCAGTTTTTGACCATGGTTACTTATATGGTGATGGTATTTTTGAAGGCATTAGAGCCTACAATGGCCGTGTTTTTATGCTGGATGAACATATTAAAAGATTATATCAATCAGCAAAAACAATTATGCTGGATATTCCCTTAAACAAAAAAGAGATGGAAACAGCAATTTTACAAACTATTAGAGCCAATGAATTAGAAGATGCTTACATAAGAGTAGTAGTTTCCAGAGGAGTTGGAGATTTAGGATTAGATCCCCGTAAGTGTCCGGAGCCTACAATAGTAATTATTGCAAGTGCGATTCAGCTTTATCCAGAAGAATTATATGAGACCGGTTTAAAATTAGTAACAGTACCAACTCGCCGTAATGGAGCTGAGATGGTTAATCCCAGAATTAAATCACTTAACTATTTAAATAATATTATGGCCAGAATAGAAGCTAATATGCAGAATGCACCAGAGGCCATTATTTTAAACAGTGATGGTTATGTGGCAGAGTGTACAGGAGATAATATCTTTATTATAGAAGAAGGTAAACTTTATACACCACCTAAATATGCAGGTATTTTAAAAGGAACCAAAAGGGAAGTAGTACTTGAAATAGCAGCAGAAATGGGATTAGAAATTAAAGAAGAGCTATTTACAAGACATGATCTTTTTAATGCTGAAGAATTTTTTTTAAGTGGAACAGCAGCAGAAGTTATACCTGTAGTAGAAGTTGACGGTAGAACAATTGCTGATGGTAATGTAGGCCAGCGGACTAAAGATTTAATAGCTAAGTTCAGAAAAATAGCAGGTTCTACAGGAACAGAAATTTATAATGATTAATTAAAATATAATAGTGCTTTTCAATAAGCAGTGAGCAGCATAGGAGGAATAACATGAGAAGTGATAAAATTAAAAAAGGCATCGAAAGAGCACCCCACAGATCCTTACTTTATGCACTGGGTCTTGACGATGATGATTTAGATAAACCAATGATTGGGATTGCCAATTCAGCCAATGATATTATTCCCGGTCATAAACACTTAGATAGAATCAAAGATGCAGTAGAACACGGAATTACAGCAGCTGGAGGTACAGCACTTACTTTTTCCACAATCGGTGTCTGTGATGGAATTGCAATGGGCCACAGCGGCATGCATTATTCTTTAGCCAGTCGGGAGCTTATTGCCGATTCAGTTGAAACAGTAGTTAACGGCCATCAGCTTGATGGTCTAGTTTTAATACCCAATTGTGATAAAATTGTTCCTGGAATGATGATGGCAGCAGCCAGATTAGATATTCCAGCAATTGTAATCAGTGGTGGGCCAATGGAGCACGGTAGTCACTGTGGAGAAGCAATTGATTTACACAATGTATTTGAAGCCGTAGGTTCAGTTAATTCCGGTGAGATGGAAGCAGAAGAGCTAGATCAGATTGCACGCTCAGCCTGTCCAGGAGTTGGATCCTGTGCCGGGATGTTTACCGCCAATTCGATGAACTCTCTGGCAGAGGTCTTAGGACTTGCCCTACCTGGTAATGGTACAATTCCAGCAGTCAAAGCTGATCGAATTAGACTTGCCAAAGCAGCAGGTAAAGCAGTAATGAAGCTGATTGAAGAAGATATTCGTCCTTCTGATATTTTAACAGAAAAGTCATTTGCCAATGCAATAACTGTTGATATGTCACTTGGATGTTCAACTAATACAGCTCTGCATTTACCAGCAATTGCTCATGAGGCAGGTATAGATCTTCCTTTGGATAAATTTAACGAAATTAGTGATCAGGTACCACATATCTGTTCTTTAACACCAGCCGGTAAAAATCATATGGAGAATCTAAATTCAGCCGGAGGAATTCATGCCGTAATCAATGAATTAGTTAAAGGTGATTTAATTAATTTAGATACAGTTACAGTCACCGGTCAATCTCTAAAAGAAAATTTAAAGTCAATAAAATTTGTTGATCACGAGATTATTAGACCACTGGATAATCCTTACCATGAGCGGGGAGGACTATCTATTTTAAAAGGTAACCTTGCACCTGAGGGCTCAGTTGTAAAAAGAGCAGCAGTAGCAGAAAATATGATGGAGCACCGCGGGCCAGCAAGAATCTATAATAGTGAAGAAGAAACAATAGCAGCTATTAATCAGGGAGAAATTAAGCCAGGTGATGTAGTAGTGATCAAAAATGAAGGTCCCAAAGGTGGTCCCGGAATGAGAGAAATGCTTTCTCCAACCTCTGCCTTAGCAGGAATGGGCTTAGATGATAGTGTAGCTTTAATTACCGACGGACGTTTTTCTGGAGCAACCAGAGGGGCAGCAATCGGCCATGTT
>Ga0182239_1000517_pt1 | contig 14121 bp, 16 predicted proteins | sample hydfrate6_PW_210_FD_132456 | JGI IMG/M metagenome (GOLD analysis project Ga0182239, IMG submission 132456) | Subsurface microbial communities from deep shales in Texas, USA - hydraulic fracturing test 6_PW_210 | ecosystem: Environmental > Aquatic > Deep subsurface > Shale gas/oil reservoir >... | reverse complement strand
AAAACTGTTGGTTTTATGCGAGATCGTCCAACAGGCATTAATATTATTGCAGGGCCAACAGGTAGTGGTAAGTCAACAACTTTGAAGCATCAGCTAGAATCAATTTCTGATAATCGTCCTGATCTCAATATCATGTCTGTTGAAGACCCGCCGGAATATCCTATGCAAGGCGTTGTGCAGATGCCTGTCACAAATACAGATAGCAATGAGGATCGTGCAAATGCCTTTGGTGATGCAATCCGCATGGCTTTACGTTCTGATCCAGATATTATCATGATTGGTGAAATTCGTGATCCTGAAAGTGCTCAATTGGCTTTCCGCGCCGCACAAACTGGACACCAAGTATGGACAACACTTCACGCCAACAGTGCTTTTGGTATTCTATCAAGATTGATTGATATTTTAGGCAGTGGCAATGGTGATCCGATCACTTATTTGTCTGACCCGACACTTTTAACGGGACTTGTTTTCCAAAAGCTGGTTCGAAAGACTTGTCCACATTGCAAAATTCAACTTATAGGCAATGAAGATCGTTTGCCTGACAATGGTATATTAAATCGGATCTCTAAAGTTATAGATATGAGCCAAGCAAATATCCATATTGTTGGGGATGGTTGCTCAAAATGTCAGGGAACAGGAATTAAAGGACGTACTATTTTAGCAGAGGTTGTCGCTCCTGACCCTGAAATGCTCAGAATTTTGCGCGAAACAGAATCAGTTGAAGCGGCAAGACAACATTGGGTTGAAAAACAAAATGGCAAAACCGTTATTCATCACGCTTTGGATAAAATTGCTTCTGGTGACATTGATCCCGTCCAGGCTGAACGTGTTGTCGGGCCACTGATCCAAGATTTGGTTTTTGCAGATGGCGTATTGGAAGAGGAGGAACTAGATGGGCTTGATGGATAAAGCAAATGCTTGGTTCGAAAGCAAAATCTCTGCAAGATCGCCTTTTTTAAGGCGGCTTGCAAAGATTTTTGTGGCAGACAAAGATCGAATCAAGCTTTATCGGAAATTGGCAAAAGACATTCAATTTGGAATGTCTATTCAAAAAGCACTTGAGAAACAACGCGATACATTTTCCCGAAAATCAAAAACAGATTTTCGAGCAGTTATGCTCCAAGAAGTGCATGACAATCTACAACAAGGTCATAGTCTGGCAAAAAGTTTTGAAAACTATGTGCCTATCAATGATGTAATGATTTTAGAAGCGGGAGAAAAGTCGGGTTCATTGCCACAATCAATGGAACTTATTTCGTCTTTGACACAAGCATCTAAAAAAATGCGAAGTCAAATGATTAGTGCAATGGCAATGCCCTCTCTTATGTTCATCATGCTTATTTTGCTTTTTTTGGTTGTCGGGAAAAAGATTGTTCCCACTATGACTTCGGTTTTGCCGCCCTCACAATGGGAAGGGCTAACAAGATCGCTCTATGTTGTATCAGAAATTGTTAATTCAATGTGGTTCATGGTTATCCTGGGTTTCATTTTGATCATGTTTGTAGCAATTTTTATTACCTTGCCACACTGGACAGGCAAGTTAAGGCAAATTGCTGACAAAATACCCCCCTGGTCGTTTTATCGTCTACTGATGGGTGGTGGTTGGATTTTGTCATTTTCCTCTTTGGTTAAAAGTGGCGAATCTATTATGGATTCTGTAAAAAATATGAGAAGACTTGCCGCGTCAGGAAAAACAAAAAACAGATGGCTTAACGAAAGGCTTACCGCCGCCATTTATTATTTGTCACAAGGCAAAAATATTGGACAGGCACTTGATTTGTCAGGCTACAAGTTTCCCGATGAAGAAATAGTTGTTGATCTCGTTTCTTATTCGGATCAGCCCAATTTTGATGAAACGCTTTATCAGCTAGGGCAAGAATGGATTGACGAAGGAATGGAGTCATTTCAAAAACAATCTAAAATTTTAAACTCAATGGCATTTATGGCTATCGGTGGTGTTGTGGGTTGGTTTGTTATGGGGCTTTTTCAACTTTATGGTCAAATTGGGGATAGCTTTGGCTCAATGGGCGGCATGTAAAATTAAATTCCAAAAAAACAGGATTTGGGAGTTGACAGAATCAACCTGTCTCCCATATACTTTTGGATATTGCATATAAACAATCACAAACCACTTTAAACAAACTTACTAAAAGGAGAAAAAAGGATGAAATTTCGAGAGATTATTGACAGCTTGCAAGTCAAAAAACATGAAATTGACGAAGAGAATAAGGGCCAACAAGGGTTTACTCTTCTTGAAATGATGATGGTTATTGTCATTTCACTACTGATGATGGCGGGTGTGTTTGGCCTTGTCTCTATGGCAATGGGTAACAGTAAGGTGAAAGACGCACAGCAGAACATTTCAACAATCCGTATGGGTGTACAAAATTTGTATTCGGGGCAACCGAATTATTCTGGTTTAAGTAATACCATTGCAGAAAATGCCGGAATTTTTCCTGACAAGCTCATTAAATCCGCAGGCACTATCAAAAATGCTTGGAATGGAGACGTTACTATTGCCCCCAACTCCGATCCTTCAAAGTTTGATGTAACATACAAAAGCGTTCCGCAAGAAGCTTGTATGAAGCTCGCAGTTTTGAGCGGTTTTGATGAAATTACTGTTGGTGGCACTGGGGTAAATGACATTGCAGGAGCATCGTCTGAGTGTGCAAGTGGCGGCAATGATCTTGTGTTCGTTAGTCAATAGTTTTTAAGGACTTCCTAATGAAAAAAAATGTACTGCTGAAAAACCAACAAGGGTTTACTCTTCTTGAAATGATGATGGTTATTGTCATTTCACTACTGATGATGGCAGGTGTCTTTGGTCTTGTTTCTATGGCTACTGGAAATAGCAAGATCAAAGATGCAAAACAAAATGTAGCCACACTTCGCGTTGGAATCCAAAATTTGTATTCTGATCAAAAGCATTTTTATACTGGACTAGATAATGCTGTTATCAAACAATCTAAGGTTGTGCCGGATAAAATGATCAAGTCCGGTGGTAACATTAAAAATGTTTGGAATGACGATGTGACTGTAGCTCCACTTTCTGGCGACATTACAAGCTTTACCATTGAATATAAGGGTGTGCCTGAAGATGCTTGTATTAAAATGGCAACCGTAAATGGTTTTGACAAAATCAGTGTAGGTGGCACAGAAGTAGCAAACGTAAGTGATGCGTCAAACGAGTGTGCTTCTTCGGGTAAAATTACTTATCAATCTCGATAAAATGTATTATGTCAAATCTAAAAAATCTTGAATTTTCAGATTTGATTGTGGGCGGCCAGGGTGCTTTTTTGAAAGGGTGTCCTGGCCGCCCTGAATTATGTGGCGTTCAAGACGCTGATCAAAAATCTGAAATAAACGAAATTTGGAATGACCTACAACAAAAACAAGAAAATGAATTTTTGTATTGCAAAGATGGAATCCAGTATCGTGTTGCGCGGATGAAAACAGTCGATGGAACTTGGTTTACATTGCGCAAAGGGATGCAAAAACTTCCATCTTTAGCTGAACTTGGTTTGCCTAAGCCAATTATTGATACGATTTTAGATTCTGAGTATTCGCATGGCTTACTTCTTTTCTCTGGTGAAATGGGTTCGGGGAAAACAACGTCTGCATCTGCATATGTTGGAGATAAACTGTGCTCAAGTGGTGGTCACGCTGTAACTTTGGAAGATCCTCCCGAATTGCCACTTCAAGGAGCACATGGGGCAGGTGTTTGTTTCCAACAAGAAGTAAAAGATAAGCAATTTGCAGAAGCGGTTGTCAGTGCTATGAGATATGCTTCACCTAAAATAATTTTTTTAGGTGAACTTCGAGAATCTGCGTCAGTTAGCGAAGCACTTCGAGCGGCAATAAACGGCCATATCATTGTTGCCACCATACATGCCGCAGGGATTATAGAAACATTAGATCGTCTTAGAGCACTTGCCAAGCAAAGAGATGGGGATGCGGCGAATAATCTTTTGGCAAGTGGTTTATTTGGGATTATCCATCAGCGACTTGTAGAGCAAAAAGAAAAAAAGAAGCTCAAAACAAAAGTTTTATTTGCAAAAAAATCAATTTCTTCTATTCGCTCAAAAATACGAGAAGGACAAATTCATCAACTTAACACAGAAATTCAACAACAACAAAACGAACTTTTTATGGGTAAAAAATAATGTGGGCTTATACAGTTTTTTTTATTGCTGTCGCTATATTTTCAGCGTTAATGCCTATCGAATTTATAAAGGGGCATCCTGATAATTATCAACAGCATAAAGCAGAAGCGATTGCACAAAATTTTATTATCTATCGCAACTCAATACGCGAATATGCCGGCAATAATCCAGGTTTTTCTGGAGAAATCACGACAAACACGTTACCAAACACATGGCGTGACACTGGCTTATGGACAAACACTATGTCTTCCGGGATTGCTTATGTTTATGGCGATCCTCCCCCCGGAGTGGAAGCAGTCGTAATGGATAAATTGGGCTATCCAATTAATACAGGGGTTAAATCAGGTGGTGTTTTGGTTTCCCAGGCCCCTTCCGGGGGGAACAAAATAACAAATGATGTGCCCATTCCTGCAAGTGTCCCGGCAGGAAATTTAGTTTCTGTTTTTAAAGTAAATTAAAAGGACGACACAATGAAAACGCAAAATGTGGATACATATAATTTAAAAAAAAACCAACGCGGTTTCACAATTATTGAGTTAATGTTCACTATTGCAATTTTTGCCATGATGATACCAGCTCTTGTCAAATGGATGGACATGAGCAGTACAGAGACAAAGAAAAAAGTATCTGCGGGGCAAATTGAAAAAGTTGGAGAAGCATTATCTTTGTATGTCAAAGATAACTATGCCTCGTTTATTGGCTCTCCACACTCTACTGTTGCCGTTAACACTCTATCAAGCAACAATTATTTGCCTTCATCTTGGTCTAACACAACAGAAAATCCTTGGGGACAGACGTTTACTTGTCATGTAATTAACCCTTCTGGCGACAATTTACAGGTTCTAGTTTTGACAAATGGCGGAAACACGTTAACAGCAAAAGAAAAAAATCAAGCCATACCATCAGCGGCTACCATGGTCGGTTCCAATGGTGGATTTGTGCCAACAGGCAACCTTGGCGGAGAATCGACAAGTATCATTCAGGGTGCGTATGGGACATGGCAACTTGACTTTTCGACTGTTACTGGTCTTGGTTCACCAGGGGCAGGGCATTTGGCGTGGAGCAAATATTTTCAGGAAGGCCAACTTGGAGAGGACTACTTGTACCGCTCTGCTGTTCCAGGACATCCCGAGTTAAACCAGATGCAAGTTGCCCTGGATATGGATGGCAACCAAATCAATATGGGGGACGCTGACGTTGGAGGGGGTAACGGCGAAGGTGTAGCCCGCGTGAATTTTGAGAACCATGAAGCATCAGATTTTAGTTGCACTGACGATGATGATAATGGTGGCGGTGTTTTTTATGATCGTTCTGATGGACTTTATGTGTGTCGGGAAGGGAAAAAACAAAATATTGCCGATCAAGGCAATGAAGGGTTTTTGCAAAATGCTGAGATTGCATCTAATGGTGACACTATAACAAAACCTGATTGTTCTTCATACACCACACCTCAAATTTTCGTTTCTCCGGTGGTTTTTTCCAGAAATACTTCAGGTGAAAATTTAAAAGCTGTCCAAGCATATGCACAAGAATCAGGAACAGATTGGACAGTGCATTTACGAGTATTAACTAAATCAGGTTGGAAATACCCTTCAAGTAGTTATGGCAGACTTATGGTGATCACCAAATGTTCATAAACTTTAAAACATAAAATAGGGTTTTTATATGAAGAAAAAAATTTTTTTTGTTATTTTGGCAATATTAATTTTTTACAGTGAGCCTTTTGCTTCTAGTGATTCAGTAGACATGTCTTTATCTGCAAATATTAATACAGACAATTATGGGAAACACTATTGTGTATAAAATCTTTTTTGTTGTTTTTTTTATGTTGTGCTGTTTGCCCGTTTCAGTTTTTGCAAAAGATTCAGCCAATTTACATTTAAAAAAAAGATCATTCAACTGGCCCTGAGTATCCCACAAAACAGTGGGTAGACAATCGAATAAAACAATTTTTAGAAGAACAATTTGGCGGAAAACTGTGCGATTGGGAGGGCTGGAAAAAAGTGTCTTCTCCTAAATGTGATAGTAAACCTTGGAGCACCAATGGCATGAAATGCAAATGTTATTCCACTGGTTTAACAGAGTATGAATATTGTTCTAATGGTTTGATTACAAGCACTAAAAAAGATTCTCCAAGTTGCTAAAAGTTTTAAATATGGGCGAACATGATTTTTGTGCCTCAAGAGGTTTTGGTGGGCCAGGAGGAACAGATGTGTCATGTAATATATATAAGAAAAACGGAAATTGGTATTTGTATAACAAAGATAGCTCTAGCGCAGAGTCAAATGCTTGCCGTGCTATCTGTTTTGTTTTTAAGTAACCAAAGAGGTTTTTATGCGAATTAAAGAACTTTTCTTATTTTTTGTTATATCTTTAGTTTTATCTTCATTTTGTTTTGCTGCTGATTCAACAAGCATGTCTATAAAGAAAAACATTCACAATCAAAATACTGTCAAAAAAGATTATTATACAAAATCCGAAGTAAATAAAATGATAAACAATGTAATAAATAAAGCGAATAAGGCTTTGAAGGAAGCTGAAAACGCACAGCAGAAAGCTGAGGATGCTTACTCTAAAGCGATATGGGCTTATGAAAACAGAATGGATGGCTCTGGAGGAGGGCATGGTAGATAATATACAAATTAAAAAAATACACAAAATGCGAACTTAGAAGAACAAAAAACATGTGGTGAGCCACATATAAAATGGGGATAGCCATGAAAAATGATGGACAAACTTTAGAAATGGAAAATTCTGCCAATAATATTCGATTAGACGAAAATGGTGTTTGTACTTTTGTACCACTTTCATATTTACAAACGACTTCTAAAATATACAATATGCCCACAGGCTATCGCGCTTATGCTAGAGGAAATCCTCATGCTGGATGGGATTATGACAATGGGCCTACTCTCACAACACCAAGCGGAACAAAGTCTGTAACAGTAAAAATTGTGATGTACACAAAACATGTGGGAGACGGATGGGTTGCCAAGGCTTGGATTAATGTAAATGGCAAATATCATCGAGTATTATACAAATCTGGGAAAGGTGGCGGTTCATATACCGCTTCCAAAACTTTTAATGTGTCAAGTGATAGAGCTAGAATTTTTGTTCGCGGTGGAGCATATAGTCGTGGAGACGACCGGTACGCTAAGGCAGATGTAAGAATCACTGGAGGCTCTATCCTCACTGACCATAATGAAAGAATTAGTGCAGGTGAAGTTCAATATATCGCTGTTGGCAAAGGCAAGTAGGAGACGAATAATGACAATAAAAAAATATATGAGAAAACAAATTTTTATATTTTTCTTTTTGTTTTTTTTCTGTTTTTCTTGCAGTATCTCTTTCGCAAATGATTCCTCTTCTATGGGGCTGGACAATAATATTTCAACTGGCGGGGGCGAAGAACTGTAGGTAAGCTCTAAAAATGGAAAATGGCGCACGGCGTGTACCACGGAAAGCGGCAAATATACTAGCTCAGTCAATAGCGGAAATACTGCGATTTGACGTGTTAAGTTTTACAAATAAGGCAAGGGTTGCCTTAAAGCCAAAGAGCACTAGCAATTTCGCTGGTGCTCTTTTTGTGTGTTTATATGTTTATATTTTTATATAAAAATATAAAGGTTGAAAAATATTTATATTTTATATATATTTTTCAAAAAAAAGGATGGTTCTATGAAACGCAGAAAATTTTTAAAAACCCTTTCTCTTTGCGGGTCTTCTGTATTTATTTTTGGATGTGTCCCTGAAAATATGCAACAATACTCAGGCATGTTAACTGATATTGGTGAAGAATTTGGCGTTACCCCTGAATCACTTTTACGTTCTGCTTCACAAAAAATGGTTAATGGTGTTGATTTTCAAAATCAATATGCGAAACAAGTTTTTGATACATTGAATAAAAAAAATAATTATGAAATCTCAGCTAACATATCTGAATTACAAAAAGATTGGGAAATTGTAGAAAAATATTATGCAGACAAACAAACATTATATCCAAATGATCTTTTACCTGTAGGGAAGGCTCTTGTTCCTATTTTACGAGCCACATTGCGGGCTGAAGGTGCAAAAGTTGGACTTCCAAAACAATATCAGGCTAACAACTCACATTACACAAGCCCAATTACACTAGCTTCTCGGCGTGACTTTATATCTTTTCCTTATCAGCTAGTAAGTTCTAAAAAAGAAATGTTATCTGTTTCTCAGGATAAGGGCATTGCAATATATCCAGGTCAATCAATTACTTTTGAACAAAAGGGATATTGTCTTGATCCTGATCGCCCTGCGCCTAAAGGTGGAGAGCAATTTGCTTTGCGTCCATCCAAAGATTTAATAGCAAAACCATTACAAGGGATTTATGATAAATTACTAGAAAAATCGAAAACGAATCCCCGGATAGAAAGAAATTTGCAAAACATCGTTTGGGGCCTTCGAACTGCTGATAGTCCCTCTACATCCAGAGCAGACAATCTTAGTTCTGGTGAACTTTCTATTATTGAAAAAGCATATCCAGGAGCCGTCAAAGATTTCGTTAAATTTCGGGAAAACCATAAAAGTAAAGTAGATTTCCAAGAGCGGATTATTGAAAATCTTGGTCAAAATGTAAGCCAATCTTATGTAAATACGGCTTCCACAAAAGATTTGCTAAACACAATTACAACGGCTGAACCATCTGGTTCGTTTGAACAAGATTCTGCTTATTCAACACTAGATGATGGCGTTGTTGCTCATACAGTCGGCACAGATACTTTGCAATATAGGACAACAATCAAAAATGTATCCGATAAGCCTTTTTACTTTGATGCCACACAATGGGTAGCCGAATCCCCAAGGGATGTACAACGGGTCGCCATGCTTCCCCCTTCTGATGTGCGCCGTTCAAATTTTGGCCTTGATTATGCCGAGATTACGTCTGAACAAGCCAAAGCCCTTAAAGAGCAACTTGTACCCCAGGCGAACGACTTTTTACAAAAAAAGCGATTTAAAGGGCTTTATATCGGTGATTATATCGACACTGACAAGAATCTTGCCATGTCCACACTCTGTCAGGGCGTTAAAACAGGACTGGAGCTTGCCCCGGTCACTGGCACAATCTTGTCGGCAGTTGAAGCAGTAACGGGCCGGGACTGGATAACGGGCGAGCAAATGGGCACAGCGGATCGCCTTTTATCATGCATGGGTGTGATCCCAGGGGTTAAGGCTGTCCAAAAAATTATTGGTGTAGCAAAATTACCCAAAATTGCAGGATGGGCAGTCAAAAACGCCAAGGTGTCCAGTATGGTTAATTTTGCAGACAGGACAAAGGGCGGGCAAGCACTTGTAGATTGGGCACTATCTGATCCTGCTGAAATGACAGTTGAGAAGATTCGTTCATCTCCGTATGGTCGTGCTGTTGTTGAGACATTGCAAAATGGCGCAAATGACTTACCTCAATCTTTGCGATCAACCACATATTCGATGGGTATTTAAGTAGAAATTATCACTAAACACAAAAAAGGCTGTCTCTAAATTAGGGACAGCCTTTTTTGTATAGAATTTTACTTGCTATGATTAAAGAAATTTCATTTCAATGGATAAAAACTTATCCTCCAAATTTTTCTTCATAGAAATCTTCCTGTTCAGTAACGAACTGTGATGGTGTTTGGAAGACATTATTTTGTGTATGAAAAGCCATTGGATGAGACAAAACAAGATTTCGTTTTGCCCTTGTTGCGGCCACATAAAACACTCGCCGCTCTTCTTCCACTGCCTCATCAGACCCCATAGCTTTGGCTGAGGGGAAAAGGCCATCTAATAAGTGAGGCATAAAAACATGCTCAAACTCTAAGCCTTTTGAGCTATGAACAGTTGAGATAACGACTTTATTTGCATTTTTATCTTCACCGATTTCACCACTACTGTTTTTGCTATCTGGTGGATCAAGAGTAAGGTCATTCAAAAATTTGTTTATCGAATTATATTTGGTTGCCATTTTTATAAGAGCTTGGAGTTCAAACCGTTTTTTATCAAACCCATCATTGTCTTTTTTCAAGTTGTAGAGATATTCATATTTTTCAATGATTGATTCAATAATTTCAGGGATTGTTTTTTCTTGATTTGGTTTAAGTACATCTTCAATCATTGTAAGAGTTTCATAATTTTTATTCTTTGCAAAAGTTGAAAAATCAACCCTCCCCTCTTGAGCGACAATTTGTTTCACAATTTTACTTGCCGTAGCCTTCCCCACTCGTGGCAAAAGCTCCAAGACACGATGCCACGCAACATGATCAAACGGATTATTAATAATCCTTAAAAATGCGAGGACATCTTTAACATATTTTCGTTCAATAAAGCGCAAACCTCCCATTAAAACAAAATCGATATTTCGGCGCAAAAGCTCAAGCTGAATGGCTGTCGTATGAAAACTTGAGCGTGTCAAAATAGCAATTTCACAAGGTTTAACTTTACGGCCAATTAAATCTTGAACATTTGCACCAATCATTTGCGCTTCTGTTTCAACATTAATGCATTTTACAAAAAATGGTTTTTTGTCAGAAAAGTTTTCGCTAAAAAGAGACTTTTTGAATCCCATTTTAGCGTTATCAGTTACACCATTTGCAAAATCTAATATTGCACTGGTGCTTCGATAATTTTGCTCAATTTTAACAATTTTTGTATCAGGATACTTTTCAACGAAGTTAAAAATGTTTTCCACATTCGCACCACGAAAAGCATAAATTGATTGAGAGTCATCCCCTACTGCCATTAGATTGTGATGCAGTGACGCTAGAAGGTTGACGATTTCATTTTGAACAACATTCGTATCTTGAAATTCATCAACCATAATATATTTGAATTTTTCTGTAACCCGATCAAAAAATTGTTGGTTTGTCTTTAAGCCTTGACGCAAAAAAAGCATCAAATCATCGAAGTCAAAGACACTATTTTTTAACTTGTATTGCTCATATCGTTCAGAGAGTTTTTCAAATTCAGCATGATGCTCATAGTACAAATCTTCTGAATATTCAAAAAGTGCTTTGTGAATTGATTTGTCCCAATTTTTTGCCATAGAAAAAATGGTCTGAATTTTACTTTTAGGCGGGAAATCGTGACCTTTTTTTCGTAAGTCTAATTCCCTGGCACACATTTCAATTGCATCGGTTGCGTCAGTGGCATCCATGATCTGAAACTTTGTATTCAAGCCGATAAGGTTGCCATATTTCCGTAGAACTGTATTGGCAAATCCATGAAAAGTTGAACCATGAATCTTGCTTGCCCGATATTTCCCGCCAATCAAATTTTGCACCCGCCCCACCATCTCGTTTGCGGCCTTGCGAGTAAACGTAAGAAGCAAAATATTCTCTGGTGAAATTCCATTTTCAAGGAAAAAGGCACAACGATACGTCAAAGTTCGTGTTTTGCCACTCCCGGCTCCCGCAATAATAAGCAAAGGGCCAGAGATCGTCGTGGCGGCCACAAATTGGTTGGGATTAAGTTCCATATCATACCGAATCTCACACCCAGGAATAAATTCTGATTCACCAGGAACAATTCGGGCTTCCATTTTTTTCTGGATCTCATGGAATCGCTTGAGCTTCTTGGGATCAATGGTTGTCTCTGGATCTTGCATAGGGACAACCCTTTTTTTCTTTTTTGGCTCAAATGTATGATGATTTTTCTGACCCAAACGCATGTTTGCCCTTCTTTTGTTTTAGATATTAAAAAATTAGTTTTTAGATATGGAAATATTGAAATGTGGAATTTGCATATCTTTCAATTCTTTAATTTTTTCTTCTGAAAGATTTTCAAGTAAAAATTTTTGTATTTTTTCCCAATCCTTTTTTCTAAAGAGGACGCCAGAATCTTTTTTAAGAAAAGAAATAAACAATGCTTGGTCATGTGTATCCATAATATTTTTCCTTATCGGGGTTTGATGCTTTCTTCCCAAAAGTTTAAATCATCTTGATCAAAATTGCCAGCCCTTTTTTGAACGGTCTGCATCAATTCGAAATGTTTTTCAAAAAACGCAAATGACACACTCTCACTTTTAATCGGCAAATCTTTCATTTGAAATGTTTGAGCATACTCAGTTTCGCTGTTTGGATCAAACATATTTTGAGACGAAACCTGACAAGTATGCTCAAAATCCTCTTCATAAAAAATTTCAAATCCTGACTCAAGATCGCTAACCATTTGCGACTGACTCAAACCACACGGTGCATCCTCAACAAAGCCATCTAAATCAATCATACAACCCTCCGTTTGTTAGGTTTATTATATAATATATCCAAAATCACAATATGTCAAATCACTAAAAAAACAACAAAAACAATTACATAGATAAGGCCGGCGTTTCTCCCTGGGGAGTTGACAGGCTAAAATCCATTGGGTATAACATATAAGAAATCAAAACAAACGAACGAGGGGCTCATGAATAACGGAACTATGCCAACAAGCATTGAAAGCGAAAATGCTGTTATTGGTGCAATTTTTAAAAATCCTAAATACATGGATGAAATAGCTGAAGTCTTAAAGCCGGAACACTTTTATAATATTCGCAATCAAAAAGTTTTCGGCACTATGCTTGATTTGTATAAAAATGGAAAAAACATTGATTTTTTAACTGTAAAAAATAATATTAATGATAAAAACATCACTCCTGACTTTTTAGTTGCTTATGTTAACACCGTTGCCGCTCCTGCGAATTGTATAGACTATGCAGATATTGTGATTGAAAAGGCACAAAAAAGGGAATACATTGAAACATCGTATAAAATTGTTTCAATGATGCAGAACGATTCAAACGAAGAAAATGTTTTCGATAAATCTCAGTATATGTTTATGGAACTTGCTGATAAGGTTGTAAAAGATGACCTTATTAGCAGTGCTGAGGGAATGGGGGCGATTAGTCAAAAGCTAATCAGGCAAAAAAATGGCGAAGATTTAATCGAGGGCATATCTAGTGGATACGCTGACCTTGATGAAATTTTCTCTAAGTTTCGGAATAAAGATTATTATATTTTAGCGGCTCGACCAAGTATGGGTAAAACCGCTCTTTCGCTCAATTTTTTGTTAAGAGCGGCAAAAAACAACATTCCGGGGCTTTTCTTTTCTTTTGAAATGGGCTTTGAAAAGCTTTCATTACGATTGCTTTGTGCAGAAGCAAAAGTCGATCAAAGCAAATTTACAAAAAACAAACTAACAGAAGATGAAAGAGAAAAGTTGCTTCAAACCTCAGAATATTTAAAAAGTCTCAATTTTCATATTGATGAATCTGCGATAACAGAACTAGACATTCGTGCAAAGGCCAGAAAGGCCAAAAATAAATATGATATTCAGTTTATTGTTGTTGATTACATTCAACTTATAAAATGTAGTGAAAGAAAAAACACCAGAGATCAAGAAGTCAGTCATGTGTCTGCGGCTTTAGCTCGTTTGGCTAAAGAACTAAATGTTCCCGTAATTGCATTGGCGCAACTTAATCGAAAACTTGAAGAACGAAGTGACAAGCGACCGGTGCTATCTGATTTGCGAGAATCTGGATCGTTGGAGCAAGATGCAGACGGAATCATGTTCTTATACCGTGACGAAGTGTACAATCCGAGTGATGACAACCCACTCGTAAATCACGCTGAACTCATTGTTCGCAAAAACCGTGATGGCCCCACTGGGGTTGTGGATCTTACATTTTTAAAGGAATACGGGGTTTTTGAGAATCATATCCCCGATCTAGACTCATGACATGGGCTAGCCATAAGACAATCTCATTTTTTTCGGCTTGTCTTTTAGGTTTTGATATAGTTTCATCGTTTGCCATTGCTCTTAGCTCTATTCTTCCAGATGCAATTGAAAATAATAATTTAAAAAAACACAGAAAAAATTCACATTTTTGGGGCATTTGGATTTCCTTGATCGTAGTGGGTTACTATTTTTATAGTCAAAACATATCAGCGTTGACCTACAACATCTCTTTTTT
>Ga0182239_1000514_pt1 | contig 14146 bp, 13 predicted proteins | sample hydfrate6_PW_210_FD_132456 | JGI IMG/M metagenome (GOLD analysis project Ga0182239, IMG submission 132456) | Subsurface microbial communities from deep shales in Texas, USA - hydraulic fracturing test 6_PW_210 | ecosystem: Environmental > Aquatic > Deep subsurface > Shale gas/oil reservoir >... | reverse complement strand
GCCCGTTTCGAAGAGCAGATGCGGGAACTTCAACGAATAGAAAGGCTGTAGTCATGAGCTCCGCCCTGTTTTTCTGGCTGGCCCTGGCCGCTTACATATTCAGCTCCATCGCTTACATCAGCGCCCTCGCCTTTTCGCATGCCCGCTCGCGGCGGCTCGGCCCCCTGCTGGCCCTGGCCGGCCTGGCGTTGCACAGCGTCTCCCTGGGGCTGCGCTGGTACGCCATCGGCCACGGTCCCTACGTGAGCACCTACGAGATTCTTTCGTCGAACACCTGGATCGCTGTTACGTTTTTTCTGCTTCTGCAGGGGCGTATCCGCATGTTCGCCCATCTCGGCGCCCTCGTGATGCCGCTGGCGTTCGTGATGCTGGGCTTCGCCCTGATGGGCTCGACGGAACTCCAGACGCTGTCGCCTACTCTGCAGAGCGCCTGGCTGCTGGTGCATATCGTATTCGCCAAACTGACCGTTTCCGGCATGCTGCTGGCGTTCGCCCTGTCGATTGCCCAGTTGCTTAAAGAACGTTGGCACCCGCAGGACGGCTTTTTGACCAAGCTGCCCGCAGTGGATGTGCTCGACGATTACGCTTATCGTCTGGTGGCATTCAGTTTTATCACCCTGACCATCATGATCATCACCGGCTCGATCTGGGCCAACAATTCCTGGGGACATTATTGGTCATGGGATCCGACCGAGACCTGGTCGCTGGTAGTCTGGCTGGTGTACGGTCTCTATCTGCATGGCAGGATTACCTTCACGTGGAGCAAGACGCTGTCGTCCTGGTATATCGTGCTGTCTTTCGTATTTTCGATCATCGCCTTTTTCATCATACCCTACTTGGTAAAAAGTCAGCATTCGCAATATATGGTGGGCTAGCATGAAAAACTCTAATAAAGGGGGTGGAACGATACGCCAACGTGTTGCGCTTATCACCCCCTCCTTACCGATTCATGTGTTGTTGAATCGACAGGAACCTGTTTAAATGCAGGTTCCGGCGTAACTTCTGAGTAAATCATAGTTAAGTACATGAAATCACCTGAAATAAATAACTCAGGTTCTTCCCCGTCAAGGCGCCGCAGCGCGGCGTACATTGCGATTCAGCTTTCTATCTGACCAGTCATCATAATGCATAAGATAGAGGAAATAAGGACTATTCTGTATGGAAATTAAACGCATTGCCCTGATAACGCCGCCATACCATTCGGGGGTGGTCGAATCAGCCGGAACCTGGCTGAACGTCGGTTTTGTCTATATTGCCGGTGCTTTGCAACAGGCAGGCTACGAGGTGGACTACTACGATGCCATGTCGCTGTGGCACGAGTGGCCCGATATCCGAAAACGTATCGAAGATTTCAGGCCCGATGTTGTAGCCACCACCGCCTATACAGCCTCGATTGTTGATGCGGTGGAGCTGTTGAAACTGACCCGGGAGATCGATCCGCGCATCGTTACGGTGGTTGGCAATGTCCACGCCACCTTCTGTTACGAGGAGCTCCTGGAAGCCTCTCAGACCCCCATTGATTACATCGTGCGCGGCGAGGGAGAGATAACCCTTCCCTCTCTGCTCGACTGTCTGAATGAAGGTGATGATCCGAAAAAGGTTGCCGGGCTCGCCTTTGCCCGCGATGGCGCTATCGTTGCCACCGAGCCCGCTCCTTTTATAGAGAACCTGGACGATTTGAACCCTGCCTGGGATCTGCTGGATTGGTCCATCTACACCTATCGGCCCAAACCGGGATCGACTCTGGCCATTGTATCCTCTTCGCGAGGGTGCAAGTCGGACTGCTCCTTCTGCTCGCAGCAGCTTTTCTGGAGGCAGTGCTGGCGTGCCCGCAGTGCCGAACATTTTGTGGCTGAGCTGGAGATGCTTAACGAGAAGTATGGCGTAAGTGTCGCCATGCTGGCTGACGAAATTCCGACCTACGATCGGGATCGCTGGGTTCGCATCCTGGATCTGATGATCGAGCGCAAGGTCGCGGTCAAGCTGCTTATGGAAACGCGCGTAGACGACATCCTGCGCGATGAGGACATTCTGCATAAATACCGTGAGGCAGGGGTGGAGCATATTTACGTTGGGCTGGAGGCCGGCACCCAGGAGACCCTCGATCTGTTCAAGAAGGATACTCTGGTGGAGCAGTCTAAAAAGGTCATTGACCTGATTAACGACGCCGATATCGTCTCGGAGACCTCTTTTGTCCTCGGAATGCCCGAGGATACTCCGGAGAGTATCGCCGAGACGGTGGAGCTTGCCAAACACTACAACCCGGACATGGCGTTTTTCCTTGCCATCGCCCCCTGGCCGTACGCTGATCTCTACCCGGCCCTGAAGGATTATGTGGTGACGAAGGATTATCGAAAGTACAACCTGGTCGAGCCGGTTATCAAACCGAAAAACATGAGCGTGGAAGAACTGGAGCTGGAGCTGGGCAAGGCGGCGCGAAAGTTTTTTATGTACAAGTTCGAGAACCTGGAGGAGCTCAGCCCGTGGAAACAGGATTTCATGCTCTCGGTTTTCGATATCCTCATCAATAATTCCTATCTCGCGGATCAGATGCGCGCCATGGCCAAAGACGGGGCCCAGATGCCGCCGGAGGTGCACCGGATACTCCGGAAGGCGAAGGAGCGTAAGCCCCTGGAAGGCTCCGGTTCTATTGCACCCATCCCCTGATGCTTTCGCAGAAAGTGTTGATAGGAATGGCTACAAACATAGAGGTTCAGGAGGGGCTTTATCTTCGATTCAGGAGCCTCTTCAACTCTTTCAGGGGCTGACAGTTAATCACATCCACTGCTTCGAGCCAGCCGCGCCGCGCCTGGTTTATGCCAAAGCGCATAGAATTCAGGCCAGAGATACTGTGTGCATCCGTGCTGATAGCCACGCGGAGTTCTATCTCTTTGGCTACAATACATGCGTCATCGGTAAGATCCAGCCGGTCCGGATGGGCGTTGAGTTCGATAAAACAACCGCGCTCTTTGGCACCTCGCATGATCTTCTCCAGATTGATTGCGTAGGCCGTGCGTGCATTGATGAGACGTCCGGTGGGGTGGGCCAGGATATTGAAATAGGGGTTGTCCATCGCACGCAAAATACGTTCGGTCTGTTGGGTGCGTGACAGGTTGAACTTGGAGTGTACCGCACCTACGGTGAAGTCGAGTTCCTTCAGCACCCTGTCCGGCAGATCTAGAGAGCCATCCCGGAGGATGTCCACTTCTATGGATTTAAGGATTACTGTATCCGCAAGTATTTCATTTAACCTGTCGATTTCCTCCATCTGCTCCAGCAGGCGTTTCTCGCTAAGGCCGTGGGCCATTGCCATATGCTCGGAATGGTCGTTAATGGAGAAATATTCATAGCCGCGTTTTGTTGCGGCCTGCGCCATTTCTTTCAGCGTGTGTTTGCCATCGGTGGCCTTGGTATGGCAGTGCAAGTCGCCGCGGATATCCTTCAGGGTAACCAGGTCAGGGAGTTTGTTTTCTTTAGCGGCGTCCACTTCCCCCCGGTTCTCGCGCAGTTCCGGCTCGATATAGGGCAGACCTACCTGAGCGTAGACCTCTTTTTCGGTGTTACCCCCAATGCGCTTCTTACCCCTGAAAATGCCGTATTCATTGAGCTTGAGTTTTTTCTCCAGCGCCATTTTGCGTATTGCAATATTATGTGCTTTGGAGCCGGTAAAGTAGTGCAGTGCCGCACCGTAACTTTCTTCAGGCACTACACGCAGATCTACTGATATGCCGGAGCGTAACCGGATCGTTGAGCGGGTTTCTCCTTGGGAGATAATTTCTTTGACTTCATCGTATGCGACAAAACGCTCCATGACATCAGTGTTTTTTCTGGCTGTGACCAGAATATCCAGATCTCCTATCGTCTCCTTGCGGCGGCGGTAGCTGCCCGCGATGGTGAGATTCTTGATCCCTTTGCTCTCTTTTAAGTAAGCGCGCAGAGGCGTGGCGATATCTTCGGCTTCATTCAGTTTTATGCGCTCTTCGCTCTGGGTAAATTCTTTCACCCGGTTCTTGATCATCTGCTCGGTTTTTTTGCCGAACCCATCCAGTTTCCGGATCTTGCCCGTATGGGCTGCGTGTTTAAGGTCATCCATGCTCTTTATTTTGAGTTTTTCGTGCAGAGCTTTGACGCGCTTTGGCCCCAGGCCGCGAATTTCCATTATCCTGCCCAATGCAGCAGGTGTGCGTGAGTGGACTTTTTCCAGCAGAGGCAGCCTGCCGGTTTCTACAATGGTCTTGATTTTCTCGGCCAGGTCGTTGCCTATATCCGGCAGTTTGCTCAGGTCGCTTCCATGTTCTATCAGGTCTGCCATATTCTCGGCATGATTGCGGATGGTATGCGCAGCATTGCGATAAGCGCGGACCCGAAAGGGATTGGAATCCTCAATCTCCAGCAGGTCAGCCAGTTCATCAAACAGATCGGCGATTTCCTTGTTATGTACAGGCATAATGTGCGAACTCGTTTGTGTTTTTATTCTACCGGATTCGGATGACACCGCATTGTCTGGGTGTAACGTGCGGGGGATTCGAGTTGCTTGTTCGCATCACGGATTGCGCTGCGCATCCCTTCTTCGAGGACCGGATGATAAAACGGCATGTCTAAAAGATCGGCAATCGTCATTTGCATGGTGATGCTCCAGGCAAGCAAATGCGCCAGATGTTCGCCGCCGGGGGCAACGAGCTCGGCACCAAGTAAGCGCCCATCGTGCCGAGCGGCGTAAATTCGGAGCATACCGTGCGCCGCATGCATGATGCGCGCGCGTCCCTGGTGTTCAAAGTCGGCACTGCCGATCACGAAATCGTGTTTCTGCTCCCGTAGTTCCTGAAAGGTGTTGCCGACAACGGCGATCGTGGGAGAGCTGAAGGTGATTGCCAGGGGAGTGCGGCGGAGAAAGCACTCAGGTGAAGTCCGGGTGGCATTATAGCCGGCAATCCGCCCTTCATCCACAGCTTCATGCATTAGAGGCCTGAAGCCATTGGCATCACCTGCCATAAAAATCGGCAAGCCGGGTAATTTCAAGGTTGATTGATCAAACGCGGGGAGCCCTTTGTCGTCAAGGGTAACATCCAGGTTTTCAAGACCGAGATTTCGCACCGCAGGGCGGCGCCCGGTGGCGATCAGGGCCTGATTGACATTGATCGATTCATCTCCGGCTTTGATATCTACATGTGTTGCGCTCGCATCCTGAATATCTGCGGACGCAAACAGCAGCGGCATTTCGCGGGAGAAATGCTTAATGGCGTACTCCTGCACTTCGGGATAAGTCAATCCTCCAATCCCTCGATTTGGATCAATGCCGGTAACATTAACCCCTAGCAGATGTAGTGCCTGCCCCAGTTCGAGCCCGTTAGGACCCAGGCCGATAACAGCAAGACGTTCTGGGAGTTCTTCAAGCTCGAAAAAGCGATCCGTATCCAGGAGATATTCAGCGAACTTCTGCCATGGTCCGGGAATGACGGGTTCTGCTCCAGTCGCGATGATTATCCGCTCCGCATTTAAACGCTGCCCCTGCAGATCAAGAATGTTGGGGGCGAGAAATCTGGCGCGTTTTTTTATTAGGTGTGTTTTCTCCCATCGCTGCATCCCCTTAAGAACTCCAGAGACAAAGTCGTCGCGCAAAGTGCGCACCTGTTTCATGATCTCTACGCCATCGATTCGCGGCGCGCCGCCGTTGTACAGCCCCGGGGGTGCATGTGTGATCTGGTGGTATGTATTGGCCATATGGATAAGCACTTTCGAAGGCATGCAGCCCGCCCGGGCGCACGTGGTGCCGAGTGGCCCCGGGTCGATTACAACGTAATTATCGGTTTGGCGGGAGACCTCGCGCTGCGCGGTGAGTCCCGCGCTGCCGGCGCCTATTATTGCGACATCAACGTGTAGGTTGGAATCCATGTTTGAGTACCTCCAATTGTGGTTCTCTCATGCTTATAAATGCCGGATTCTTGCTCCGGAGGGAATAAGTATGTGTATCTGTTAAAGATAGCAGATGTGACATAAAATTCTACACCAGCCCTGCCCTCGATAATCGTGCCCGGACTATGCAGAAGAACAGGGGGCGGTTGACACAATGGAAACTACTGATAGACATGGAAGGTGTTTGTGGATGTTCTGCGAGGGTTAATTCGGGGGAAAGGAGTTGGGTAAAGCCATGGAATCCAACCAATCGTTTACTTTGGAACTATCCCGCATGAGCAATCTCGATGTTGATAAGGTCGGGGGGAAAAATGCCTCACTGGGAGAAATGATTCAACATCTTCACGCAGCCGGTATCCGGGTGCCGGGAGGATTTGCCACTACCGCGCGCGCATACTGGCACTTTCTCGACAGCAATGATTTGCGCGAGCGCATAGACGAAAAATTAACCTTGTTCTCAGATGATGAAGCCACCCTGGCAGAAACCGGTGAAGCTATCCGGCAGTTGATCGGTGAAGCTGCATTCCCCGACGACCTGGCTGAGGATATATGTGCGGCATATCATAAGCTGGCACAGCAGATCGGTGAAGAAGAACCGGCGGTAGCGGTACGCAGCAGTGCCACCGCCGAGGATCTGCCGGAGGCGAGCTTTGCGGGGCAACAGGAGACCTATCTCAATGTTCGCGGTGAAAATGCCCTGCTTGATGCCTGCCGCCGCTGTATGGCTTCGCTGTTCACCGATCGGGCTATCATGTACCGCCAGAACCATGATTTTGAGCATATGCAGGTGGCGCTGTCGGTGGGAGTACAGCGTATGGTCCGCGCCGATACCGGGGGTGCAGGGGTGATGTTTTCCATTGATACGGAAACAGGCTTTCCCGATGCTGTACTCATTGATGCGAACTGGGGACTGGGCGAAACCGTGGTTCAGGGGAGTGTGGATCCGGATGAATACATGGTATTTAAACCCATGTTGAAAAATCAGAAACTAAAACCCATTATCGAAAAATCCATCGGGCGTAAGGAGCAGAAACTCGTTTACAGCGATAGCGGGACGGATGCGACGCGCCTCGAAACCACAGATTCCGATGAGCGCAACACCCCTGTTCTTGACGACGAATCCATTGTGGCTCTGGCACGTTGGGCGGTAGCGATTGAAGAGCATTATCAGCAGCCTATGGATATGGAATGGGCCAAAGATGGTGAGACCGGCGAACTCTTTATTCTGCAGGCCCGACCCGAGACCGTACAATCGGCAAAGCAACCCGGCGCGCTGAAGACTTATACCCTCAAAGATAAAGGGGAGCTCTTGATCAGCGGTCTGAGTGTGGGAGATGCCATTGCCACAGGTCCGGTGTGTAAGCTCGATTCGGCATCTCAGATCGACAAGTTTAAAGATAATGCGATACTGGTGACCGGCATGACTGATCCCGACTGGGTTCCCATCATGAAACGTGCCGCGGCTATTGTCACCGATCATGGGGGTCGAACTTCCCATGCCGCCATTGTAAGCCGCGAGCTGGGTTTGCCCGCCATCATAGGGAGCGGCAATGCCACGCAGACCCTGGAGAATGATCAGGAAGTAACCGTGTCCTGTGCTGAAGGCGATGAGGGCTTTGTATATGCAGGTACGGCGGAGTTTGAAACACAGGATGTCGAGTTGGAACGCATCCCCGCGACCAAGACCCGGATCATGCTCAATCTGGCCAATCCAGCCGCTGCGCTGCGCTGGTGGAGGCTCCCCTGCGACGGCGTAGGATTGGCGCGTATGGAATTTATCATCAATAATATCATCAAGATCCATCCGCTGGCGCTGTTGTATCCGGAGAAGATCAAGGACAACGAGCGCAGTCAGATTGAGAGCATCACTGCGGCGTGGCAGGACAAAACCAGCTATTTTGTGGATACCCTGGCATACGGTATCGCGCGTATTGCGGCATCCCAGTATCCCAACCCGGTTATTGTACGCATGAGTGATTTTAAGACCAATGAATACGCGCAACTCATCGGCGGGACCGAATTTGAGCCGCATGAAGCCAACCCCATGCTGGGCTGGCGTGGTGCGAGTCGCTATTACAGTGATGCATATCGCGAGGGATTTGCGCTCGAATGCCAGGCGATTAAGAAAGCGCGCGAAGAGATCGGGTTAGACAATATTATTGTTATGCTTCCATTCTGTCGCACGCCGCAGGAAGCGGACAAGGTGCTCGAAATCATGGCCGCCAACGCGCTGAAGCGCGGTGAGCATGGATTGCAGATCTATGTTATGGCTGAGATTCCCGCCAACGTGGAGCTGGCGGATAAATTTGCGCAGCGCTTTGATGGTTTCTCTATCGGAAGTAATGATCTCACCCAGCTTGTCCTCGGGGTGGATCGTGACTCAGAGAGGCTCGAAGAATTGTTCGATGAGAAGCATGAAGCGGTAAAGCGCAGCATAAGCAGGCTTATTGCGGGTGTTCATCGGTACGAGCGCAAGGTAGGTCTATGCGGTCAGGCTCCAAGCGATTATCCGGAATTCGCCCGCTTTCTGGTCGAAAGCGGCATTGATTCCATTTCGGTTAATCCGGACAGTTTTGTCGCGGTCAAATGTCAGGTAGCAGAAGCTGAAACCGGCGAATGATGGAAACAGCAGGAGAAGGAGGTACTACTATGAACATAGCGTTGTTTGAAATAGAGCCGTGGGAGCGGGATGTATTCAAAGAACTGGAAGATTCACACAACCTTGTCTATACCGAACAGCCTTTGACCATGGATAACGTCTCCGAACGGCAAGATGCAGAAATTGTTTCAACGTTCATATATTCAAATCTCGGACACGATGTGTTGGAGCAGTTGCCAGACCTTAAAATGATCACTACCCGCTCTACCGGTTTTGACCATATTGATCTGGATTACTGTAGCGAACACGGCATCACCGTATGTAATGTGCCTACGTATGGTGATAATACGGTGGCCGAACATGTCTTCGCCCTGCTGCTGGCGCTCAGCCACAGGGTGGCACATGCGTTAGATCGGACCCGTAAAGGAGATTTCAGTTTTGAAGGATTGTGCGGCTTTGACCTGCGCGGGAAGACTATAGGCGTAATCGGCACCGGCAATATCGGCCGTTGTGTTGTCAAGATCGCGCAAGGTTTTGATATGGAGGTGGTTGCCTCAGATGCCAAGCCGGATAAAGAGTTTGCGCAGCGCGCCGGGTTTGAGTATCTAAGCACAAAAGAGCTTCTCGCGAAGGCGGACATTATTACGTTACATGTCCCGGGTAATGAGCAAACCCGTCATCTGCTGTCTTCCAGGGAATTTGCCGCGATGAAAGAGGGGGCAGTGCTTATCAATACCTCCCGCGGGACCGTAGTGGATGTGCAGGCGCTGCAGTATGCTCTCGCGGATGGTAAAGTAAGTGCCGCCGGGCTTGACGTGTTGCCGGAAGAACCTATTATCCGCGAAGAAGCGGAGCTGTTACGTACTGTTTTCAGCGAGCAACATGATGTACGTAACCTCTTGGCCGATCATATCCTGTTGCATATGGACAATGTTCTCATAACTCCCCACATCGCCTTTAATACTCACGAAGCTGTACAACGCATTATAGATGTAACCTGCGAAAATATTACATCTTTTTCCGATGGGAAACCACAGAATGTGATCAAATAATCTCCAGCGGAATAATCCCATGCATAAAAAATATGTGGCGACAAACATCGAAAAAAAGGGGTTACAGCGAAAAGCCTAACCCCTTGATATTCATGGTGCCCAGAGACAGAATCGAGCTGCCTGCATGAGGATTTTCAGTCCTCTGTCCTTTGTAGAATATTTTCCGGCTTTGTGCAATTAAACGTTTGGAATTACATAAGAAATTATCATAAGTTTGATGAGGTCTCTTGCGTAATTTTGTTCTCGGTCATGGTCGGAACCCCATCTTTCCATACTACGGCATACTGCCCCAAGCGGCGTTTTTTATCTAGGGCTTTGCTTACCGCATCCTGCAGGGTGTCGAGAATGATCTGTCCTTCTCTGGACGGAGATTTTTTGTAAGATTCGGTCATGATGTCACCCCTTGTAGCAGTCTGTAATAGTCTTGGTGAATTATATCACGCGCGGCACCGTTTTGTTCAAAAACCAATACGGGCGATTCCCCATCATTCATGAAACACAGACAGCGATCTACTTTGTAACTGAACTCTGTGAGTAGATTTGACAGGCTCCGAGGGAAACGTCTTTCGATATCATCTGTAGGGATATTATGCCCACCGTGTTCGACCCTTTCAGCTACGCGTAACTTTGACATCTCGGCGCTGGGTAGAGCCAGATAAATGAGTTCAACAGACCAGCCTTTTTTTTTCAGCCTGTCGATTAAGCGCAAATAGCTGCGACCTGCCAGAGTTGTCTCAAAAGCAAAATCCTGCTGTTCGTCGATGCATTCCTCAATTTCGTTCAGGAAGATCCTGCTGGCTGCTATCAGTTCCAGTTCCGGGGCAAAGGGAGACAGGCCTGCTGCTATCAGGTCAGCATTGATGAAGTGCAAACATCTGACAATGTTTGGCAGGTACTCCATGGCAAAGGTTGTTTTGCCCGCACCGTTAGGCCCGGCAATGATCCAGCAAGTAGGCATCAATATTTCCTCTTGGGTTAAGAAAAACGGGAGTGTGTCTTAGCCAGACCCAAATAAGGTGATATGTTGCAGATTGCAACTCAGTCGTCGGATCAAGTGTATCTATTTGCATTTATTTTTCAAACTAAAAAGGGGTTACAGCGAAAAGCCGTAACCCCTTGATATTTATGGTGCCCAGAGACAGAATCGAACTGCCGACACGAGGATTTTCAGTCCTCGTAAAAGCCCATCAGAAACCTTCCTTAATCATCACAAAACCCTTTGATGTTACGTATCTTATCGAATATACTCTTCCTGTAGCATCATAACTAATCACCCTGTTTCCAGATAAAAAGGGCCACCCAAGGGGCCACCCAAATAAAAGGAAATTTTATGGCAAGCAAAGATGATCTGCTCAAGACAAGAGAATCCGGCGTGTTTTTTCGGGAGCATCCAACCAGGAAGAATGGCGTTCGCAAGGATCGACAGTGGGTTGTTATCCAAAAACTCGGTGGTGTAAGAAGGGTTTCCACCTTAGGGTGGTGGCATGATGGAATTACTCTTGGTGATGCAATAAACAAGGCACACGAGTATAAAACGAACTTTAAGTGGAACAAAGCCAATCCAGATAAGACACCTCTTCCTGTTTGCAAGCAAGACGAAGATGACGCTGCGGTCGAGTTGGCTGAAGTGTTGGATTTGCAGCGTAAACTTGATGAGCATAAGAATGTTACCTTTGGTGATTATTTTGCCGATTCATATATGCCGTTGCAAAAAGATAACGGAAAGAGATCGACCAAACGTGAGCAGGCATTGTTCGATTACCATCTTGCCCCCGTTTTGGAGAATATGACGTTTCACGAAATTAAGCCGTTTCATGTTGAACGAGTTAAAAAGAACATGTCCACCAAGAGGCAAGCTCCCCGTAGTATTCAATATGCTTTGTCTTTGATCCGACAGGTCTGGAACCAGGCTGTGCGCGATGATATTACCGAAATACAACACCCTGTTAGCAAGGTCACCAAACCTAAGGTAAACAATAAGCGTGAAAGATTTTTTACTGAGGAGGAGGAAGAACTGTTGCTGGCAAAATTGGCCGAGCGTAGCCTGACTACTTACGATATGGCGATTATGAGTCTGGACACCGGCGCGAGATGGTCGGAGCTGGCGAAGTTGAAATGGGAGCAGGTCAATATACAATCGGAGACTTTACGTTTCATAGGTACTAAAGCGGGAGACAATCGAACCGCGCATATTGTTACAAGCCGAGTCCTGGATATGCTGAAACGTCGTGAAGGAAAATCGAACAGCAATTATGTTTTTCCTGCGAGAGATGGCGGTCAGCAAGAACAGGTTAATCGGGTTTGCTTTCGTACCATTAAAGAGTTGGGCTTGAACGAGGGAATTGAGAGCAACAGTCATCGACTTAGTTTTCATAGTTTCCGGCATACCTGTGCAAGCCGTTTGGCAATGGCAGGGGTTCCGCTTTATACGATCAAAGAGGTTATGGGGCATCACAGTATTACGATGACAGAGCGATACGCTCACTTGATGCCGAGTGCTATGCGGGAAGCATTGGGGACACTTGAAAAATCAGTTTGATTGGATAGTAAAGTCTTTAGTAGAGTCAAAACATTCTTCAACCCGACGACGTGTTTACATGTGAGACAAGGGAAAATGCATTATGGGAAAACTTGAATCTTTGAAGGAATGGTTGACGATTCCAGAAGCAGCCGCACAACTATCTGAATACTTCAATGAAAAAGTTTCAACAGAGGACCTTTTCCGTTTTGTACTAAGCAAACACTTAAAACTGGCTGTTTCATTTTTAAAAGAGATGCCCGCGCACAGAAAAGATATCCAGCCAAATATAGACCTAGATGAAGTAGTTTGGCTTAAATGCGGCGAATGGGATATGCCCATGATTGAAAGTAACATTAGCTATGTTCGTCAGTTGATTGCTGATCTACCCATGTTTGAGATTCCTTCAGCAACCTTGCCATTGGTTGTTGAAGATAACACCGGAGAACAATATTGCCTTCTTGGAGAGAACTTTCCATTTGAAGCCCCCCTTGGGTATTCAATGCCAAAAGGCAACATATTTGTTGTAAGAACAAAAGAACTGAATGCATTCATTAATTCCACGTGGTCTACAGGGTTGCCAACTAGCACAGTAAACACAGTGAACCTTGATGATCTTCCAAAAGGACACATTGATAATAGTTCAAAATTACAGAAAAAAGAAGAAGTGGAGCCCTATACAACAAAAGAACGTAAAAGTATTTCCATAATCATAATGTCCCTTGCGGCAATTGCAGACATTGATACCGAACAATCAAGCAAGACGGCAAATGTAATTCAAAATCAGGCTGAGCGGCTAGGGTTGAGCATTTCCCCAAATACAATTTCCAAATACCTGTCAGAAGCTCGTAAAGTTTTGCACCCTGAATAGTTTTAAGTTCAATTGAAGTTTTGCTTTTCTCAATTGAAACTATAAAAAACAGCTCTCTGCTTTACTGTCTCCAACGTTCCTAAACACTCATACGGAAGAAGGAGGCAGCACCTATGCAAAATCAGCTAACTAACGAACAGGTCCTAGATCAAATCAAAAGAGAAACTCCCCCCAAAGCGCCAGAGATCACCATCGAAAAACTCTTCGACAATCTCGCCCGCACCGCACCCGACATTCTCACCCGAACGAAGATCCACGAACTGACCGGCGGTCTTATCTCAGCAAAGACCTTAGCAAACCTCGACAGCGAAGGATGCGGCATTCAACCGCGACTACGACTCTGTGGCAAGGTCGCATATCCGAAAGAATCGGTTATGGCATTTCTGAAGCTACGCTGCAAAGTTTTTTAGAGGGGGCACTGTGGATATAAATCGGAAATTAAAGGACGTAAAATCCTGGCCTAAAAAAACCGGTAAAGCAGATTACCTGAAGTATTTAAACGGAGAAAGGTTAACTAGGGCAGAGGCAATTAGAGCTACATGCTACGAGTGCGTGCAAGGCGAAGACACTAATCCCTGCATGGCCAATACATGCCCTTTGATTGGCTATTGTCAGTGGAACCAGGACGTAGATACCCAAAAATAATTTTATCTGCTGTGCCAGCCCCTACGGGGGCTGGCAGCTCGCTAGCGGCGAAATGTTAATCACCTGAGGAAGGCGTATGTATAGACCAAAAAAAATTGAGCCGTTCATCATGTTCACTTACAAAATGCTGAACAGTCAGTCCTACAAAGAACTCCCGCCTTCTGCGTGTAAGGCCCTGCCGTTCTTCTTGGCTAAGGTAAAGCATCCACAAAGTAGTGTTCAGTATTGCCGCGAGATTTTTTCACTAAGCTATGGAGAACTGAAAAAAACGACGGGTCTTTCGGATAAAACATGCGCAAAAGTTTTTCGGGATCTTGTGCGACATGGCTTTATCGATCTAGTTGAGAAGGGCGGGTTGCGAGGACACGGCAAAGAGGTCAGCAAATATAAAATGTCTTTGCGGTGGAAGAAGTACGGGCAACCAAATTTGATGCCCTCGCAAAAAGTTGAATCAACGTAACTACCTAAAAATAAACGATTTTCAGTAAAATAGCACTTGCTTTAAAAAGGTTTTTGTTGTATATTTAAGCAGTATTTTCAATAAGTTG
>Ga0182239_1000513_pt1 | contig 14146 bp, 12 predicted proteins | sample hydfrate6_PW_210_FD_132456 | JGI IMG/M metagenome (GOLD analysis project Ga0182239, IMG submission 132456) | Subsurface microbial communities from deep shales in Texas, USA - hydraulic fracturing test 6_PW_210 | ecosystem: Environmental > Aquatic > Deep subsurface > Shale gas/oil reservoir >... | reverse complement strand
CGATTTAGAAAATCACCGAATGAAACCTTTGATCAGTTTGTAACTTTTTTGAAAAGTAAAAATTTGGTGGTAAATGTTCGTCGTAGCCGTGGGCAGGATATTGATGCTGCCTGTGGGCAATTGGCCGGGAATAAGTAAATCAAAAGTCAATACTTAATTGTTTGTCTAATAAGCGAAAACTCATTCGGTGATAGGGTGTTGGGCCAAATTTCTTAATAGCCTCCCGGTGTTGTTTGGTAGGGTACCCTTTGTTTTTTTTCCAGTTATATTCCGGATGTAATTCGTGGAGCTCATTCATAATATCATCACGATAAGTTTTTGCCAGGATCGATGCAGCAGCTATTGAGTAATATTTTGAGTCCCCTTTCACAATACATTGATGCGGGATATCGTGGTAGTTCAAAAACTTGTTGCCATCAATAATAATATGTTCAAATTTACGGTTGAGCATATCTAGTGCTTGGTGCATGGCTAGAATAGAACTTTTCAGAATGTTTAGCTCATCAATTTCTTTATTGTTGATTATACCAATGGCAAAAGCCAGGGCTGAATTTTCAATCTCTTCCCGGAGTTGATATCGTATTTTTTCGGTTAATAATTTGGAGTCGGTTAATCGCCTATGGGAAAAATTTGAGGGTAAAATTACTGCAGCAGCTACTACCGGGCCGGCGAGGCATCCGCGTCCTGCTTCGTCACAACCGGCCTCTATTGCCCCTTTTTTGTAATAGCTTGCTAATGGTATATTATTTTTCATACAGTACCTTTTCAATACTTTCCCAGAATTTTTCGGTTGTTTTATCCCAGCTAAATTTTTGTCGCTGTATTTTTCCTTTTTCAATGAGTTGATGGCTTAAGTTTTTATCTTCATAAATGTTTATCATAGCATCAGCAATTGAATCAATTGAAAAAGGGTCAGCCAATAATGCAGCATCACCAGCTACTTCAGGCATAGAGGTTACGTTTGATGTAATAACCGGTGTATTGCAATGCATCGCTTCGATAATGGGAATTCCAAATCCTTCAAAATAGGGAACAAAGGTTAAAGCTATCGCTGAACCATATAAAACGTTTAGATTTTCGGGGCTCATTCTTCCAGCGAAAATAACATCATCCTTATAGTGTAAATTTTTAAAAATGTGTTTTATTTGCTTTGTTTTAAACATTTTTTCGCCCACAATTAATAATTTGACATGACTATTGGTTTGCTCCTTAAATTTTTCGAAAGATAAAAGAAGGGTCCCTATATTTTTTCGGGGGCTAAGAGCTCCTACAAAGATGAAAAAATCATAACCCCGGGTAAATTTTTGTTTTGTTTTTTCTTTTTCTTCCTCGGAGACGGGTTGGTAAATATCATTTGCGCCGTTGTAAACCACATCAATTAAATTATTATTAATCGCAAACTGGTTGCTAATATCTTTTTTTGAGTATTCTGATACCGTAACAATTCGAGCAGCCTTTTTTGCAAATTTGGGGAAAAAGTATCGGTAATATTTTTGCTGTAAAAAAGGCAATCCTCTATGAAAATGCATAAAATTTATATCATGAATTACAGCTAATGAATTAACTTGAGACTTTAAAGAGAGATATCCGTCAGGAGAAATAAAAATATCAGCATTAATCTTTTGAAGGATTTTGGGTACAGAAAATTCGAACCACCAGTAAAATAAAAAGGGATGTCGTGCTTTTGGCCTGATAACCACAGGATGTACATTATCCGAGAAGACAAAATTCTGATCATAAGGGCGATCGAAAATAAAATAAAATTGGTGTTCGGGATGGTTTTGTGTAATACGTTTAAATGTTTCAAAAGTAAACCAGCCGATACCTTCCAGTTTGTTTTTAATAAGAAGCCTTGTATTTACTGCGATGTTCAAAAGAAAACGTTTTAATAGCGGATTATTTTATCTTTGTAACAAAGATGCTAAAAAATTAATGATATTTTATTTACTTTTTAAAAATTAGTATGGGTTTTATATTATCCATAAATATTGTGCTTTTTTACACTTAAACTTTGCTAAATTTGTACTACTAATCATCACTGTTTTGAGAAGAAAATTTTTTACCAATTTAACCTTACTTCTGTTTCTTAACTTACTGATCAAGCCTTTTTGGATTTTTGGGATTGATCGTACAGTTCAAAATGTGGTTGGTGCCGAAGAATATGGATTGTATTTTTCGCTATTTAACTTTTCGCTGCTGCTCAATATGTTACTTGATTTAGGCATTACAAACTACAACAATCGAAACATTGCCCAAAACAACCATCTTTTGAGTAAATCTTTATCGAGTATTGTTAGTTTAAGGTTATTGCTGGCTTTATTGTATACTTCTGTTACCATTGTTGCAGCCTTATTTGTGGGTTATGAAGGCAGACAGTTTTATTTATTGATTTTCCTGATTTTTAATCAGTTTTTGGCTTCGTTTATTTTGTATTTAAGATCAAATTTAAGTGGGTTGCATTATTTTAAAACGGATAGTATTATTTCGGTCCTCGATCGTTTTATTATGATTGTGATTTGCGGATTATTACTTTGGGGAGGAGTTACAGAAAAAAGCTTTCAAATCGAATGGTTTATTTATGCCCAAACAGCAGCTTATTTATTTACTTTGGTTGTATCATTTGGGATTGTTTACAGTAAAGCACAATTCTTAAAACTTAAGTTCGACCGCACCTATTTTATTGCTATTCTAAAAAAAAGCTATCCATTTGCATTACTTTCTTTATTGATGGCCTTTTATTACCGAATCGATTCAGTAATGTTAGAACGAATGCTTCCGGATGGAAAATTGCAAGCGGGTATTTATGCCCACGGATTTCGTATTCTTGATGCTGCTGCTATGTTTGCCTTTTTGTATGCAAGCCTACTTTTACCCATGTTTTCGCGAATGATTAAGCAAAAAAAATCAATCCATCAGCTTACTTTATTTTCATTTTTACTTTTAATCGTGCCGGTGGTAGGGATTACTTTCGCTTCTTATTTTTACCGAACCGAGATCATTGATTTGTTGTACCATCAGCATGTAGATACTTCGGCAACAATATTTGGAATATTGATTTTATGTTTTTTGGGAATTTCTACCAGCTATATTTTTGGTACTTTATTAACTGCCAATGGAAATTTACGCAAATTGAATTTTATGGCTGTAGGTGGAGTAATCGTTAATATTACCCTTAATTTTATATTCATACCAAAGTATTTTGCGCTGGGTTCTGCTATTGCCAGCTTAGTTACTCAAACTTTTGTTGCAATACTGCAGGTTCTGCTGGCAAAGAAAATTTTTAAATTTTCTATTAATTTAAAACAAATAGCAATTTTTGTTTTATTTATTGTTGGGGTATTTCTTTTTTCAATGTTTTCTGTTGACTTAGACTTTAATTGGATTTATAAATTTATTGCCATTCTTGTTTTTACCATGATCCTTGCTTTTTTATTGCGATTAATCCATTTAAAGGTTTTAGTTGATTTATTAAAAAATGGAGATGAGATATAAAAAAACTTTTCCAAAGTTTTAAACTTTGGGAAGTATAATTACAGGATAATTGGTAATCTTTTATTTAAACTTCTTAATAATCGTTTTAATATCGCCAACCTTTTCTTTAAGCGTTTCTTCGTTGTTGGCTTCGGCTAAAACACGTAAATAGGGTTCTGTGTTGGATGGACGAACATTAAACCACCAATCTTTGAAATCCAACCGATAGCCATCAAAATCAAGAATTTCCATGGGTTCTTCTTCGGCAACGAAATAATCTTTAAGCGCTTCCATGGCTTCTGCTTTTTGTTCAATTTTAAAATTTAATTCTCCTGAGCTTTCATATTTTTTGATTTTGCCCATAAGCTCAGCCATAGTTTTTCCTTCTTTCTTAAATCTAGATAAGATATTTAAAACAATTAATGCAGCCATAATTCCGGAGTCGGAATAAAAGAAATCCCGAAAATAGTAATGTCCTGCCAATTCACCGCCATAAATTCCTTGTATTTCTCTGAGTTTTAATGCAGCATAAGCCCTTCCTACACGCCATGTATGCATTTCCCCACCTAACTCTTCAACATATTCTTTTACAGCTTTTGAAGTACGGATATCCTCAAGGACTTTTCCTTTTTCTTTTTCAAGAAAATAATGTCCCATTAATCCAATAATTAAATCAGGAGAAATAAATTTCCCTTTTTCATCAACAAATATTACACGATCGGCATCGCCGTCGAATATTATGCCAATATCACATTTTTCTTGTAAAACAGTTTTTTTAAGAACGGCAACATTTTCTTCAATTAAAGGGTTGGGTTCGTGGTTTGGGAAAGTTCCATCCAACTCATCATACAGGTATACAGGATCTTTGCCTAATACTTTTTTGATTAAGAATCCGGCCATTCCATTGGAGCAATCGATGGCAATTTTTAAATTCGAGTAATCCTGAACATACGTTTTCAGAAATTGTACATATTCATCTTTAACTTTATAATCGACTATTTTCCCTTTTTTATGAGCTATAGAAACCTCGCGTGTTTGAATCATCTCTTCGAGTTGTTTAAGTCCGGTATCGTAACCCACAGGCAAAGCATTAAATTTAGAAATTTTCATCCCGTTATATTCACTCGGATTATGCGAAGCCGTTATCTGAACGGATGCGGCAAATTTATGTTTTGCTGTAATATAGTAAACCATGGGCGTTGTAGAAATACCAATATTATAAACATTAGCTCCGCTGTCAATAATTCCCTGCGCTAAATACTCAAAAATTTCATCGGATGAATTTCGTACATCTCTACCTACTAAAACATTATCTGCCTGTAAAAGTTCCGGAAGAAAGTATCCTATTTTGTAAACATCATTTTTATTAAAATCTTCGTTGTAAATTCCTCGAATATCGTATGCTTTAAATGCTTTCATATTTAATTGGTTTTTATAGCGTTTAAAATCTGGGAAAAAAGAAGTCAGTTTTTAAAGCTGACTTCTGTAAAATGCAGGTACAAAAATGCGATTTTTTTTTATTTGGTTAAAGCTTTTACGGGTTCAATTCCTAAAGTTGTTCCTTCCTGAATAGCTTTTAGTACAGCACCACCCCCTGTAAAGATGTAATATTTAGGGCTATCAAGCGCAACAATGTATAATCCGGGGAGTAATCTTTTTAATTCCTGCATAGTATCTCCACCGCCATAAAGCTTAACGGCTTCATAGTTTTTATCGATAAGTTCGTCTAAGGCAATGGTTCCTTCATTAAAATGGGGTGTAAATCCCATTACCGCATTCACGAAAATGGTTCTTGCGGATGAGAATATTTTTGTAATTTTCTCTTCCTTGAACGACTCTTTGGCAATATCAAGTATGTAATTTAATTTTGTACCGGGTTTTAATTCATGAATATTGTGCACACGGTATTTCCCTTTTTGTCGGCCTTCTAATGTATCTGATTCAATAATAAAAGGTAACTCAACTAACTTGCCCGGATATTGTTTACTAAACTCAACAAATTTCTTGGCATGCTTCATATCATCTTCAGATATCCCTTTGATATCCAACCCATATTTTGCCGATAAATAAGCATTGTAAATAACACCACCTAAAACCAGATAATCTGCTTTTTTTATAAGGGCATATAATGAATCAATTTTAGTGTCGAATTTTGAACCTGCTACCACAGCTATAAATGGTGATTGGGGGTTGTAAATTCTTTCAAGATTTTCAATTTCTTTTTGCATTAAAAATCCTGCGTATGATGGTAAATATTTATTAACACCAACCGTAGATGCATGGGGCTGCCATGATCCAAAGGCATCGTTTACAAAAATATCTGCCAGTCCGGCTAACTGGTTAGCAAAACGATCCTTATCAGAACCCTCAGCCTCTTCTCCCTGAAACCATCGAGTATTGGGTAAATAGATCCCATCAATTTTTCCCTCTTGCAACTCACGGATTAAATGATTAATGGAGGTTTCAATGCCAAGGTATCCTCTATTTTCATGAGGGTAAAAGTCTGGCACTTTCATGTTTACGTGTAGTTTATTCCTCAAATATTCAACAATAGGTTCCACCGATGTATCTTTGCTAATTTTGATCTCCCCTGTTTTTTTATCTCGTGGACGGCCCACATGTGTCATTAAAATTATTTTACCCCCTTTTGCATTGATATGATATAGAGTGCCTATTGTAGCATCAATTCGGTAAGGATCATGAATTTCCCCTTTTTTCACCACATTATGATCAACTCTTACCAAAACCACTTTCCCGTTTAAATCTGCATCCTGTATAGATGGAATATTATATTTGTCTAACATAGTTACCTCCTGTTTTTTTAGATTAATTAATAATAAGAAAATACAATATAAATTAAAATTGTGTTTTTTACAATAACAATTAAATATCTTCAGTAATAGCTTTTAATGCGGGCAATTGTTTCCCTTCAATATATTCGAGCAATGCACCACCAGCCGTAGAAATATAACTTATTTTATAGGCCAAACTAAATTTATTTACTGCGGAAATTGAATCCCCTCCACCGATTAATGAAAATGCGCCTTTATCGGTTGCCCTGGCAACAGCCATAGCAACCTTTAGTGTTCCCATCGAAAAGTTTGACATTTCAAAAACACCGATTGGGCCATTCCATAAAATCGTAGATGAGCTTTCAATAACCTCGGTAAATTGGTTGGCCGATTTTATTCCAATATCTAAACCCATCCATCCATCTTTTATTTGATCAATTTCGCAATGTTCAATATTGGCATCGTTTTTAAAATTATCAGCAATGATACAATCGGAGGGAAGATAGAGATTTACTCCGTTATTTTTGGCTTTAGCCATAATTTCCCTCGCTGTTTTTAGATGGTCATTCTCTACCAGCGAGTCTCCAATTTTTCCACCCATAGCTTTAATAAATGTGTAAACAATTCCTCCACCAATTATTAAGTTATCAACTTTTTCGAGCAAGGCTAATATAATATGAATTTTAGTAGAAACTTTTGATCCTCCGATAATGGCTGTAAAAGGGCTTTTAGCTTGTTTTACGACTTTGTCGATATTATTGATTTCATTTTCTACCAGGTAGCCAAACATTTTATCTTTTGGGAAGAATTTGGCAATAGTATAAGTTGACGCATGTGCACGATGTGCAGTACCAAAAGCATTAAAAACATATACATCTCCCAGCTCAGCCAGTTGGCGAGCAAAATTTTCATTCGCTTCAGTTTCTTCTTTATGGAATCGGAGATTCTCAAGGAGCAAACACTCTCCGGGTTTTAATTCTTTGGCTGCTTTTTTTGCTTCATCACCAATGCAATCGGGGGCAAATTTTATCTCTCTATCGAGCGATTTGGATAAAAAAGGTAAAATATGTTTTAACGATAAGTTTTTATCGAATTTTCCTTTGGGCCTTCCCAGATGTGTCAAAAAGATTACTGAACCTCCATCAGCTAGAATTTTCCGAACAGTAGGTAAAGCAGTGATAATTCTTGTAGGATCAGTTATTTCTTTATTTTCGTTAAGTGGGACATTAAAATCAACACGCATTAAGACTTTTTTCCCTTCAAAATTATATCGGTCGATGGTTAGATTTTGTTTTATAGCCTTAATGGCGGGTAATTCTTTCCCTTCTAAATATTCAAGCAGTGCACCCCCTGCTGTTGAAATATAACTTATTTTATGAGCTAAACTATATTTGTTTACAGCCGCTATAGAATCCCCGCCGCCGATTAACGAATAGGCTCCTTTGTCTGTAGCGCGGGCAACAGACATAGCTGTTTTTAAGGTGCCCATAGAAAAGCTTGGCATTTCGAAAACACCCATGGGGCCGTTCCAAAGGATTTTTTTCGAATTTTCAATTATTTCTGCAAATTTATTGGCCGATTTAATTCCAATATCCAATCCCATCCATCCATCAGGGATATCCATGATATCACAATGTTTAACATTGGCATCGTTTCTAAAATCATCGGCCACAATACAATCTGTGGGCAAATAAAGTTTTACTTTGTTTTTTTCTGCTTTATTGATGATGTGCCGGGCAAAATCTAAAAAGTCATCTTCAATTAAGGAATCACCAATGTTACCACCCATAGCTTTGGCAAAAGTAAATCCGATGCCCCCTGCAATAATCAGATTATCTACTTTTTCAATTAACGCTTCGATAATATGAATTTTTGTTGAAACTTTTGAACCTCCTAAAATGGCTGTAAAAGGATGAATGGGTTGATATAAAATTTTATCGATATTCTGAATTTCATTTTCTACCAGATAGCCAAACATACTATCTTTTGGGAAAAATTTTGCGATGGTAAAAGTTGAGGCATGAGCTCTATGAGCCGTTCCAAATGCATTATTTACATAAGCATCACCCATTTGGGCAATTTTTTGGGCAAATGCTTCATCAGCATTGGTTTCTTCTTTATGAAAACGTAAATTTTCAAGTAATAAAATTTCTCCGGGTTTAAGATTTTTGGCCATATTTTCAGCTTCCTCCCCAATACAATCTGATGCAAATTTCACCTCACGGCCAAGTACTTTTTTAAGGTGTGGGAGTATTAATTTTAACGACATTTTTTCGTTATATTCTCCTTTAGGCCTTCCGAGATGGGTTAATAAAATGATTGAACCTCCTTCGGCTAATATTTTCCGGATGGTAGGGATAGCTGTAATAATTCGGGTATCATCTGTAATTTCCTGTTTCTCATTTAATGGAACATTGAAGTCTACCCGCATAAGTACTTTTTTCCCGTAGAAATTATAAGTATCGATTGAATACATGATTAATGCTGTTAAGGATTAAGAAGGGTTAAAGATATAAAATCTGAAATAATTTTTTACATATTAATTTCAAGATATTCTTTTTATTTAATAGATATAAATTGTTTATTGTTATTTTTGTTTATCATAAATTAAGGATTTTATCTATTAACGAATAGTTTATATGCAGTTTAAAGAAGTTGTTGGCCACCCCAAAATTAAGGAACAATTAATTTATACCGTTGAAGAGAATCGGATTAGTCATGCTCAATTATTTTTAGGCCCCGAAGGTTCGGGAAATTTGGCCTTAGCTATTGCTTATGCACAATACATTGCATGTACTAATAAACAGGGAAACGATTCATGCGGAGTTTGTCCATCGTGCCAAAAATTTAAAAAACTAATCCATCCTGATTTGCATTTTGTTTTTCCAGTAAACACTTCTAAAACAATAAAGAAAAATCCTGTTAGTGATGATTATATTACTCAATGGCGTACGGCTCTTATTGAAAATCCATATATTAATCAAGATAAATGGTATGAAATTATTGAGATAGAAAATAAACAGGGAGTTATCAGTAAAAATGAGAGTTATGAAATCCTTAGAAAGTTAAATTTAAAAACATTCGAATCTGAATATAAGTTTATGATTATTTGGTTGCCTGAAAAAATGAATACTTATGCGGCCAATAAATTATTAAAATTTATAGAAGAGCCACCGGAGAAAACATTATTCTTTTTAGTATCGGAGAATTCGGAACAAATTATTCCAACCATTTTATCGCGGACACAATTAATTAAAATCCCAAAAATAGATAATGACAGTTTATACAGTGCTCTTTGCGACCGATTGGGAGTAAAGCCAGACAAGGCTTTAGATATTACTCATTTGGCAAATGGAAATTATTTTGAAGCATTGAACTTAGCCCATGCCGGCGATGAGGATTATGAAAACCTTGAGCGCTTTAAAAGTCTTATGCGTTTGGCATATTCACAAAAGATTGTTGAAATTATTGATTGGGTGGATGAGATTGCACGTATAGGAAGAGAAAAACAAAAAGGATTTTTAACCTACTCCTTACGATTATTACGCGAAAATTTTATGTTAAACATCAAGCGTAAAGAGATTGTTTATCTTACACAAAAAGAATATATTTTCTCAGAAAATTTTTCTCAATTTATTCATCAGGGAAATGTGCGTAAATTATACGAAGTGTTTAACAGGGCTTATGCAGATATTGGTATGAATGCCTATAATAAAATTGTTTTTTTAGATGTAGCCTTAAAGATTGTTAAGTTGATAAGAAAGTAAAATTAATTACTTTTGTAACTTGAATGGTTCTTTTATACATTGGAATTTATCGATTTTGTGCCAAGAATAAAAGAAGAGAGAAAAGGAGAGATTACTATGACTTATAAAGATAAAGATGATACTACCCCAATTACTAATATATCTCAATGTGGATGTATTCATGCTGAAAATTGCAGCAAACTGGAAACTTTTGACTGGTTACATTCTATTCCGGATGTAAAACGGAAAATAGATATCGTTGAGGTACGATTTAAAAATACGCGTAAAGAATTTTTTGTTAATACCAATGGGTTGCGATTAAATAAAGGCGATATTGTTGCCGTTGAAGCATCACCTGGACATGATATTGGTATTGTTTCTTTAACCGGTGAATTGGTTTACCTGCAAATGAAAAAACAGGGAATTACACCGGAAGGGCAGGAGTTTAAGAAAATATACCGAAAAGCAAAAGCAGCCGATTTAGAGAAATGGTACGAGGCCGTTATGTTGGAGCATACTACGATGCTTAAAGCCAGAAAAATTGCAGCCGACCTAAACCTTGACATGAAAATTGGAGACGTAGAGTACCAGGGAGATCGGACCAAAGCAATTTTTTATTACATTGCTGACGAACGGGTTGATTTTCGGGAGTTAATAAAAGTACTGGCGGATACTTTTAAAATAAGAATTGAAATGCGTCAGATAGGAGCCCGGCAAGAAGCTGGAAGAATAGGAGGAATTGGCCCCTGTGGACGAGAGCTGTGCTGTTCAACCTGGATTACTAATTTTGTCTCGGTAACTACTAATGCCGCTCGATATCAGGAACTGTCTTTAAATCCGCAAAAATTAGCCGGCCAGTGTGGAAAGTTAAAGTGTTGTTTAAATTACGAACTGGATGGTTATATTGATGCCCAAAAAGATTTTCCTTCAACGAATATTGTGCTGGAAACCGAAACCGGATCAGCTTATCATAATAAAACGGATATCTTTAGAAGAATAATGTGGTATTCGTTCGATCGGGAAAATATTGTGAATATTACACCCGTACCTATTGATCGTGTTAAAGAAATTATTGAATTAAATAAAAAAGGACAAAAAGTAGATACCCTTATTGATTTAACCGTAATAGATGACGGGGGGCTGGACTATAAAAACGTTGTTGGTCAGGAGAGTCTTACACGATTTGATGAGAAAAAAAGGAAACGACGAAAAAGAAAAAGTAATAAAGCTGCTAATAATCGAAAAAAACGACCCGGAAATGATAAAAAACAAAAGAAATAGTCTCATTTTGCTATTTATTGTTTGCTTATTTTCTTCATGTGATCCACATTGTGTATATGAGAAAAATAAAGAAATATCTGATGCTAAATGGGAATTAACAGATACCATTGTTTTTGAGGTTTCAATCGAAGATACAATAAATCCTCATAATATTTATTTTAATGTTAGGAATTCCTCGAAATATAAAATGCAGAACCTATATGTGTTTATTCATACCCAGGCCCCTAATGGAATTTCTCTTACGGATACTTTTGAATGTTATTTAGCCGACGATAAAGGAAAATGGACTGGAAGTGGATGGGGCGATTTGTATGATAACCAGTTTATTTATAAAAAAAATATTCGATTTCCTGTTTCGGGCATTTATACTTTTAAATATATTCATGGAATGCGTACCCAAACCTTAGAACATATCTCAGATGTTGGTATTAGAATTGAAAAAGTTAATATCCATTAGGTAAAAAAAAAGTTAATATCATTGTGGGTAAAAGAAAGTTACAAAGGTTTGCCGAAATGGAAACATTCGAGCATGTTGTGCAGCCTTCTTATGATGAAGTATTTCGTAATGATTATCATTTGAAAGGAAAATGGAATCAGTTATTTTTTAAAAATAATCAACCAATTATTTTAGAGTTAGGGTGCGGAAAAGGAGAGTATACCGTAGGCTTGGCCCAGAAATTCCCAACGATTAATTTTATAGGGGTTGATATAAAAGGGGCACGAATGTGGTGTGGAGCAAAAAAAGCTATCGAGGAGAACCTTCATAATGTGGGATTTATAAGGACTCGTATTGATTTTATTTCTTCTTTCTTTGCTCCCCACGAAATTCAGGAAATATGGATTACATTTCCCGATCCACAACCTAAGAAATACTATAAACGTCTTACTTCAACAAGATTTTTAGGTTATTATAAAAACTTTCTAAAACCTGATGGGTTGATTCATCTTAAAACAGACAACAGAGCCCTTTATTTGTATACTAAAAATGTTATTCAGGTTAATCATCTTGAGCTTATTGAGGACACTGATAATTTATATAATTCAAGTATGGAACATCCTGTTTTATCCATCAAAACATTTTACGAGAAACAATTTCTTGCAGAAGGAAAACCGATACATTATCTTAAATTTAAATTAAATAATACAGAAAATCTTGAGGAACCCGAAGGCTAAAAATGAAAATTTTTTCGAAAAGGTGTATGCTGTAGTTCGAAAAATTCCTTTTGGAAGAGTTACCAGCTACGGCGCAATTGCCTCTTATCTTGGGTCTGCACAATCGGCCAGGGTCGTAGGTTGGGCAATGAATAGTGCTCTTTCTGATAAAAAATATGTTCCTGCACATCGGGTGGTTAACCGAAACGGTTTGCTAACCGGAAAGCATCATTTTGGAAATACAAATACAATGAAACAACTTTTGGAAAATGAGGGTATTTTAGTTGAAAATGACCGGATTGTTGATTTTAAAAAACATTTCTGGAACCCAGCCCAGGAAATCTTTTTATAAAATTAATTGAGTTGTTTGTATGATAGGAATTTATTAGCTGATAATGAGTTGTGTTTTATAAAACGTTAATGTTTTATGGTCAGAGAATAAATTATAATTATCTTTACACACTTAATTTAAATTAAATAAAAATAAGGAGTCATGTCATTTAATAAAAAACAAATTTTACAAGCTTTAAGGAATGTAAAACATCCTGAAACTGCCCAGGATATTGTTGCTATGGGAATGGTAGATGATATCTGGATTGAGAATGATCAGGTTGGTTTTACCCTAAGTTTTAAACGAGCAAACGATCCTTTTATTAATTCGATGAGAAAAGCTTGTGTACAAGCTATTGAGAAATTTTTTGGAGACCAATTAAGTGCGAAAGGAAATATTAAGCTAAAAACTCCTGAAAAAAAATCAGCTCCCCAACCTTCGCAAAATAATGCATTAAAAGGGATTAAGAATATTATTGCTGTTGCATCAGGAAAAGGAGGCGTTGGTAAATCAACAGTTGCAACTAACTTAGCGGTTTCGTTAGCTCAAACAGGGGCAAAGGTAGGATTAATCGATGCTGATATTTATGGACCTTCTATTCCTAAGATGTTTAATGTTGAGGGAAAACGGCCTATGGTTAGAAAAGAAGGCGAAACAGAGGTTATTTCTCCGATAGAAAATTATGGAGTAAAAATGTTATCCATTGGATTTTTTATAAATCCCGATGATGCGTTGGTTTGGAGAGGCCCTATGGCTACCAATGCATTAAAACAGCTCTTACTTCAGGCTGATTGGGGCGAATTGGATTATATGGTTGTTGATTTACCCCCCGGAACAAGTGATGTACATTTAACCCTTGTACAGGAAGTATCTGTTACCGGAGCTATTATTGTTAGTACTCCTCAGGATGTAGCTCTAGCCGATGCAGTTAAAGGAATAAAAATGTTTACCGGAAAACATATTAATGTTCCTGTTTTAGGACTTGTTGAAAATATGTCGTGGTTTACACCCGAAGAATTACCGGATAATAAATATTATATTTTTGGAAAAGATGGTTGTAAGAACCTTGCGGAAAAGCAAAATATTCCTTTGCTTGGCCAAATACCTATTGTTCAGAGTATTCGTGAAGGTGGCGACAGTGGACACCCGGCAGCATTAGAGTGGGAATCCATTGTAGGTAAAGCATTTAAAGAAGTAGCTTTATCTGTTATTAAAGCGGTTGACGAGAGAAATAAAAATATGGACCCAACACAAAGAGTTGAAATAAAGCATAAGTAGTGGCTATAAGAAAACGTCAATAACTGCGTTACGCTCGCATTGGCAATTAGTCATTTACGTCAGTAAACTCTTGGCTGCCAATTCTTCGCAAGCCT
>Ga0182239_1000509_pt1 | contig 14193 bp, 13 predicted proteins | sample hydfrate6_PW_210_FD_132456 | JGI IMG/M metagenome (GOLD analysis project Ga0182239, IMG submission 132456) | Subsurface microbial communities from deep shales in Texas, USA - hydraulic fracturing test 6_PW_210 | ecosystem: Environmental > Aquatic > Deep subsurface > Shale gas/oil reservoir >... | reverse complement strand
TGTTTCATAATCTCTTTTTCTAATTTCCATTTACATTCACCTCCTCCACACGGACTAATGGCCCTGCTGCTAGCAGAGCATGGATTTTTAATCAATCTAAATTATAACAGCTATTCAGTTAAAATGCAAATAAAATTTGCACCTTTGCACCTTCCGTTTACGAAACCATTTTTTAAAATAACAAAAACTATCCTTACTGTCATAATAGTAAAGAGAGTCTTAATCTCTTTTGCGATCGTCGTTTTTTGTAATAACTCTTTAAAAAATAAGCTATTACAATGTAAGATTTAGCCAATATTTCTATGAGGTTTTAAATTATTTATATATTTTTCAATCAAGTCTTCCTATTCATCAAAATTTTCAAGATTTCTTGATAAACGCTCAACGGTCTTTTTTATTTGATAAGTATTTTGATATTTTTTTAGAGAAATTACTTGCTTTCCGTTTAATTTCATAGATTAATCTGGTATAAATTTGACTGTTGACAACTTTGAGTTCTTACTATTTTAAAAAATGTGAAACTACTTAAACTTATCAGAATAATTCTATTTATAAATTTCTAATATAAATAATTCTTTTTTACATAAGGAGAAGTCATAGCTCTCAATAAAGCACTGTATCCCAATTTGAAGTTTAAAATATCACCATAACTTAATTTTTTTTCACAATTACTTAAATCAATTAACAAATGATCACTACTACTACCCAAAATTTCTACTCCTTTTAACTCAGGAATTAAAGAATTATGATCAATATCTTGACTGCCAATAGCTAAAATTGCTCTTTTAACAATTCCTTTATCTTTAAATTTTACTTTCTTACCACTAAAATTATAACCTTGTGGGCCTTCTGGCAAACTGGGTTTTTCTTTTATTTCAATTATTTCTGCTTTAATTTTAAAGACATCTTGCTTTAAATATTCTATTTGGCGTTGATTGGTAATATCATTAGCTAATAATATCGCTTCTCCAATTCTTAAATTGTTAACTTCAGTTTCTAATAATCCCTGACCAAATAAATTAGTGGTAGCTGTATTCCCTCCAGAAAGACGATTAATTTTAATTCCTAATTTATTTTCTACTTCTTTTTTTAAGTTAATAATCTTTTTTGTGTTTTTTCGATCAGGAATAACACCTCCATAACAGCCTAAATTTGTTCCTATTCCTTCAAGATATATTCCCGGCAGGTTAATAGCTTTTTTAATAAAACCAATTAAGTTTTCAGGCATTACTCCTTCTCTTCGATCTCCTATATCTACCATAACTATAACACCAATTTTTTTATTCTTGATTTCAGCTTCTTTAGCTAAATAAATTAAACTTTCTTTTTCACTAACTAAACTGTGATCAATATAATTTATAGCCTCTTTTATTTCTGATTTTTGAGGTATTCTTAATAAAATAGCTTCTCCAGTATAATTTAATCTTCTTATCTTTTTTATATTATCTAACCGAGAATCTGCTATGCTTTCAACACCTGCACTCATAAACGATTTAATAATCTCTTCATCACCAGCAACCCCCTTTGTAACAACAGTTAATTTAATATCTTTTTCATAACATTTTCTATTTAAAGAAATAAAATTGTCTTTTAATTTTTGTAAATCAATATCAATACTCGGATAATTCATTTCTTTTTTCACCTCATTAATTCAATTTTTAGTTTGTAAATTAGAAATTAAGCTTAACCATTTCAAACTAAAAAAATATTAAAAATCAAACAAACTATTTTAATATCTACTAAAGCTAATTATTATTTTCAGCTAAATTATCTAAATCATCTCCACTAAGTCTATAAACCGTCCAATCGTCCATGGCTTTAGCACCGATACTTTTATAGAATTTTATGGATGATTTATTCCAATCCAAACACCACCATTCTAACCTTTTACAGTCTCTATCTTTAGCAAGTTTTGCAAGAAATGATAACATTTCCTTTCCTAAACCTCTCCCACGCATTTCTGGTTTAATATATAAATCTTCTAAATATAATCCTGATTTACCAATAAAGGTTGAAAAATTGTTAAAAAATAATGCGAACCCAATATTTTCTTCTTTATATTCCCCAATAATTACTTCTGCTTCTTTCTTTATAAAAAGTGATTCATAAAGTATATCCTCTGTTGCCGAGACTTGATCCAACAAATTCTCGTAATCCGCTAAATCTTTAATAAAATTCAAAATAAGAGTTATATCTTCTTCTTCTTCTGCAAACCTAATTGTAAAATCTTTAATATCTGTATTATAACTCATAATTAATCCCCCAATTATTATATGTCTATCTAATTTAATAAGAACCAGTAAATTTACTGGTTCTTATTGTGCTTAATACTATCTTATTTTACTTAAGTTCTTCAAAAGCTTTAGTTAATAGAGGAACAATCTTATTTAAATCGCCAACTATTCCGTAATCACAGACCTCAAAAATAGCTGCATCTTCATCAATATTTATTGCAATTATTAAATCAGAATTTTCCATTCCGGCTTTATGTTGAATAGCTCCAGAAATACCACAGGCAAAATATATTCTTGGTTTCACTGTTTTTCCTGTTTGACCGACCTGATGTTCTTTATCAATCCAACCCTCATCTACAACTGCTCTCGATGCTCCAACTTCTCCTCCTAAAACTGAAGCCAGTTCTTTAATTACTTCAAAATTTTCCGAACTTCCTACTCCCCGTCCTCCTGCTACAATAATCTCTGCAGATTCTAAATTAACATTTGCTCTTGCTTCTTTAACAATCTCTTTAATCTGAGTAAAAATATCAATTTGGGAAAGATCTGATTTTAAATTAATAATCTTTGCTTCTCTTGAAATCTTAGATTTGATATTTTTTTCATTAATCTCTACTTCAATTTCTTCTACTTCTCCGGAATGACTATAATCTGGTTCTGCTTTTTCCATAACCCCGGGTCTAACAGTTGACATCTGTGGTCTATGATCAGGACAGACAATTGTTGCCATTAAATTTCCACCGAAGGCTGGTCTGGTTTGCAAAAGAATATTTCTTTCCTTTTCGATTGCTAATTTAGTACAGTCAGCAGTAAGACCTGTATTTAGTCTTGCCGAAACTCTTGGGCCGAGATCTCTACCATTATGAGTTGCCCCTAAAATAACTATTTCTGGTTTTACATCATTAATTAAATCACAAATGACACCTGTATAAGTTTCAGTTCTATAGTCTTTTAATTCCTCATCTTCTACTACATATACATGATCTGCTCCATAAGCAAATAATTTTTTTGCTTCTTCTTTAATTTCAGAAGCTAAAATAACAGCAGATAATGTTGTATCTAGCTCATCAGCTAGTTTTCTACCTTCACTGCATAACTCATAAGAAACTTCCATCAGTTTATTGTGTCTCTGTTCAGCCAGAACCCAGACTCCTTCATAATTTGAGATATCCTTTTTTTCCGCTTTAGCTTCTTTTTCTAACTCTATAGCGTCAAATTTACATTCCTTAACACAAATTCCACATAAAGTACATATTTGATGATCTACTACTGCTTTATTTGCTTCCATTGTTAAAGCATCATATGGACAATTATTTACACAGATTTCACATCCTACACATTTATCTTTAAATATTTTTAACATTAAACCAATCCTCCTCCAGATTTATATTACCTGTTCTGTTTTTAGCTTTTCTAATAATTTTTTAATTATTTCTTCATTACTACCTTCTAACATTTCTCCCTTTTTTTCATTTGTCGGTACAAATGTGTCATATACCTGAGTTGGAGAAGCATCAAGACCTAGTTTTGATTTATCAATTTTGAAATCAGCTGTTGTCCATGTTTTAATACAATCATCTTTTTTAAAGGCCTCTACTATTCTCGCAATAGAGGGATAACGAGGTTTATTTAAATCATCTATTACAGTTAAAAGTACTGGAAGTTTGGTTTCTACTATACTATATCCATCTTCTAAAGTTCTTTTTGCAGTTACTTTATTGCCTTCTATATCCAGACTGCTTACATAGGTAACCTGAGCTAAATCAAGGTTTTCTGCTACCTGTGGTCCCACCTGAGCTGTATCTCCATCAATAGCCTGTCGGCCACAAAAAATAACATCAAATTCTCCTGCTGCTTTAATTCCCTGAGCTAATGTATAGGCTGTTGCCCAGGTATCAGAACCAGCAAATGCTCTATCTGAAAGCAAAATGCACTCATCTGCTCCCATTGCATACGCCTCTAATAAAGCATCTTTAGCCTGTGGAGGCCCCATACTAATTACCGTTACTGTGCCCCCAAATTTTTCTTTTTGTCTCAGTGCTTCTTCTAAAGCAATTTTATCTTCTGGATTAATTATACTCGGCACACCTTCTCTAATTAAGGTTCCATTTTCTTCATCTATTTTAACTTCATTTGTGTCTGGAACTTGTTTCATACACACTAATAACTTCATTACACTTTACCCCCTATTTTAAAACTGAATTTGCAATTACTATTTTCTGAACCTCAGTTGTACCTTCATATATTTCTGTAATTTTAGCATCACGTAATAAACGTTCTACTGGATACTCTTTTATATAACCATAACCGCCATGTAATTGTATTGCTTTATTTGCAGCATAAGATGCAGCTTCTGAAGCAAAATATTTAGCCATTGCAGCCTCTTTAGAATATCTCTTAAACTCATCTTTAGTCTTTGCTGCTTTATAAACAAGCAATCTCGCAGCTTCAACTTTTGTTGCCATCTCAGCAATTTCCCACTGTAATCCCTGAAACTTAGAAATAGGACGCCCAAATTGTTCTCTCTGTTTAACATATTTAATAGTTTCATCTAAAGCTCTTTGGGCAATACCAAGCGCCTGAGCGGCTACCCCAATTCGACCTCCATCAAGTGTAGTCATTGCAACTTTAAAACCCATTCCCTCTTTAGCCAGTAAATTTTCTTTCGGAATTCTGCAATCTTTGAAAATTAATTCGCGGGTATCAGAGGCATTGATTCCTAATTTGTTTTCTTTTTTACCTACTGAAAAACCAGGTGTATCACTTTCTACAATAAAAGCGCTAATCCCTCTTGTTCCCTTACTCTTATCGGTCATTGCCATGATAATAAATATATCTGCTACACCTGCATTTGTTATAAATATTTTTGAACCGTTTATAATATATTGGTCTCCATCTAAAACAGCAGTTGTCTTCTGAGCAGCAGCATCTGTACCTGCATCAGGTTCTGTTAATCCAAAAGCTCCTAGTTTTTCACCTTTTGCTAAGGGTTTCAAATATTTTACTTTTTGAGCTTCTGTTCCATATTGATAGATAGGATGTGCTCCTAAAGACGTATGAGCAGATAAAATAATTCCATGAGTAGCACATGCTTTTGACAATTCTTCTATCGCCAAAACATAACTTAATGTATCAGCACCAGCCCCTCCATATTCTGCTGGAAAAGGTATCCCCATCATATCAGCAGCAGCCATTTTTTTTACATTATCTTTTGGAAACTCACAGCTTTCATCAATTTCTGCAGCAATATCTTTTACCTCATTTTCTGCAAAATTCCTCATTACTTTTTGTATCATTTTTTGTTCATTATTTAAGTTAAAATCCATAATTCTACCTCCATTTTTTAAAATTAAAGTTTAAAAACTTGAGCTTTTTTTGTTTGGATAAATTTCTCCACCAATAACTGTAGCCTCAATATTTATATCTCTTAATTCGTCTGCTTTAATAAGAAAAGGATTCTGATCTATAATAGTAAAATCTGCCTTATATCCTACCTCTATTTTCCCTTTATCTTTTTCTTCAAATGCATTATAAGCAGCATTTTTTGTGTAAATCTCTAAAGCATCTTGAACAGTTATCTTTTGCTGAGGTAACCAACCGTGATCAGGTTTTTTATCTTTGTCTTTTCTAGTAACTGCACAGCTAATTCCCCAAATGGGATCTGGTTTTTCGATTGGACAATCAGAACTTCCAGCAGTATTGATGTTTAAATCAAGCATGTTTTTCCATAAATAACTCTGCTGTTCCCTTCTTTTTCCCAATCTATTTGCTACTATCTTCCAATCACTTACTGTAAATGCAGGCTGAATATCTGTATTTATTCCTGCTTTTTTCATTCTTTTTAAAAGCTTATAATCTGCTAACTGTGAATGAATGATTCTATGCCTCAAATTAGTATCATATTCTTTATTTAAAGACTCAATTACTTCTATAAACTGTTCAATTGTTCTGTCTCCAATAGCATGGCAGGCAATCTGCATTTCATTTTCAAAAGCTATTTTAGCCATTTTCTCCATTTTTTCTTTGCTGCATAAAAGCTCGCCAAATGAATTATCTCGATCTGTATAACTTTCTCTCAGAGCTGCAGTTCTAGCACCTAATGATCCATCAGCCCAGATTTTTAAAGGCCCTAAAGTTAAAAAATCATTATACTTACCAAGTTTATGCTCACTTAAAAACTCATTTAACTGATCAATTGTTGTTAAACGCAGCTGCAAATTAAATCTTACAGGCAATTGCCCACTATCAGCCAGTTCATAATAGGCCTGCAAAACTTTTTTGTATGATACATTTGAATCATCAAGATCATCAGATTGGACAAAAGTTAGTCCGTTTTCTCTAAATTTCTTTCCGGATTTGACAATATAATTTTTAATATCTTTAACTGTTGTTTCTGGAGCGGCTTTTAAAACTAGTTTTTGTGCATTTTCACGCAGGATTCCATTTGGATCACCATCAGAATCAAGGTTTATTTTACCATCAACAACTTTAGTAGCTTCAGTAATATCAGCTTTTTTTAAGGCAAGACTATTCGCAACCAATAAATGCCGACATTCCCTTTTTAAAACTATTGGGTATTCAGTTGATATTTTGTCTAAGTCTTTAGCTTTAGGGAGCTCTTCATTTTCAAATTTATCTTGATTCCAACCCCAGCCAATAATCCACTCACCTTTTTTTAAATCTTTCTTTTTTATATATTTTTTAGTTTTTGCTATTAAGTCTTTAATTGAACTGGTATCACTTAAATCCAGCATATCAAGTTCAATTCCATACATTAAAGTATGAAGATGACTATCAATAAAACCCGGGACTAATGTCTTACCTTTAAGATCTATTTTCTCATAAGATTCGCTGGCTTCAACATTATAATCAACTATAACACCTTTTTCCACCAGTACATTTTCTATGACTGGCCTCTCGCGATTCATAGTATAGATATTATCGGCATTATAAAATAATTTAGGCACAAAAACCCCTCCTATTTATCTTCAAAATTTGCTTTTCGATTTTCAATAAAGGCAGTCATTCCTTCTTTTTGGTCCTTAGTGCTAAAACAAATACTAAATAAATTTGCTTCTAATTTAGAGCCTTCAGCAATTGGTTTTTCAAAAGCAGAATTTACTGATTCCTTTGCTAAAGAAATTATTGGTGCTGATTTTGAAGCTATTTTTTCTGCCATTAATTCGGCTTTGTTTATTAAATCATTATGCTCAACAAAATTATTAATTAATTTTAATTTATAAGCTTTTTTAGCTGAAATATTATCTCCACTCAAAATTAGTTCTAAAGCTTTTGCTTTTCCAAGCATTTTACTAAGTCTCTGAGTTCCGCCAAAGCCTGGAATTATGCCTAGTTTAATTTCAGGTTGCCCAAATTTGGCACATTCAGAAGCTATTCGAATATCACAGGCCAGGGCCAGCTCACATCCCCCACCAAGAGCATAACCATTCACAGCTGCAATGTAAATTTTTTCTGAGTTTTCAATTTTATTAAAAATTTCATGACCTAATAAAGAAAAGCTTTTTGCCTGAGGTACATTCATATTTTTCATTTCAGCTATATCTGCTCCAGCAACAAAAGCTTTTCCTTTTCCAGTAATAATAACTGCTTTAATTTTATCATTATCATTTAACTCATTAACTGCCTTATTTAATTCTTCTAAAGTTTTTCTATTTAAAGCATTTAGGGCTTTTTCTCGTGTGATTTTTAAAGTAGCTATCTCATCATTGTATGTAATCTCTAAATTATCAAAGTTCATGTTGTCCTCCTTTAAGACTCAAAGTCTAAATATTAACTTTTATCCATTTTATTTAATACATTATCCAGGCTGATCAAAAAAGCCCAGATAATGTACGTAATTATTTAATTATAATCATAAAACCCTTTACCAGTTTTACGACCTAGCTGTTCTGCTCTAACCTTTTTTCTTAATAAAGGACAGGGCCGATACTTATCTTCTCCCAATTCTTCATGGAGAGTATTCATTATAGCTAGACAGACATCAAGCCCAACTAGATCAGCTAAAGCAAGTGGTCCTATCGGATGATTAGCTCCCAGCTTCATTGCGGTATCAATGTCTTCAGCAGCTGCTACACCTTCCTGTAATATAAATATTGCTTCATTAATCATTGGAATTAATATTCTATTTACAACAAATCCAGGCGCTTCTTTGACTTCCACAGCGTTTTTATTAATTTCATTCACAAACTCAGAAACCTGCTGATAACTTTCTTGAGAGGTAGAAGCTGCCTTAATAACTTCTACCAGTTTCATCACAGCCACCGGATTGAAAAAATGAATTCCAATAACCTTATCAGCTCTTGCTGTTGCTGCAGCAATTTCAGTTATACTTAAGGCAGATGTATTTGTCGCCAGGATACATTCATTTTTTGTGACTTTATCTAATTTAGAAAATATATCTTTTTTTATTTCCAAATTTTCTACTACTGCTTCAATAACTAAATCCATCTCAGCAAAATTTTCTATCTCTGTTGAAATTTTTATTCTGGTTAAAATATCATTTTTTTCTTCAGAACTCAATCTTTCTTTTTCTACATCTCTATTTAGGTGCTTTTTAATAGATTCCATACCTTCTTTTAAATTATCTTCATCAATATCAACTAATACTACATTAAATTTGCTTTTTGCTGCAGCACTTGCTATTCCACTGCCCATTGTTCCCGAGCCTAAAACACCAATGTTTTTCATATAAAATTCCTCCAGTTAATCGATTAGTCAACCAAGACTTTTATTAAGTAATCATAAATCACTTCCGCTGTTTTTACTACAGTATTTAAATCAACATATTCATCAGCACTATGATAATTTTCACCATCAGGTCCAAAAACAAAGGTTGGAAGTTTTGCTCTTGCACCAAGGTAATTAAAATCACCAACACTTGAAAAATATTCGATTTTTGCGTTTGTATTTGTTACAGATAAGACACTCTGTTTAAAAGACTGAGTATAGGGGTTACTTTCCGAAACAACATAAGGTAAAAATCCATCACAATCTTTATGAGGGGCTTCTCTAAATTCTAAAGTAGCTTTACCTTTAATATTTGCCTTCTTTACAGCTTCATCAAATTCTTTTCTGATATAATTTTTATCTTCACCTATAGTTACATGTCTGAACACTGAAAAAGAAGCTTGATCTGGTACAGATAAAGGTGCCCCTCCTCCATCAATATCAATCACACACATTGCTCCAGGTCCTAATTTCTCATGTGTTTTCAACTCCAAATTTTCAATTTCCAGAAGAATTTTAGATGCTTCACTTATAGCATTTATTCCCTGCTCAGGATTTGCCCCATGCGCCGATTTCCCTTTAACATTTACTTTATACTTCCATCCACCTCGAGCCCCTAAACAGAGACAGGGAAAACTTTCCCCAGTAAATCCACAACTGGGTTCTGGAACAATTGCAACATCAGCATTATCTGTATAACCGTCAAGTATCAAATTATCTGTGCCAAGGCCGAAAGGTCCTTCCTCATCACTAACAAAAGTATATAAAACTTCTCCATTAAAGTCATCTACGTTATTAGCAAATGCTTCAACTGCAAGCATAATTGCTACACAACCACTCTTCATATCAAGAGCGCCAACTCCATACATTTTGTCTCCCTCTATTTCGGCTCCTAATGGTTCGCGAGTCCAGCCTTCACAGATCTCAACTGTATCCAAATGACCATTAAGTAAAACTGTCGGCCCTTCATTTTTGCTTTTAAGACTCCCAACAACATTTTTTCCTTGAAAATCTGTAACTTTTTTTTCGTGAAATTCATGGAATTTAGCAGGTAAATCTTTATTTTTAAACCAGTTCAAAACATATTCCATTACCTCTTCTTCTCTAAAAAATGGACTGGGTATTTTTATTAAATCAGATAAAAGGCTCTCAACTCGATCTCTATTAATATATTCTTCTATTTCTGGCAATGACCTTACCTCCCTTTATTTATTATTAACGGCTAACTACAGTGGCTGCCCCCTGACCGCCACCAATACACAATGTGGCTAGACCAGTTTTGGAATCTCTTTTTTTCATTTCGTGTAATAAAGTAATTAAAATCCTAGCTCCACTTGCTCCAATAGGATGACCTAATGAAATAGATCCACCATTAACATTTACTATATCCATATCAAAATTAAGTTCTCTAGCTACAGCGATTGATTGAGCTGCAAAAGCTTCGTTGGCCTCTATTAAATCTAAATCACTGACCTCAAGTCCACACTTTGCCAAAGCTTTTCTGGTTGCAGGGATTGGCCCGGTCCCCATTATCTTTGGATCTACACCTGCTGAGGCATAAGAATCAATTTTAGCAATAATCTCAAGTCCAAGTTCTTCTGCTTTTTCTCTGGACATAACAATTAAAACAGCTGCTCCATCATTAATTCCAGAGGAGTTACCTGCAGTCACTGTACCATCTTTTTTAAAAGCAGGTCTCAATTTAGCAAGACTTTCTGCAGTAACACCTGCTCGTGGATATTCATCTTTATTAAATATTTCATTATCCCCTCTTCGTTTTGGAATTTCTACGGGCACAATTTCATCCTGGAATCGATCTTCATCCATAGCTTTTTCAGTTCTCTGCTGACTTTGTGCAGCAAAAGCATCCTGCTCTTCTCTTGTTAGATTCCATTTTTCCACAATATTTTCTGCTGTAACCCCCATATGATAATCATTAAATGGACACTGGAGACCGTCATTAATCATTACATCTACCAGTTTATAGTCTCCCATTTTTGAACCCCAGCGACTTTTCCGATTAACATATGGTGCCTGACTCATACTTTCCATACCACCTACAACATAAATATCACCATCACCTGCTTTAATTGCCTGAGCAGCTAAATTTACAGATTTCAATCCTGAGCCGCAGACTTTATTTATTGTTACAGCAGGAATTTCTTGGGGAATACCCGCTTTAATTGCTGCCTGCCTGGCGGTATTTTGCCCTAAACCTGCCTGCAGAACATTTCCCAGGATAACTTCATTAATTGTTTCTGCCGGAATATTAGTTCTTTTAATTGCTTCTTTAATAACTAAGGCTCCTAAATCAACTGCTGATATGTTTTTTAATTTTCCTCCAAAACTACCAATGGGTGTCCTTAATGCTTCTACTATAACAACTTCTTTCATTCTATCTCCCCCTAAATTATAATTTGAATTCTCAAAATATACTTTTAATATTTCTATTATCTTTTTTTTCTTTCTAACGCATGTGGTTCAAGAGCTCTAACATTTTTCCCTTTTAGTAAGTTAGCAACTCCTCCAATTTCTCTTGGGCTTTCACCCTGACAATCAGGGCAATTACACTCTTCTTCAATATACTGTGGTTCTACATAAGTAGTAATTACACCTTCATAATTTCTTAAAACAACTTTACTAGGTGACATACTTATTAGATATTGAGGCATCACAGGAGTTTTTCCTCCACCACCTGGTGCATCAACAACATAAGTTGGTACAGCAAAACCTGAAGTGTGACCTCTTAAAGATTCCATTATTTCGATTCCTTTAGACACTTTAGTTCTAAAATGTTCAATTCCCATTGATAAATCACACTGATAAATGTAATATGGTCTAACTCTAATCTTAACTAATTTTTGTACTAACTCTAACATAATATTTGGACAATCATTTATTCCACGTAATAAAACAGATTGATTACCAAGTGGTATTCCTGCATCTGCAAGTTTTGCACATGCTTCAACTGCTTCTTTTGTAATTTCTTTAGGATGATTAAAATGAGTATTTAACCAGATTGGATGATATTTTTTAAGCATATTAATTAAATCATCAGTAATTCTCTGCGGCATAACAACTGGAGTTCTGGAACCTATTCTAATTATTTCAACATGTTCTATTGCTCTCAGTTTTTTTATAATATACTCTAATTTTTGATCAGAGATTAAAAGAGAGTCTCCTCCGGATAGTAAAACATCTCTAACTTCTGGAGTGTTTTTTATATATTCAATACATTTATCAATTCTATCCCTTGGTACACCTGAATCATTTTGACCTGCAAATCTTCTGCGAGTACAATGACGACAGTACATTGAACATTGATCTGTAATTAAAAATAATACTCGATCTGGATAGCGATGTGTTAATCCAGCAACTGGAGAGTCTTCGTCTTCATCTAATGGATCTTCCATATCACCACCGCTGATGTGTGTTTCCATAATACATGGTACAGCCTGTTTTCTAATAGGACATTCTGGATCATCTTTATCCATTAATGAAGCATAATATGGAGTAATTCCCATTCTGAATTTTTTAAGAACCTCTTTAATCTCGTGTTTTTCATCTTTTCCTAAATTAATTATTTCAGCCAATTTTTCTACTTCAGTTATTCTATTTTTAACCTGCCATTTCCAGTCATTCCATTCTTCCTGACTGCAGCCCCATATTTTTAATATCTTTTCTTTTCTTTTATTTTTTGAAAACATTATAACACCTAACCTTTTATTAGTTAATTTAAACAGCCATCTCATTTAAATTTTCTGCTATAATTAATTCTGCATCAGTAGCTTTTTTTACTTCTTCTAGAGTAAAATCAGGATTTATTTCAGTTAGTGTTAAACCTTCTTCCAATATTCGATAAACTCCCATTTCTGTTACAATGCAGTCAACTTCTTTTTTAGCAGTTAAGGGAAGATTGCATTTATTTAGTATTTTAGAATTTCCTCTTTTAGTTGTCTGAAGTGTTGCAACAATAACTTCTTTTGCTCCAACTACTAAATCCATTGCTCCCCCCATACCGGGAACTAATTTGTTTGGGATCATCCAGTTAGCTAAGTTACCTTCTTTATCAACTTGAAGTGCCCCTAATACAGTAACATCTAGGTGTCCTCCTCTAATAATTGTAAAAGATTCTGCACTGTCAAAAAACATTCCACCTTCATTAATAGTTACAGCCTCCCCACCGGCATTAGTTAAGTCTTTATCTTCTTCTCCTGCTTTAGGTTTAGGTCCTAACCCCACAAATCCATTCTCTGATTGTAGAGTAATATCTACACCTTCAGGAATATAATTAGCAACCATCGTAGGCATTCCAATTCCTAAATTAACAACATCACCATCATTTAATTCTTTTGCAACTCTTTTAGCAATTAATTGTTTTTTTTCTTTTATATCCATTATTTATCACCTCTAGCAATATAATCAACAAAAATTCCGGAGGTCATCACGTGGTCTGGATCCAATTGTCCAACTTCAACTATTTCTTCTGCTTCTACAATAACAAGTTCACAGGCTTTAGCTATTAATGGATTAAAATTTCTAGCACTTTTCCTGTAAACTAAATTGCCTTTTTTATCTGCTTTCCAGGCTTTTACAAGCGCAATATCAGCATTAATTGGAAGTTCAAGCAAATAATCATTTCCCTCAATATTAATTTTTTCTTTACCTTCTTCCACAACTGTCCCTACACCTGTTGGTGTTAAAAACCCCCCTAAACCTGCTCCTCCTATTCTTACTCTTTCAGCTAAAGTTCCCTGAGGAACTAACTCAACCTCCATTGTACCATTATTCATTTTATTTCCCGTTTCAGGATTTGTTCCTATATGACTAGCTATAACTTTGCTAACTGATCCATTAACTACTAGTTTGCCAATACCTTCTTCTGGAAAACCAGTGTCATTAGCTATAATAGTAAGTTCTTTAACATCTTTTTCAATTAATTTATCTATTATTTTTTCTGGTGATCCACAGGCTAAAAATCCCCCAATCATAACTCTGCTCCCAGATTTAACTTTTTCTGCTGCTTTATCTAAAGATATAATTTTATCCAATTTAAATCCTCCTCAACTCTTAAACTATTTAGTAATATCTCAACTTTCGGCGTTAGGTTTTAGTAATAAAACCTTGATAAACATAGGAAGAAGCTCAAAAAAGTAGTCATAAAAAATACAAAAACACCCCTAATTATGGTATAATAGTAATTAACAGGATC
>Ga0182239_1000508_pt1 | contig 14195 bp, 11 predicted proteins | sample hydfrate6_PW_210_FD_132456 | JGI IMG/M metagenome (GOLD analysis project Ga0182239, IMG submission 132456) | Subsurface microbial communities from deep shales in Texas, USA - hydraulic fracturing test 6_PW_210 | ecosystem: Environmental > Aquatic > Deep subsurface > Shale gas/oil reservoir >... | reverse complement strand
GTTAAGCCCCTTAGCGCCGATGGTACTGCACGGGTAGCTGTGTGGGAGAGTAGGACGCCGCCGGAATTTTTTCATAAAGCCCCGATGTCCAGCTGCTGGACATCGGGGCTTTTTTGTGCAATCATCGGGGGAAAATCCGAAATCCGAATATCGAAACCTGTAATCTTTGGCGGAAATCGAAGGCTGTGGATAAAAAGCGCAAAGAAGGAGGGTCGTGATTCCACTTGGCATCCCTGAGAGATACATATGGGTTTTAAAAGCCTGAAGACCGGTATTGCCATTAATCTGGCGTTTTTTCTGTTTCTGGCCGTTTTTTTGACAGACCTGGTTGTTTTGCAGATCATGGAGCACCGCTTGATTGACAGCCGGCTTGATTCTGCAAGACAATGGATATCAAATGTCGCCCCCGGCGATATGTCGACAGGTTCGGACGTGCAGGCCCCGGATTTGTCTGTTCAGACCAGCGATATCATTTCCGGGGCAATGATCAGCCGGAAAGGAAAAGCGCCCGGCCTTGTGGGCGAGCTGCCTGAATCCCTGGCCGGAGAAATCCGGGATCTGCACGGGCGCACGGTTGCTACGGGCAACGCCCGGACCCGGGCGACCGGAAAGGTCTGGGGCGTATTCCGGCCGCAGAGCCGGTACACGGTGATATCCGAGCCGATCCCGGACGGCCTCGGGGTTGTGACCGCAGTGGTGCCGCTTTCCCCGGTATATCGAATGATGCGCCAGACACAGCATTTGGCGGTCTTCTATCTCGGCATCAACCTGTTCGTTTTGCTGCTGCTTGCCGGATGGCGGCTTTCCCGGATGATCACCCGGCCGATCCAGCGGCTGATCCGCATCACGGATGAATACGAGGCTTCATCAGATTTCGAATTTTTCCCGGAAAAGCAGAAAAACGAATTCAGCCGGCTTTCCGGGGCGTTAAATCAGATGGTCCGCCGCATTGAAGCCGACCGCGATCGGCTCCAGGCATCGCTGGAATCGCTGAAACAATCCAATCGGCAGCTAATGGAGGCCCAGGATGAAATCGTGCGCGCTGAAAAATTGGCGTCCGTTGGCCGCCTTTCCGCCGGCATTGCCCATGAGATCGGAAATCCCATCGGGATTGTGCTGGGATATCTCGGGCTGCTGAAATCCCGGTCCATTGCACCTGATGACGGGCTCGGCCAGGATTACATCCAGCGGGCCGAAGGCGAGATCCAGCGGGTAAACACCATCATCGGCCAGCTCCTGGATTTTTCCAGAAACCGGCCGTCAAACGATTCGGTATTATCTCTGCATGAACTGGTTTATGAGGCCGGGGAAATGCTTTCTCAGCAACCCCTGTTTTCCGATATCACTCTGAAATATGAAATGGAGGCGGAAAACGACCGCGTGCATGCGGATGCCGACCAACTCCACCAAGTCATGGTTAACCTGATGATCAATGCGGCGGATTCCATCAAGCAGGCCGAACGCGGCGAGTCTGGCCGGATCCGGCTGGCCACGCGATCCCTGGACAGGCAGCAGAGCAAGTTGGCAGTGGATTCGGAATTCGGGGCAATCGAGCTCAAGGTCATTGACAATGGCACCGGCATCGAGGAACAGTACCTGGATAAGATTTTCGATCCGTTTTTCACCACCAAGGAAACCGGCAAGGGAACCGGGCTGGGGCTTTCTGTGAGCTACATGATGATCCAGCAGATGGGCGGCAGCATTGATGCCCTGCCTGCTGAAAACGGGGGCACGGAAATCGTCATTCAACTGCCGCTTTATTCGGCAACGCAAGAAGCCTCGGCTGCCGGAAACCGCGCCAATACGTATCAGTACGGAAACGTTTCATGACACAAGATCCTTCCAACCATAGCGGCAGGCAAATTCTGGTCGTTGATGACGAGGCCAACATGCGCCACATGCTGAGCGCTTTGCTGAGCGATGCCGGATACGGGGTGGATACGGCCCAGGACGGCGCAGCCGCCCTGGAAAAGGTAAATGATCGGCATTATCACTATATCTTTTGTGATATCAAGATGCCGAATATGGATGGCATGGAATTTCTTGAATCTGCAGCCCGGCATTTAAGTGCCACCCACGTGATCATGATGTCGGCTTACGGCACCATTGATACCGCAATTGAGGCCATGAAAAAGGGGGCCTATGATTATATATCCAAGCCGTTTAAGTCCGACGAGGTGCTTTTGGCCCTCAAAAAGGCCGAAGAGCGCGAAACCCTGAAAAATGAAAACCAGGAGTTAAAAAGCCGGCTTGCGCACATTGAGCAGACAAACCGGTTCGGCAGTATGATTGCCGAGAGCCGGAGCATGCAGGAGGTTTTCCGGCTTGCAGCCAAGGTGGCGCAATACGATACCACGGTGCTGATTGCCGGCCAAAGCGGCACGGGCAAGGAGTTGATCGCCCGCGGCATTCACTTTGCCAGCAAACGCGCGGACAATCCCTTGATCCCTGTCAATTGCGGCTCCATTCCGGAAAACCTGCTCGAAAGTGAACTCTTCGGCTACAAAAAAGGGGCGTTTACAGGAGCGGACCGGGATTACGGCGGGCTTTTTGCGGCGGCATCCGGCGGCACCATGTTTCTCGACGAAATCGGGGATCTGCCGTTGTCCCTGCAGGTAAAGCTGCTGCGCGTGCTGCAGGACAGTGAGATTCGGCCTGTGGGCGCGTCAGCTTCGAAAAAGGTCGATGTCAGAATAATCACGGCCACCTCCAAGGATCTGGCCGACCAGGTTCAGCAGGGAGCTTTCCGGGAGGACCTGTTTTACCGGCTCAACGTGATGCCCATTCACCTGCCGCCCCTTGTGGAAAGAACCGATGATATTCCCCTGCTTTGCCGGTTTTTTATCGAGCGCTACAGCACGAAGTTTGAAAAACAGATTACCGGCATCTCTTCAGAGGCCATGTCTCTGCTGCTGGAGCATTCCTGGCCCGGAAACGTCCGGGAACTGGAGAATTTAATCGAGCGGGCGGTGGTGCTGGCAGAAGACGATGTGCTTGGTGCGGAGCTTTTTTCCTCGCTGCATGCTGCCGGCGGACAATGCCTGCAGGAGGGAATTGACGATATCGTATCCGGATATTCCTTGAAAACCGGCAAGCAGGCGCTGGAGAAAGTCCTGATTAAAAAAGCCCTGGCCGCAACCGGTGGGAATCGAACCAAGGCCGCGCGCTTGCTGGAGATCAGCCATCCTTCGCTTTTGAGCAAGATGAAAGCTTATCAAATCGAGTAGAAAGGCAGGACCGGCCGCCTATTTGCCCTGGTTGATTCTTTCCCGCAGCTTACCGGAACACTTGAACGTGACGACTTTCCGGGCGTTTAGCAAAAGGTCTTCGCCGGTGGCGGGGTTGCGTCCCCGACGCGTGTTTTTCTGCTTTATGCAGAACTTGCCGAAACCGGAGACAAGCACATCCTCATCGTTTTCCAGGCTGCGCTTAATGATCTCAAGGAGGGATTCAACAATGTCCACGGATTTTTTCTTGGTAAATCCAAGATCGTTGACGCTTTCAACAATTTTATTCTTTGTCAGTGCCATTATGCCTCCTGCTCTGGCGTTTGGTTATCGTGGCAAGCGGGTGTGCTTTGTTCCGATTCGGTCTCACTTTGGTTTTTGGCGTTTTCCGTGATCGGGTAATGGCGCTTCACGGTTTTGAGGATATTGTCAATCCGGTCAGCGATTGCTTCAATTTCGTCTTTGATTTCCAGGTCGTCTGGCGCCGCCATAAAAAATATCCCGCTTTCGGGTTCGTGCAAAGCGGTTCGATTATTCGGTGCAACCGTTCATAAACGGTTATGCACATGTTCGCAAGTATGAAATGATGACGTTTTTATTATGAATAAATCGATCTGAATAATATGTCAAGATGTTATAACGATTTTTAAATCTTTATCAACAGAAATTGATTTTCCGGCCGGCCGTTTTTATATTACCCTTTTGCCCTGCCGCAGCCATGGCAGTGCAACCGGGGACCATCTGCCGGGGGCCGGCCCCCGGCACAGCACAATAAAAAAGGTTTCAGGAAAACCGGCCTGAAACCCTGGATTTTATGGAGCCGACGAGCGGACTCGAACCGCTGACCTGCTCATTACGAGTGAGCTGCTCTACCATCTGAGCTACGTCGGCAAAGCGGAATCATCGGTACCACGGAAACGTAAACGGCGTCAAGCGCTTTTTCGGTCAATCCGGTGCGTTGTCAGTTTCCGGGGGTATACACATCAAGCAGTTGAATGAGGCCATGAAGAAATATCGGAATATCTCCGGCGCCGGGCAGGCGCAGGACAGAAGCATTTTTGATTCCCTTTGCGCGCACCTGGGACAGGGAGATTCGCGCATTACCTGCACCGGTGCGGCCGGGGCCGAACGGGCGTATATGATTTCCCGTCTGAGCCGTCGTCTGGGTCGTCCCCTGGTTGTCGTTGCCCCTGATAGCGGGGAGGCCGAAACCCTGGTACAGGATCTGTCCTTTTTCTCAGATCCGCAAACCCCGCCGGTCTATACATTTCCGCCGTACAATATTCTGCCGTTTAAGCGGATTTCGTATCACAACGAGACCGCGGCCCAGCGCGTCCGGGTGCTGTATCGGCTGGCGATCAGCGGCAATACACCGGCAATCGTGGTTGCGCCGGTGGAAACGTTTCTCCAGCGCATTATTCCGCGACGTGAGCTTTGCTACTATGCCGAATTGATCCAGGTCAACGAGGAGATTGACCGCGACGCGCTTGTGGAAAAACTCAACGCGGGCGGCTACGCCCATACCTCCATGGTGGAGGAACCCGGGGAATACAGCGTTCGCGGCGGCATCCTGGATATTTTTTCCCCCATGCATGACGATCCCCTGCGTATCGAGCTCTTTGGCGATACCGTGGATTCGGTCCGCTTTTTCTCTGCCGCCAACCAGCGCAAGATCCAAAAAGTCCAGGAAGCCGTGGTGCTGCCTGCAAGAGAAGCGATTCTGTACAAGAATCAAATCGGCGACGTGATCGACCGGGCCCGTGAGCAGCGGCTGCAGGCCGGGCTGAGCAAGGCGGCAGAGGACGAATTCGTCCAGCGGCTGCGCACCGAAGGCGTTTTTGCCGGCATCGAGAGCCTGCTGCCGCTGGTGTATCCGGATCCGGATACGGTGTTTGATTACCTGCCGGACCAGGCCCTGATGGTGGTTTCGGACACCCCGGCCATTGAAAAGGCCGCCCGGAAAAAGGAGAACCTGGCATCCCGCAATTATATTTCCGCAGCCAATGATAACCGGATGTGTGTGACCCCGGAGTCGATTTACCAGGACTGGGAGCAGGTCAAGGCCCGCCTGGAAGCTCGCCAGCACGTCCGTTTCCAGCTCCTGGGCGTGGATGCGGGCCAAAGCGGGCATGCCCCGGCGGATGTGAGATTTGACCTGGCCGTGGACGACACCTCTGACATGGAAAAGGTTCTGCATGCCCAGCAACGCGGCGAGCAGGGGTTAAAACCGCTTGTCGACTGGATCGGGGAAAATACAGACAACCGGTATGCTACGCTCATGGTATGCCGGAGCAAGGCACAGGCCGAACGCCTGCTGGATCTGATCGACGGATACGGCATCCGGCCGGAAACCTTTGACGCCTTTTCCGAAATGCCGACTTCCATGACCGGTGCCGCCATATGCATCGGAAGGCTTTCTTCCGGATTCGTCTGGCATGACCTGCGCCTTGCGGCAATTACCGACCGGCAGATTTTCGGCACCCGGATTCGGCAGCGAAGCCGCAAGGAAAACCGGCAGGCGGTGCAGACCGCGCTTCTGGACTTTGCGGATTTAAACGCCGGCGACCTGGTGGTTCACGTGGATCACGGCATCGGTCATTACCAGGGGCTGGAGAAAATCACGGTGGAAGGCATCACCAATGATTTCCTGGTGCTCGAGTACCGGGGGGGTGATAAGCTGTTTCTGCCGGTGGACCGCATGGACATGGTGCAGAAGTACATGGGCGTTGACGGTGCAGCACCCGTGATCGACAAGCTTGGCGGCACATCCTGGGGCAAGGTCAAATCCAGGGCCAAAAAGTCCGTGGAAAAAATCGCCGGCGACCTGCTGGACCTGTATGCCCAGCGCAAGGTGCAAAAGGGGCATGCCTACAGTGCGCCGGACAGTTATTACAAGGATTTTGAAGCCGGTTTCCCCTACGAGGAAACCACGGATCAGCTCAATGCCATCGCGGATGTGCAGAGCGACATGGAATCGCCGGTTCCCATGGACCGGCTGATCTGCGGCGACGTGGGCTACGGCAAAACCGAGGTGGCCCTGCGGGCCGCGTTCAAGGCCGTCAACGACGGCAAGCAGGTGGCCGTGCTGGTGCCCACCACGCTTCTGGCAGAACAGCATTTCCGCACATTTACCGAGCGCTTCGAGCGTTACCCGGTGGTAATTGAAACCCTGAGCCGCTTTCGCAGCCGTAAAAAACAGAAGCAGGTCGTGGCGGAAATGCAAAACGGCCGGGTGGACATCGTGATCGGCACCCACCGGCTGCTGCAGAAGGATATTGCATTTAAGGAACTCGGCCTGATCATTATCGACGAAGAGCAGCGTTTCGGGGTGCGGCACAAGGAAAAATTAAAGAGCATGCGAACCATGGTGGACGTGCTTTCCATGACCGCCACGCCGATTCCGCGCACGCTTCACCTGTCCATGCTCGGAGTGCGCGATATCAGCGTGATTACCACGCCCCCGGAACTGCGCCAGCCGATTATTTCCTATATCAGCGAGTTTGAGCCGGCAGTGATCGCAGAGGCGGTCCGCAATGAAATTTCCCGGGGCGGGCAGATTTTTTTCGTGCACAACAACATCAACACCATCTGGAACATCTCCCGGCGGTTAAAGGAAATGGTGCCCGAAGTCCGGCTGGGCGTGGCCCACGGCCGGCTTGCAGAAGATGAACTCGAAGCGGTCATGTACCAGTTTATCAACCGGGAAATCGACATGCTGGTATCCACCACGATCGTGGAGTCCGGCCTGGATATTCCCAATGCCAATACCATGATCATCAACCGGGCCGACCGCATGGGCCTGGCCCAGCTTTACCAGCTGCGGGGACGGGTGGGGCGTGCAGATACCCAGGCTTATGCATACCTGATCGTTCCCAAGGAAGCCGCCCTGCCCAAGGATGCCCAGAAACGCCTCAAGGTGGTCATGGAGCACAGCGACCTGGGCGCCGGGTTCCAGATCGCGTTAAACGATCTCAAGATCCGGGGCGGCGGCGCGGCGCTCGGAGTTTCCCAGTCCGGCCACATCGCTGCGGTGGGCTATGACATGTTTTTAAAACTCATGGAGGAAGCCGTCAGCCGGCTGAAAGGCGAACCCGTGGTCGAACAGCTGGAGCCGGAAATCAATATCCCGGTTTCGGTATACATTCCGGAAGCCTATATCCCGGATATTGATCAGCGCCTGTCTGCCTACCGGAGACTGGCCAGGATGCGGGAATTAAAGGAAGTGGCCGATTTCCGGGCGGAACTGGCAGACCGCTACGGGGATCTGCCCGACGAGGCGGTCAACCTGTTGCTCAAGATCATGTTACGTATTCTGGCTGCCAAGGCCGGTGTCAAGCGCCTGGATTTGACTACCGAGATGATGTCTCTGGCGTTTTCGGAAATGCACCAGAAAAACCCTTACGGAATCCTCGATTTGATCGCGTCCGACCCGGACCGGTTTCGATTCACCCCGGAGCAGACGCTTCAGGTTCGCATGACCAGGACCAGTATCAATGCCCTCATGAATCAGGCGAAAAAGATCTTGATGGATATTGCAACATATGTTAATAATTAAAAATTTTATTTAGGGACGGACACACAGGTCCGCCCCTACGGTACAGCGATTTTTTACGGGGATATACAAAATCAAGTGAGGAGAAGTGGTTGAGAATCAGTGAGCTTTGGAAAACTCGGATTGCGCGGATTTCGTGCATTGTTTGCCTGGTATGCCTGTCTGTACCCGTGGCCGCAGGTGCCGCAGAGGTGGTGGACCGCGTTGTGGCGGTGGTCAATGACGATATAATCCGGTTACGGGAGTTAAACCAGGCAATGGAACCGGTCAAAGAGCGGATCCGTTCCCAGGACCTGTCGGCCGAAGAAACGCAAAAGCAGCTCTATGAGGCGCGGGAACGCGTGTTAGACGAGTTGATCAAGGAGACCCTGGCAGACCAGCAGATTGCGGATACCGGTATCCAGGTGGATGAAAGCGACGTGGATGCCGCCATTGAGCAGATCAAGTCCAGGAACTATTACACCGACGAGGAACTACGCCAGGCCCTGCAAATGCAGGGGATGAGCATGGAGCAGTACCGCGGCGAGATCAAAAGCCAGATGCTTCGCAGCCGGCTGGTTAACCGGAAGATCAAGTCCAAAATCGTGATTACCGAGGCGGACATCCGTCGTTATTACAAAGCCCATCCTGAAAAATACGGCGGCACAGTGGAATACAAGCTGCGCAATATTCTGATGCAGTATCCGGAATTCGGCGGCCAGCAGGCAAAAGCCGGGGTCAGAGAAGAAATGAAGTCCGTGCTCGAGGAGTTGGAGCAGGGCGCTTCGTTTGAAAAAATGGCGCGCAAGTATTCAGAAGCCGGAAATGCTTCTGATGGTGGGGAACTGGGGAAATTCGCCCTTAATGACCTGTCCCGGGATCTCAAGCCCGTGATCCGGGATTTAGAAGTCGGAGCGTTTTCAGATATCGTGGAGACAGAGCAGGGCTTTCAGATCTTCTACTTGCAGGATATTGTCAAGACTGATCCGGAGCCGCTGGAAAAGGTTTCGGATAAAATCCAGAACACGCTCTATGAGCAGCGGGTGAATGAAAAATATGATGCCTGGATTCAATCACTCCGGGAAGATTCTCATATCCGCATCATCCGGTAGTAATGGCGGATTTCCGGATGCGGGGGCACAAGCATACAGTGCGGGTGAAATGAGTTGGTAAAGCGAAAACTGCAAGATCAATCCGGCATTTTGTCATTCGGCCGCTACCTGAAGGCCGTACGCGAACACCAGGGCATTTCTCTGGAATCGGTTGCTGCAGAAATCCGGGTTTCGCCCCGGCAGTTGACGTGGATCGAGGCAGAAGATCATGCCCGGATGCCGGAAGATGTTTATACTCTGGGGATTTTGCGGGCTTACGCCCGTGCCATTGGCGTGGACCCCGAGGATATTGTCGATCGTTACCGGATCCATCGGGCAGTGCATGAACAGTCCGCCCGGCAGGAAGCCGAAATCCTGACTTCCGGGCAGAAAATAGTTTCCCGGATGCTCCTGGCGCTCGGGGCGCTGGCCGTGATCATGGCTTTGACCTTGTTTATCTACGATCCTGGAGAACACGGACCTGCAGATTCCCGGGCCTCGCAGGAGACCCGGGAAAAAGTAGGCGGGCAAGCCGGGGCAAAGATGCGGGCAGAGGGACCGCCCCCGTTGCCGACCAATTCGGCGAAGGCTGCAGGTGCCGGTGAGGTTTTCCCTGAAGATGATCGGGATACCCGGCAACGGCTTTCCATTGATGCGGTTTCCGAAGTAACGGTCAATATCCGGGTCGATGAAGCACCGTACACGAAATATCGGCTTGACCCCAACGATCATATGGAACTGGCGGCACAATCGCGCTTTCACATATTCATCAGTGATTCGGCCGGGATCCGGCTTTACTTCAACGGGCAACCCGTTGAAATCGCTTCTGAACCGGGGCACTCGGCGGAGTTCATGCTACCGCAACCGTCCGGGGAAAACTAATGGCAAACCAACGGCACTACATACTCATCGAGACCGTCAAGCGCCTGCTGCGCCGCGGATCCCATGCCCGGCTGAAAAAGATCATCGGCCGGATCCATGCAGCGGATCTGTCCACCGTGTTTCCGTCCCTGTCTGTTTCTCACCAACGCCGGCTTTTCCGGCTTATCGAGGATCGCGAGGAACAGGGCGTGATCCTCACGGAGCTCGACAATGATATCGTGCTGTCGATTATCGAGGACCTGGACCTTCAGGAAATCGTCGAGATCCTTGAAAGCATGCCTTCTGACGATGCCGCTGCCTTCATCAAGCTGCTTCCCCAGGAGCAGGCAGACGAGGTGCTTGAGCGAATCCGGAAAAAAGGCGGCGAGGATGTCGAGAGCCTGCTGAAATACCCGGATGATTCCGCCGGCGGGATCATGATTCCGGATTTCATAGCCCTGCCGGAAAACATGACCGCCGGGGAAGTGATCTCCACGCTGCAGTCCCAGGAATACAAAGACGTTGAAATGCCGTTTTACATCTACGTGGTCGATGACATGGAACGGCTGGTGGGGGTCTGCTCCCTGCGGCAGCTGGTGCTGGTCCGGCCGGACACGCCCCTGAAGGAATTCATGTCCACGGACGTGATTTCCGTGACCACGGATATGGACCAGGAAGAGGTGGCCAAGATCGTGGCCCGGTACAATTTTCTGGCCGTGCCGGTGGTGGATGCCGAACACCGCATGGTCGGTCTGGTTACCGTGGATGACGTCATTGATATTTTTCGCGAAGAGGCTACAGAGGACATCCTGAAGATGGCGGGTGTGGGCGAGGAATTCGTGGAGACCAAGTCGGTTTTCCGCAGTACCCGCATCCGGCTGCCGTGGCTGTTTGCCAGCTGCGTGGGCGGTGTGATTGCCATTTTCGTCATCGGGCATTTTGAGGCAAGCTTGCAGGAGATTTCGTATCTTGCGGCGTTTATCCCGGTTATCATGGGAATGGGCGGCAACGTGGGGATCCAGTCCTCCACGATTGTCGTGCGGGGCCTTGCCACAGGCCGGATACTAATCGGAGACCTGTGGCGGGTGATTGCCAAGGAACTGGCCGTGGGCGTGATCCTGGGGGTGGTTTATGGATTGCTGCTGGCCGGCCTGGCCCAGTATCAATACAGTGTTTCCGGATTCAGCCTGGCGGTTTCCATGGGGGTTTTGTCGTCCATGTCGGTTGCCGCGCTCATCGGCTCGCTTTTGCCCATGCTTTTTGCGCGGGTCAACGTGGATCCCGCGGTTGCCACGGGTCCGTTTGTCACCTCGGCCATTGATATCGTCAGTGTTTTCTTTTATTTCCAGCTTGCCACGTTTCTCCTTGGAATATAGTACATGTCGGGGTTTTCCACGCCGGCTATCCTGCTGCGCCGGATTGAGCACGGCGATTATGACCTGATCGTCACGTTTTTGACCCGGGACAGGGGCAAGGTCTCCGTGGTGGCCAAGAACGCCAAGAAGAGCCGGAAACGTTTTTCCGGCCTGCTGGAACCGTTTACCGCCTTGAATGTGGTGTGCCGCAGCACGCGGGGCGGGACCATGCCCATACTCCAGGAAGCTTCCATGCAGGAACCGTTTGCCAATATCCGGGCGGATGCTGTCAAGACCCTTTACGCCGCCTACTGGTCGGAACTGCTGCACGGGTGGATGGAAGAGGGCAAGCCCCAGCAACGGGTTTTCCGCCTGCTGTATTATGCACTGGGGGCACTGGATCAGGATCTGAGCGGGCCGGCCGAGATGAGCATTATCTTTCAGGTGCGTTTTTTAACGATCGCCGGCCTAGCCCCGGGGCTTGAGGCATGCGGGATATGCCGCACGAAACTCGATGAAATCGCGGCGCATTCGGTGATTTTTGATCTTGAAAAGGGCGGCATTGTATGCAATGGATGTGCGGCAGATACGGACCGCACCCGCCTGCGGATTTCAAAAGGCACGATAAAGCAGTTGTCCTGGATCCGGGAAAATGACATCCGGGCTATCGGGCGTCTGCGGTTTACCGCGACTGCTGTCAAAGAGGGACTTGCGGCGATGGAGGCATTTCTGCCTTATCACCTGGGAAGAAGACCGCGCAGCCTGCGGGTCATTGCCCAGATGCGCGGATGGTGATGCAATTTCAGAAAAAACCCGAAGACATGACTAACCGGATTCGTCAGATTCTGGAGGAAAGACCGGTTGCGGCCTCGGCCCCCTGCCGGATTGATCTTGGCGGTACGCTGGATATCAGCAGCCTGTTTTATCCTCTGGCCTATCTTGGGCCGTGTACGTTTAATGCGGCAATTGATATGCGCACCCGTGTGCGGCTTGCCCCGGGCCGGCCGGGACTTGTCCGGGTGGCCTCGGCGGGATTTGAATCCGCGGAATACCCGATAGACGAAATGCCATTTGATCACCGGCTGGGCCTGATATTTGCCATTGCGGCGTATTTCCGGATTGACGGCATTGCCATTGAAATTGATTCCGCTTCTCCGCCCAGAAGCGCCCTTGGCGGCTCATCGGCTGCCGCCGTGGCTTTGGTGGCTGCATTTTCCGGCCTGCTGCAGCAGGCCGGACAAAGCTCACCGGATTATGCCGCGATTGCTGCCCTGGCCCATGCCATAGAGGAGAGTATCGCCGGGGTTCCCTGCGGCATGCAGGACCAGCTCGCGGCGATCCACGGCGGTGTGAATGCCTGGCACTGGAAAGCCGATGCCGGCCGTCCGGGATACCGCAGACAGCAATTGATCAGTGCGGGGCAAACCGCCGGAATCGAAGAGCACATCCTGGTGGCTTATTGCGGGGTGCCCCATGAATCAAAGGATATCAACGGCACCTGGATCCGTCGCTTCCTGGCGGGCCGTGACCGGCGGAAATGGATGAAAATCGTCGAGCTTGCCCAACAGTTTGTTCAGGCTTTTGTCAAGGGCGATTTTATTGAAGCCGCCCGCTGTATGAACCATGAAACCCGGATTCGGCGGGAACTCACCCCGGAGGTTGTCGATGAGATCGGCGCGGAACTGGTGGATGCGGCGGCCGCGAAAAATTGCGGGGCCCGGTTCACGGGTGCCGGCGGGGGCGGATGCCTGTGGGCCATCGGTTCTGCGGGTGCAATCGCCGAACTCCGGCCCGACTGGGCCGATATCGTAAGCCGGCGGCCGGATGGGAAGATTCTGGACGTGGGGGTGGATACGGTTGGCGTTTGCTTGGAAAAATAGCGCTTCTTTATTGGATATATCAGCGGGTATGACGAGGCTGTTTTTCAACCACGAAGCGCGCGAAGAACACGAAGGCGGACTTTTTGAGCGCTTTTCTTCGTGTGCTTCGTGATCTTCGTGGTTTCAACGAAATTGCAATTTTATAAAGAACCTTCAGGACGAAAAAAATGTATGTTCAGGACGTGATTTTGGCACTGCAGCGCTTCTGGGCGCGCAAGGGCTGCGTGCTGGTTCAGCCCTATGATATGGAGGTGGGCGCGGGCACGTTTCATCCATCCACCCTGCTTCGCACCCTGGGCCCGGAGCCTTGGCGGGTGGCCTATGCCCAGCCCTCGCGCCGGCCCACTGACGGCCGATACGGAGACAACCCCTACCGGCTACAGCACTACTACCAGTTCCAGGTCATTCTCAAGCCGTCTCCCAAAAATGTCCAGGACCAGTTTATCCAGAGCTTAAAAGTCCTGGGCGTGGATCCCCTGGATCATGATATTCGTTTTGTGGAAGATGACTGGGAATCGCCGACGCTTGGCGCCTCGGGTCTGGGCTGGGAGGTGTGGCTCGACGGCATGGAAATCACCCAGTTTACCTATTTCCAGATGGCCGGCAGCATCGAGGTGCACCCCGTGTCCGTGGAGTTGACCTACGGGGTGGAACGTATCTGCATGTTCCTCCAGGGAGTGGACAATGTTTTTCACCTGCAGTGGAACCGCGAGCTTACTTACGGGGATCTGCATCACCAATTGGAAGTCGAGCAGTCCACGTACAATTTTGAATCCGCGGATATTGACATGCTCTTTGACTGCTTCGGCAAGTTCGAGGCCGAATCGAAGCGCACGGCCGGGCAGGAAATGGTGCTTCCGGCCTACGAGTACTGCCTGAAATGCTCCCACGTGTTCAACCTGCTCGAGGCCCGGGGCGCGATCAGCGTGACCGAACGGACCGGTTACATTGCCCGGATCCGCAACCTGGCCCGCAAATGCGCCGAAGTGTATATCCGGCAGCGCGAAAATCTTGGATACCCGATGCTGAAAACCGGCACGGAAACAAACAGGGATCAAAATGAACCGACTGCTCATTGAAATCGGAACAGAGGAAATTCCTTCCGGCTATATCGTGCCCGCGCTTGAGGCCTTCAGATCCCGGCTGACACAGGGGCTGGCGGACCTGCGCATCGAATGTGGCCCGGCCCGGGTTTACGGCACGCCCAGGCGCCTGGCGGTTGTAGTGGAGGATGTGGCAGAGCGCCAGAG
>Ga0182239_1000507_pt1 | contig 14201 bp, 11 predicted proteins | sample hydfrate6_PW_210_FD_132456 | JGI IMG/M metagenome (GOLD analysis project Ga0182239, IMG submission 132456) | Subsurface microbial communities from deep shales in Texas, USA - hydraulic fracturing test 6_PW_210 | ecosystem: Environmental > Aquatic > Deep subsurface > Shale gas/oil reservoir >... | reverse complement strand
TGGTGTAGAGATGGTGATGCCCGGCGATAACGTAACGATTTCAGCCGAACTCATCACCCCGATCGCCATGGAGGAGGGGCTGCGCTTTGCAGTGCGTGAAGGCGGCCGAACCGTGGGGGCCGGGGTTGTCAGTGAAATCATAGAATAGCTTCAGCAGCAGGGAGTAGACCCTTGAAAGTCAAAGTGACGTTAGCCTGTATGGATTGTAAACGGCGGAATTATTCCACCACCAAGAACAAGCGTACCAAGCCGGATCGGCTGGAGTTTAAAAAATACTGCCGGTTCTGCCATACCCATACGCTTCACCGGGAAACCAAGTAAATTACCGCTGGCGGATTGGCCATGGGGAATTAATTCAGGCCAGTAGCTCTAACGGCAGAGCGTCGGACTCCAAATCCGGTGGTTGGGGGTTCAAATCCCTCCTGGCCTGCCAAAAATCAACGAAAAGCTCAAAGGTTGGGATGTCAGTGAAACCGCACCGATAAAAAGGCGTTTCAACTTTGAGCTTTCGATATTTTAGGAGCCGAAATGGCAAGAATGCAGAAAAAAAAGCCGGCAGAACAGAAAAAGAAAAAAAAGGATGCCGGCGATTCTGTCTCAGGCGGTGCTGATGACAACCAGGCGGCTGCAGCAGGCGGCTCTGGAAAAGGATCCGGAGTGTCAAGCGCAGCCGCGGAAAAGTCAAAGCCCGCCAGATCCGGATCCGCGAGCAGAGCCAGGGGTCAGAGTACTGTGCTGCGGCTGCTGGATCGATACTTTGGCAACTGGATTCAGTTTCTGCGGGAAGTCAAAGTGGAACTGGGCCGTGTAACCTGGCCGACGCGCAAGGAAACCGTCGGCACTACAGCTGTTGTATTGGTTTTTGTATTCATTATCGCCATTTTTTTGGGCGTTGTGGACATGGGATTGTCCAGCCTCGTCCGTTTGATCCTGTAGAATTGAGTTAACAAGGGAGTTAAGGCGTGGCGTTGAACTGGTATATCATCCATGTGTATTCCGGCTTTGAAAACAAGGTGAAGCAAAACCTTGAGGAGCGCATTGCCACCTGTGCCCATCCGGAAAAATTCGGCGAAGTTGTGGTGCCCACCGAACAGGTGGTGGAATTGGTCAAGGGCAAGCGGAAAACCTCCAGCCGGAAATTTTATCCGGGTTATATTATGGTCCGGATGGAATTGGATGAAGAAACCTGGCATCTGGTAAAAAATACGGCAAAGGTCACTGGATTTCTCGGGGGGCGGGACCGGCCTGCACCCATTTCAGATGAAGAGGCCGATCAGATTATTCACAAGATGGAAGCCGGGCAGCAAAAGCCCCAGCCCAAGTTTTATTTTGAAGTCGGAGACGAGGTCCGCGTCATCGACGGGCCGTTTACCAATTTCAACGGCACCGTGGAAGATGTCAGCCCGGAAAAAGGCAAGCTCAAGGTGCTGGTCAGCATTTTCGGACGCTCCACACCGGTAGAACTCGATTTCGTGCAGGTGGCGAAAAATTAGAACAGGAGATGTTTAAGACATGGCGAAAAAAGTCGTAGCCCAGGTAAAGCTCCAGGTGCCGGCGGGAAAGGCCAATCCTTCACCGCCCATCGGCCCTGCACTGGGGCAGCACGGGGTCAATATCATGGATTTTTGCAAGGCGTTTAATGCCAGAACGGCAAATGACGAAGGCATGATCACCCCGGTGGTGATCACCATATACCAGGACAAAACCTTTACGTTTATCACCAAAACCCCGCCGGCTGCTGTGCTGTTGAAAAAAGCCGCCGGCATTGCAAGAGGTTCGGGCAGCCCCAAGGCCGAAAAAGTCGGCAAGGTGACCCAGGCCCAGGTGGAAGAAATCGCCAAAACCAAGATGCCGGATTTAAATGCCCCGGACATGGAAAATGCCTGCCGGATCATCGAGGGCACGGCCAGGAGCATGGGGCTGGAAGTGGTATAAAGGTCAATAAGGAGCTTAAGGGAAAAACAATGCGTAAACGGAGCAAAAAATACAGGGATATCAAGTCCAGGTTTGATCTCCAGGAGCGGATGGATTTTGCTGCTGCGGTGGCTGCTGCGGTTGAGTCATCCTATGTCCGGTTTGATGAAACCGTCGATATTGCCACCAAGCTTGGAGTCGATCCCCGACACGCCGACCAGATGGTTCGCGGATCCGTGGTCCTGCCCCATGGTCTTGGCAAAGAGGTCAAGGTCCTTGTCTTTGCCAAGGGTGAAAAGGAAAAGGAAGCCCAGGAATCCGGGGCTGACTATGTGGGCAATGATGACCTGATCGAAAAGATCAAGGGCGGCTGGTTTGACTTTGACAAGGCCGTGGCAACGCCGGATGTAATGGGCTCTGTGGGAAAGATCGGAAAAATCCTCGGCCCGAGAGGCCTGATGCCCAATGCCAAGACCGGAACGGTCACTTTTGATGTGGCTCGGGCGGTCAATGAACTCAAGGCCGGTAAGGTGGACTTTCGGGTGGATAAAACCGGTATCGTTCATGCGCCCATGGGCAAGGTTTCCTTTGGCCCGGAAAGGCTGCTTGAAAATATCCGGGCGTTTATGGACACGGTGCTGCGCCTGAAGCCGGCGGCCAGCAAGGGAACGTATCTGCGCTCCATTGCCGTTTCCACAACCATGGGTCCCGGTTTCAAGGTGGACCCGGTGTTTGTCAAGGAACTGCTCAAGTAAGGTTTGCCGGTTATTGCTTGGACCCGCGATCCGGCCAAAAGGCCGGGACGCGCTTGCCATATATATCGATATGAATTGCGATATTTAATCATTAATCTGTCAAAGACCGTAGGTTCACCCCGTCAGGCGTGTATAATCGGAAAAATGAATTTCCGGCCTACTGAGGCAGGCTTTCTGATGCTGTGGAGGCCCGTGGTTTTTACAGATTCAGAAAGGAGGTGGAGTCAGTGTTAACGCTTTCGCAAAAGCAGGAGCTCGTTTCAGCCCTTCACGAGAAATTCGAGCAGAAAAAAATCCTTGTGCTCGTGGATTATAAAGGGCTCAATGTCACAAAAATCAACGATCTGCGTTCAAAGCTCAGGCAGGCCGGCATTGAGTTCAAAGTGGTGAAAAACACCCTTTTGATCCGGGCTGCGGAGCAAACCAATGTGGATTTGCTCCGGCAGCAGTTTGAAGGCCCCAGCGCAGTGGCCATGAGCTATGATGATCCGGTGGCGCCGGCCAAGGTGCTCTGCGAGTTTGCCAAGGATAATGACAAGCTGCAGATCAAGGCCGGGGTCATGGACGGCAGTATTCTTGACGCCGACGGCATCAAGCGGCTTTCGGAATTGCCGTCGCGCGAAGTGCTGCTTGCAACCGTGCTGGGCACCATGAATGCCGTTCCCACAGGTCTGGTTCGGGCCCTTAACAATGTTCCCGAGCGTCTGGTCTATGCCCTTAAGGCCATAAATGATCAGAAAGAGGCGGCTTAGGCCCTGATCCGTTTTTCCGGGCCCAACAATGCAACCATGAGTTTTAAAACTTACGCAAATGATCGTGTAAAAGAATACCAAGGAGATATCCAATGGCTGACATCACCAAACAGGATGTAATCGATTTTATTGCCAACATGACGGTTCTGGAGCTTTCCGAACTGATCAAGGAACTGGAAGACAAATTCGGCGTTTCCGCCGCAGCACCCGTGGCAGTGGCCGGAGCGCCGGCTGCAGGGGGCGAAGGCGCCGCAGCTGAAGAGGAAAAGACCGAGTTTGATGTGGTCTTGTCCGCAGTGGGCGACAAAAAGATTCAGGTTATCAAGGAAGTGCGCGCCATCACTGGTCTGGGCCTCAAGGAAGCCAAGGCCATGGTTGAAGAAGCGCCCAAGCCCGTCAAGGAAGGCGTGGTTAAGGAAGAGGCCGACAAGATCAAAGCACAGCTCGAAGGTGTGGGTGCCTCTGTGGAAATCAAGTAGCCTGCCTTTGTTCAGGCGCCTTTTATACGCAATTCGGCGCAAATGCATGCATAGCGCACAGACATGTGATCACGACAAAATTGCGAAAATCGGCATCGGGGCTTGCCCGGCTGCCGGTTTTCGCAAATTGATTTTAATACGATATATGCTGGAGACGAAATGACAGGAAATCCGCCGAAATACAAACGATTTCGGAAAAATTTCGGTCGCATTCAGTCCATTGTGGACATCCCGGATCTTATCGGGATTCAACGCGAATCCTACCAGCGATTTCTGCAGATGGGGGTTGCTCCCGAACAGCGCAAAGACAGCGGTCTGCAGGCTGTGTTTACCTCGGTGTTTCCCATAAAGGATTTCACCGGAACGGCTTCTCTGGAATTTGTTTCATACCATTTCGGGGAGGTCAAACACTCGGTCAATGAATGCATCAACCGGGGCATGACTCATGAAATCTCCGTCCGGATCCGGGTGCGCCTGGTGGTCTATGATGTAGACAAGACCACGGGTGTTTCCAACATCCGGGATATCAAGGAGCAGGAGATTTATTTCGGCACCATCCCCCTGATGACCGAACGCGGGACTTTTATCATCAACGGCACGGAACGCGCGGTGGTCAGCCAGCTGCACCGCTCCTCGGGCGTGTTTTTCGATCATGACAAGGGCAAGACCCATTCCAGCGGGCGGATCATCTACAGCGCCCGGATTATTCCGGTGCGCGGCTCCTGGATTGACATGGAAATTGATCCCAAGGATATCGTTTACGTGCGCATCGACCGGCGGCGCAAGTTTCCGGTCACCCTGCTGTTTAAGGCCCTGGGTTACACGGATGACGATATCCTGTCTTATTTTTACCATACCGAAAAAGTCTTTATTAAGGATGAAAAATTTGTCCGGAAGCTGAATCCGGAATTTCTCAAGGGCGAACGTCCGGGGGAAGACATTGTTCACCCGGAAACCGGAGAAGTTCTGGTCAGAAAAGGGCGGATGATCACCAAGCGCGCCATTCGGCAGCTTCAGGCCGCGGGCATGGAACATGTGCCCATGACCACAGATGAACTCCAGCAGCGTGTGATCGCCTCGGACGTGCTCCACCCGGAAACCGGTGAGGTCATTGCCCGATCCAATGATCCCGTAGAGCCGGATTTGCTTGAGCAGATGACTGCAGCCGGGGTGGAGTGGTTTGAACTCCTGGTCATGGAAGGTCCTTTTACCGGCCAGTCCATTCGAAAAACCCTGCTTCTTGACAAGGCCAAGACCAAGGAAGAGGCATTAATTGACATTTACAGGCGACTGCGGCCGGGCAACCCGGTGACCGCAGAGGTGGCCCAGGATTTTGTGGATCATCTGTTTTTTAAAACCGCCTATTATGACCTGTCCAGCGTGGGCCGGCTGAAACTCAATCATCGTTTAAATATTGACACCCCGCTGGACATGCGGACCCTGCGCAGGGAGGACATCCTGCAAACCGCCCGCATTCTGGTGGAATTGCGCGACACCCAGGGTACTGTTGACGACATTGACCATCTGGGAAACCGGCGGGTGCGTGCGGTGGGCGAGCTGCTGGAAAACCAGTACCGCATCGGGCTGGTGCGCATGGAGCGGGCTATCAAGGAGCGCATGAGCATGCAGGAAGTCGATGCGCTCATGCCCAATGACCTGGTCAATCCCAAGCCGGTGTCGGCCGTGGTCAAAGAGTTTTTCGGCACCAGTCAGCTCTCGCAGTTTCTGGATCAGACCAACCCGCTTTCGGAAACAACCCACAAGCGGCGCTTAAGCGCCCTGGGGCCGGGCGGGCTGACCCGGGACCGGGCCGGCTTTGAGGTGCGCGACGTGCATCCGTCCCATTACGGCCGGATCTGTCCCATTGAAACGCCGGAAGGTCCCAATATCGGACTTATTGTTTCGCTTTGTACATATGCCCGGGTCAATGAATACGGATTTATCGAAACCCCGTACAGGGTGGTGGAGGAAGCAACGGTTTCCAACCAGATTCGGCTGCTTTCGGCCTTTGAGGAAAAGGATCATCCCATTGCCCAGGCCAACGCACCGGTGGATGACAAGAACCGGTATGTGAACCCGGTGGTGATTTCACGGGTGGACGGCGAGTTCATGATGGTTGAAAAAGACCGCATCGAACTCATGGACGTCTCCCCCAATCAGCTGGTGAGCATCAGTGCCTCGTTGATTCCGTTTCTGGAAAACGATGATGCCAACCGGGCGCTGATGGGCTCGAACATGATGCGCCAGGCCGTGCCCCTTCTCAATACCGAGGCTCCTCTGGTGGGCACCGGTGTGGAAGGCATTGTGGCCCGGGATTCCGGAGTTACGGTTGTGGCCAGGCGCGACGGGACGGTGGTGGATGTGGATGCCTCCAGAATTGTCCTGCAGCATGATCCTTCAGATGATCCGTCCCAGAAGGATGTCACCATATACAACCTGGGCAAGTTCGTGCGCTCCAACCAGAATACCTGTTTTAACAACAGGCCCATTGTCAAGAAGGGCGAAAGGGTTCACGCCGGTGAAATCATAGCCGACGGTCCGGCCACGGACAACGGGGAACTGGCCCTGGGCAAAAACGTGACAGTGGCGTTTATGCCCTGGGGGGGGTACAATTTTGAAGACTCTATTCTGGTCAGCGAACGACTGGTCAAAGACGGCGTTTTTACCTCCGTGCACATCGAGGAATTCGAGGTGCTGGCCAGGGACACCAAGCTGGGCCGGGAGGAAATTACCCGTGATATTCCCAATGTTGGGGAAGAAGCGCTCAAGGACCTGGATGAAAGCGGTATCATCCGGCTCGGTGCCGAGGTGGGCCCGGCCGATATCCTGGTGGGCAAGGTCACGCCCAAGGGCGAAACCCAGCTCTCTCCTGAGGAAAAACTGCTCCGGGCCATATTCGGGGAAAAGGCCGGGGATGTAAAGGATACCTCGTTGCGGGTGCCGCCCGGTATTTCCGGAATTGTCACGGATGTCAAGGTGTTTTCCCGCCGGGGCGTGGAAAAAGACGACCGGTCGCGGGCAATCGAGGACGAGGAAATCGCCGCCCTGGAAAAGGACCGCGATGATGAGCTAAAGATCATCGAGGAGACGGCCAGAAACGAGATCATTGCGGCTCTGGCCGGCAAACAGTGCTCAGAAAGCCTCACTGACGGACAGAAGGTCCTGATTGCCAAAGATGTCCGGATGGAAAAAAAGATGCTGGCTGATATTCCCCTGGCCAAGTTCGGACAGATTTCCTTAAAGGACAAAAAGACCGAGGAAAAGGTGGCCGAAATCCTGTCGCGCTACCGCGAGCAGGCCGAAATGGCCAAATCCGCCTTTGAGCACCAGGTCAGCTCCATTGAAAAGGGCGATGAACTACCCCCCGGGGTCATCAAGATGATCAAGATCTACGTGGCCATGAAGCGCACCCTGGCAGTGGGTGACAAAATGGCCGGCCGGCACGGCAACAAGGGCGTTGTTTCCCGGATTTTGCCGGAAGAAGACCTGCCCTATTTTGCCGACGGCCGTACCGTGGACATGGTTTTAAATCCCCTGGGTGTGCCTTCGCGGATGAATGTTGGCCAGATCCTTGAAATTCATCTCGGAAGGGCGGCAAAGGGTTTGGGAGACCAGGTCAATGCGCTGCTGGCCGAGGGCAAAACCGGGGAGCTGCGCAAAAAATTCAAAAAAATCTTTTCCGGCAAGACGCAAGCCGATCAGATCAAGGATATATCCGATTCCGATGTTCAGCGCCTGGCTGAAAACACCTCTGAGGGGGTCTTTATGGCCACCCCCGTGTTTGATGGTGCCAGAGAAGAGGAGATCAAGGATCTGCTCTCTGAGGCCGGGGTCAGCCCGTCGGGTCAGGCAACCCTTTATGACGGCCGCACGGGCCTGCCCTTTGATGAAAAGGTCACTGTGGGGGCCATGTACATGCTTAAACTGCACCATCTGGTTGCAGACAAGCTCCATGCGCGATCCATCGGTCCCTATTCCCTGGTCACTCAGCAGCCCCTCGGGGGCAAGGCCCAGTTCGGGGGCCAGCGGCTCGGGGAAATGGAGGTCTGGGCCATAGAGGCCTATGGCGCCGCCCATTGCCTGCAGGAGTTTCTGACGGTGAAGTCCGACGACATGGCCGGCAGAACCCGCATGTACGAAAAAATCGTCAAGGGCCAGAATGTTTTTGAGCCCGGGTTGCCCGAATCCTTCAGGGTTCTGACCAAGGAATTGCAGAGTCTGGGCCTGGATATAACGCTGGTCGAAGAAGACAGCGAATAATTTTATTTTTCATGCAAGGAGATCGCATTGGAAACGATCTACGATTTTTTCATCAAGCCGAAAAACCCGAACCGCTATAAAGGGGTAAAAGTCGCCCTGGCCTCCTCGGAGCAGATCCGGAGCTGGTCGCACGGCGAGATCAAGAAGCCCGAGACCATCAATTACCGGACCTTTAAACCGGAACGGGATGGCCTGTTCTGCGCAAAGATTTTCGGCCCCATCAAGGACTATGAGTGCAATTGCGGCAAGTACAAGCGCATGAAACACCGGGGGGTCATCTGCGAGAAATGCGGTGTGGAGGTAATCCAGTCAAAGGTTCGGCGTGAGCGCATGGCCCACATTGACCTGGCTTCGCCCGTAACCCATATCTGGTTTCTGCGGAGTCTGCCGAGCAAAATCGGCAACCTGCTGGACCTGACCTTAAAGAACCTGGAAAAGGTTCTGTATTTTGACAATTTTATCGTGATCGATCCCAAGGACACGGGCCTTTCAAAACTGCAGCTGCTCTCTGAGGAAAAATACCGGGAGGCCCGGCAGCTTTACGGCAACAAGTTCGAGGCGGGTATCGGGGCCGAGGCAATCAAGATTCTTTTGGAGCGCGTCGATATCGAGGCCTTGTACAAGGAACTGCGTACCGAGATTATGGAGACCGGCTCTGATGCCAAGCGCAAGAAACTGGCCAAGCGGCTCAAGGTGGTGGATGCGTTTCGCAAGTCCGGGCTGGACCCCATCTGGATGATTTTAGACGTTATTCCTGTGCTGCCCCCGGATCTGCGGCCGCTGGTTCCGCTGGAAGGCGGGCGGTTTGCATCCTCGGATTTAAATGACCTGTACCGCCGGGTGATCAACCGCAACAACCGGCTGAGCCGTTTAATGGAACTCCGGGCGCCGGATATCATCGTGCGCAATGAAAAGCGAATGCTTCAGGAATCCGTTGACGTGCTCATAGACAACGGCCGCCAGGGCCGGGTGGTCACCGGCACCAACAAGCGCCCCCTGAAATCCCTGAGCGAGACCTTAAAAGGCAAGCAGGGCCGGTTCCGCCAGAACCTGCTGGGCAAGCGCGTGGACTATTCCGGCCGGTCCGTGATTACTATCGGTCCGGATCTGCGGCTGCACCAGTGCGGAATTCCCAAGGAAATGGCCCTGGAGCTGTTCAAGCCCTTTATCTATCATCGCCTGGAGCAAAAAGGCATTGTCACCACTGTCAAAAGCGCCAAGAAATGGGTGGAAAAGCGGACTCCCGAGGTCTGGGATACCCTGGACGAGGTGGTCAAGGAATACCCGGTGATGCTCAACCGCGCCCCGACGCTTCACCGCCTGGGCGTCCAGGCTTTTGAGCCGGTGCTCATCGAGGGAAAGGCCATCCAGCTCCATCCCCTGGTCTGCACCGCGTTTAACGCCGACTTTGACGGCGACCAGATGGCCGTGCATATTCCGCTGTCCATGGAAGCCCAGATCGAGGCACGGGTGCTGATGCTGGCATCCAACAATATTTTGTCGCCGGCAAACGGCAGCCCCATCATCGTGCCCACCCAGGATATCGTCCTTGGCATTTATTACATGACCCTGGGCCTGACCGGTGCCCGCGGCAGCGGGATGAAGTTTGCCGACACCCAGGAGGTGCGCGTGGCCTACGACGCCGGGGTGGTGGATCTTCATGCCAAGGTCACCGTGCGCATCAACGGCCAGCGGGTGGAAACCACGGTGGGCCGCGTGCTGTTGTGGGAAATTATTCCCAAGGGCGACAGCTACATCCTTCGTCACATCATGGTCACAGACAGGGACAGGGCCGATGATGTTGTGGAGGCAGTGGAGGAGGGCACCCCGTTTCGCGATCTCGTCAAGCCTTATTCCGAGGCGTTTGACAAGACCTATGAAGGAAATATCGGTCTTCTGGACGCCCCTGAGTTTCAGGAAATCTTCCAGCTGCCGGATTTTGAGGTGGAGTCGGTGTTTTCCCTGGATGAAGGCGATGTCAGCGGGATCATTCACGTGGGTGATCAATACCATGTATTCCAGGTTATCGAAAAGCGCTCTGAGATTCCTTTTGACACCATCAACAAGGTGTTAAACAAAAAGGCCCTGCAGGATCTGGTGGATTACACCTACCGGCACAAGGGGCCCAAGGCCACGGTGATTCTGGCCGACCGGCTCAAAAACATCGGTTACAGCTATTCCACGGCCGGCGGGCTGTCGATTTCCATTGATGCCATGATTATTCCGGAAAGCAAGTGGGACATTCACGCAGCTGCGGAAAAAGAGGTGGCCGAGATCAACCACCAGTACACCGAGGGTCTGATTACCCAGGGGGAGAAATACAACAAGGTTGTTGACATCTGGGCCCGTGCCACCGACGAGATCGCCAACAAGATGATGGAGGCAATGGAAAAGCCTTATATCATGACTGATCTGCAGAAGGATGCAGCTCAGGTCGATGATAAGCGGCTTGCCGACATGAGCGACAAGACCGGTGGAGAGACGGTCAACCCGATTTTTATGATGGCTGATTCCGGCGCCCGCGGCAGCAAGGACCAGATGCGGCAGCTGGCTGGCATGCGGGGCCTGATGGCAAAACCATCCGGCGAGATCATTGAAACGCCCATTACCGCCAATTTCCGTGAAGGACTTTCCGTGCTCCAGTATTTTATTTCCACCCACGGGGCCCGTAAAGGACTTGCGGATACGGCGCTGAAAACCGCCAACTCCGGATACCTGACCCGCCGCCTGGCAGATGTGGCCCAGGACTGCACTGTTATGGAGCATGACTGCGGCACGGTAATGGGCATTGAGGTCGAGGCCCTCCTTGAAGGCGGAGAAGTGATCCAGCCCCTTGAAGAGCGGGTGCTGGGCCGCATTGCCTTAGAAGACGTCCAGGATCCGTTCACCGACGAGGTGCTGATCCGCCGGGGTGATGAGATCGATGAATCCGGTGTTGCCCGCATCAGCCAGGCCGGGGTTACCAGCGTGAAAATCCGTTCGGTGCTGACCTGCCGTTCCCGGTTCGGGGTTTGTGCCATGTGCTACGGCCGGGATCTTGCCCATGGCGGGTTTGTGGAAATCGGCCAGACGGTTGGCATCATTGCCGCCCAGTCCATTGGCGAACCCGGCACCCAGCTGACCATGAGAACCTTTCACATCGGCGGTACTGCCAGCCGGCGGGTGGAGGAAGCTGAAATCCGGGCCCGGGTGCAGGGGATTGTCAAGTACAACAAGCTTAATGTGGCTGTGAATGCGGAAAACCGCAAAATTGTCATGAACCGCAGGGGTGGCGAGTTCTCCGTTGTTTCGGATTCCGGCAGGGAACTGGAGCGGTGTCCGGTGATTTACGGCGCAGACATCCTGGTCGAGGACGGCCAGCGGGTGGAAGCAGGTCAGCTGCTGGCTTCCTGGGATCCGTTCACCACGCCGATCATCACCGCAGTGGAAGGAAAGGTCAAATTCGGGGACCTGGTGATCGGCCGGACCCTGCAGGAACGGGTGGACCCGGTGACCGGCAAATCGAGCCTTACTGTGGTGGAATCAAAGGGAATGGACGCCCGGCCCAGGATTTCCATCAAGGACAAGGAAGGCAAAACCGCCAATATCCCGGGCTCCGGACCGGCGAGATATGTTTTGCCGGTCAACACCATTTTAATGGTCGAAGAGCACGATCACGTGCGGGCCGGCGACATCATCGGAAAAATTCCCCGGGAAACCACCAAGACCAAGGACATTACAGGTGGTCTGCCGCGTGTGGCCGAACTCTTCGAGGTCCGCAAGCCCAAGGAGGCAGCGGTGCTCTCGGAGATCGACGGCTTTGTGGCCATTGCCAAGGCCACAAAGAAGGGAAAACAACGGCTGACTGTCACCCCGGTGGATGCCGGTGAAAAGAAGGAATACCTGATTCCGCGCGGCCGGCACATCAGCGTCTATGACGGCGACTATGTCAAGGCCGGAGAACCGCTCACCGCAGGCAGCCCCAACCCGCAGGACATTCTGAGCATCAAAGGCGAAGTCGAGCTGGCCCGTTACCTGTTAAACGGGGTTCAGGAAGTCTACAGACTCCAGGGCGTTCGCATCAATGACAAGCATATCGAGGTGATCGTGCGGCAGATGATGCGCCGGGTCAAAATTCAGACCGTTGGCGACACTGCTTTTATTCCCGAGGAACAGGTGGACAGAATCGAATTTGAGGAAACCAACCAGGCGGTGGTGGAGCAGGGCGGGACCCCGGCCGTGGGCGAGCCGCTTATTCTGGGGATTACAAAAGCCTCTCTGTCCACAGACAGCTTTATCTCCGCAGCCTCGTTTCAGGAGACCACCAAGGTGCTGACAGATGCCAGCATCGCAGGTGCATATGACGGCCTGCGCGGGCTGAAGGAAAACGTGATCATGGGCCGGCTGATCCCCGCAGGCACTGGCCGGACGGAATACGGGCGGCCTGATATCGCCGCTGAATACTAAGCAGCGGTGTCCGGCCGTATCCGGTTGTGTGCGGGGCGGTTAAAAGGGTGCCGGCAGGTAAAAGAAAAAAGCTTGACACCACCATGATTTAAGGGTATTGTTTGTTATTTTAGCTTAGCACTATAAACATTGTGAATATATGAATGATTTGTAATGGATAGGGGATAGCATGCCGACGATTAATCAGCTGGTTCGCAAGGGCCGCAAGCAGATTCAGAAGAAAAAGGGTGCGCCTGCGCTTAAAGCTTCGCCGCAAAAGCGCGGTGTGTGTGTCAGAGTTTATACGGCCACGCCCAAAAAGCCAAATTCCGCCCTGCGAAAGGTGGCAAGGGTTCGTCTGACAACAGGGGTGGAGGTTTCCGCGTATATCCCCGGCATCGGACATAATCTCCAGGAACACTCGGTGGTTCTCGTGCGCGGGGGCCGGGTCAAGGACCTTCCCGGTGTCCGGTATCACATTGTTCGCGGTACCCTGGATACGCTTGGAGTGGCTGACCGGAAGCAGGGTCGGTCCAAGTACGGAGCCAAACGTCCCAAGTAACGTTATATCCGGGGCGCAACTTGTATCTGAAAAAAAATGGTGTAGGCAATGCCGAGAAGAAGAGAAATCCCTGAAAGAAAAGTTATTCCGGATTACAAGTACAAAAGTCCGCTCGTATCCCGGTTTGTCAATTCCGTAATGAAAGACGGGAAAAAGAGCACGGCCCAGTCACTGATATATGAAGCTTTTGATATTATTGAAAAGCGGATGAATGAGCCGGCCTTAAAGATTTTTGAGCAGGCACTGGGCAATGTAAAGCCCCAGCTCGAAGTCAAGTCCCGGCGCGTTGGGGGGTCCACATACCAGGTGCCCACAGAGGTCCGGCCATTGCGCCAGACCGCCCTGGCCATCCGGTGGATACTCACTTATGCGGAAAAGCGGCCGGAAAAAGGCATGGCCAGGAAACTGGCCGGTGAGTTTATGGATGCCGCCCAGCAAAGGGGCGCTTCGGTTAAGAAGCGCGAGGATACACACCGCATGGCCGAGGCCAACAAGGCCTTTGCCCATTACCGGTGGTAGCCGAAGATATTTTGGTTTTGATATTCCTTGCCCATCCAGTTTTCCCCTTTTGGATGGGCAAAGTATCTGATTGCAGATGATTCAGATTTATTTCAATGGCAAACCCGTTTGAGCAAGAGGGTGGAAAATGGCAAAGCAGAAGTTTGAGCGGAACAAGCCGCATGTAAACGTGGGAACGATCGGTCATATTGACCATGGCAAGACGACATTGACCGCTGCGATCACCAAGCATTGCGGACTGCGTGGCTGGGCGGAGTTTATTCCGTTTGACAAGATTGACAAGGCGCCTGAGGAAAAGGCCCGCGGGATCACGATTTCCACGGCTCACGTGGAGTATCAGACCAACAACCGGCACTACGCACATGTGGACTGCCCCGGGCATGCCGACTATATCAAGAACATGATCACGGGAGCGGCCCAGATGGACGGCGCGATACTGGTGGTGGGCGCAGATGACGGCCCCATGCCCCAGACCCGGGAGCACATACTGCTGGCCCGCCAGGTTGGTGTTCCGCAGATCGTGGTGTTTTTAAAC
>Ga0182239_1000505_pt1 | contig 14241 bp, 12 predicted proteins | sample hydfrate6_PW_210_FD_132456 | JGI IMG/M metagenome (GOLD analysis project Ga0182239, IMG submission 132456) | Subsurface microbial communities from deep shales in Texas, USA - hydraulic fracturing test 6_PW_210 | ecosystem: Environmental > Aquatic > Deep subsurface > Shale gas/oil reservoir >... | reverse complement strand
GAACTTAAAACGCCGAGTATTTTTATCATTGCTAAGTATTTAAGAGCAATTCAAAAAATTAAAGAGATAACTTGATTCAAACGGTGCTATTTAGATTTCACAACATTTGTCAAAGAGCCGATTGAAGTAACAATGTATTATAATCAAAGTTGTTAATTAATTGAACATAAAAGTTTTTGCTTAATTGTGAAGATAGAAGGAATAAACAAATTACATATTATTCCAATGACAACCGATGTCTTACTTGTTATTTAAAAAGAAAATATTAAAAGTTTATAACAGGAAATATCAACCTATTTTTACACAAATAAAAAGGAGTTAATCTATGGATGAAAAAATCACAGATGTTTTAACAATACTTGATAGAGAAGATAGCCCATCTCAAAGAGAAATAGCTAGTCAGACTGGTTTTTCAGTTGGTTTAGTTAATACTTTAATTAAAAAATGTGCTAAAAAGGGTTTAGTAAAGATTGAGAGGTTAAATTCAAGAAATATAAAGTACATATTGACTCCTGAGGGAATTAGAGAGAAGACGCAAAAGACTATTGATTACATAAAGAGATCATATCAAGCTATTCAGAAGTTACAAAATAGAGTGACTGAGATAGCTTTAAAGCATAGTTCTGAAGGAAAGGATATATATATATATAATGAAGAAGATGAAATATTTGATTTGGTTATCAATACATTAGAAAAATTAGATATTAGATATAAGGTAATAAATAAAGACAGTAAAATAGAAAAGATAAACAAAATTAATTGTGTAATCTATTATTGGAGTTCAAATTTTAAAATAAAAAGAAAAAACACATACAACATTTTCAATTAATAAAGTATGATCATTTTTTTATTAAAGATAAGATGAAACAATATGCATTTAAATTAGCTTTTAGGGGGAGAAAATAATGACAAAATCAAATTATTTAGATTACTATAAAAACAAAAAAATATTAGTTACTGGAGGGGCAGGAGCAATAGGTAGTAGGCTTGTTAGAAGATTATTAAATTTAGAAGCAAGTGTAGTGGTTATTGATAATTTAACTTCGGGGTATACTTGGAATTTACCACAAACTGATAATATTTTGTTTATTAAGGGAGATATAACAAATGAAATTGATTTAAAACGAGTATTTAAAGAAAGACCAACGGTAATATTTCATTTAGCTGCTTTTTTTGCTAACAAGAATTCAATTGACTATCCTGAAAAGGATTTACATACAAATGGTTTGGGAACATTAAAGTTATTAGAGTACTCTTCATTTTATGGTGAATTGGATAGATTTGTATACTCTTCTTCTAGCTCAATGTATCCAGCCGACGCTTCATTGCCTTATAAAGAAGAGATGAGTACTATGCATTTAGGAACCCCATATCAAATAACTAAAATGCTAGGAGAACTATATGGAAATTATTTTTACAAACAAGAAAATTTACCTATAACTCATGCAAGATTTTTTAACTCATATGGTCCAGGGGAGGTTCCAGGCGAATATAGAAATGTAATACCCAATTTTATTTATTGGGCAATGAATAAAAAAACTCTACCAATAACTGGTACTGGGGAAGAAACTAGGGATTTTACTTATATAATGGATATAGTAGATGGATTGTTGAGACTTGGTTATTACAATGAAGCTATAGGGGAAGCTTTTAATTTAGGAGCTGGTCGAGAAATAAAAATTAAAAAAATTGCTGAATTAATAAATAAATTAACTGAGAATAAAGCTGGTATAGATTATTTGCCTAGAAGAAGTTGGGATACAAAATTAAAAAGATTAGCCTCAATTGATAAATCTAAAAAATTAATTGGTTATAATCCAGAATATAAGTTAGAAGAAGGGATTAAATATACAGTTAAATGGTTTGAAGAAAATTGGAGAAAAATTAATAAAAATTCGGAATTTTAATATTTAAAATTTTTTTATAGAGGATGTTTATTTATGAAAATCTGTATTCCAAATAAACTTAACGATATTGGTGGACCTTCTATATTTGCAAGAAAATTAGCCAAAGGTTTAATAGAAAAAGGAATTGAAATTACTTACGATATTAATGATGAATTTGATATTGCTTTAATATTGGTTAGTTATTCTATTAAAGAACTAAGAAAATTAAAAAAAAGAAACAAAAAGATAGTTTTAAGATTAGATGGAGTAATGACAAAAGCCTGTTCATGGAAATATTGGTTTGATAATTTAAAACCAAGAATAATTTTTAAAAAATATGCTGATTATGTAATTTATCAAAGTGAATATAGTAAATATTTAGTTAATAATTATTTTGGAGAAAATGATACGCCATACAAGTTGATTTATAATGGTGTTGATTTAAATAAATTTTCTAATGTAGGTGAGAGAATAAAAAAGTTTAATAAAAATGATCTTAATTTATTTACTGTGAGCTCTTTTAGAAGAGAACAACAATTAAAACCAATGATTGAAGCATATAAAATTCTAAAAAGAAGGATTAATAATATTAAATTTTATATTGCGGGACCTATTTCAGATGATATTAATTATCTTAAAGAAAAAAAAGTAGCAGGATTAAGCTTCTTAGGAAAGGTAGATAATAAATCAATCCCAAAATACTCTAGAGCTGCAGATATATTTGTTTTCTCTACTTTAAATCCACCCTGTCCTAATGCAGTTATAGAAGCATTGGGCTGTGGATTACCAATAGCGGGATATGAGACTGGAGCTATGGAAGAACTTGTTGGAGAAAATGCTGGAGTTTTAGCTAGTAACTCATATGATAATTTAGATAAATTTATAAATGGAGACCCAAAATTATTAGCTGATGCGATAGAAAATATTTATAAAAATTTGGGTTATTATAAAAAACAAGCAAGATTAAGAGCAGAAGAAAAATTTTCAATTGATTTTATGGTTGATAAATACATTGATGCTTTCAAAGAGACTTTAGGATTAGACTAAGGAGGTTTGTTTATGAAAGATAAAAAAAAGATTTGTATAACCTTATCTTTCCCATTTCCTGCTAAAACAGGAACTCCTCTTCATGCCATGGAAGTGGTAAGGGAGCTTAAGAGAAGAGATTTAGATGTATTTGTAGTACAATTTTCCGGTTGGAAAAATTTCAAAATAAAAAAAGAGATTTGGGAAGATACTTTAGTTTATAGAATCCCTTTTTGGTATTGGTTTTTTTATTTTATATTTATATTATTAAAAGAAAAGCCGGATATCATCCATTCACAACATGTTGGGGGAGCAGTAAATAGTATTTTTCCTTCTAAAATTTTTAAAATCCCTTTAATTTATGAGGCACATTCATTTTGGATTGCAGAAGCCAATTTATTAAATGCCAAAAAAGGAATTATGTTTTATAAAGATGTTATAGGAGAAAGAATAGTCTTTAAATTTGCTGATTATATAGTAACAATGTCTAAAAAAATGAAGTCCACATTTATGAATGAATATAATGTAAAAGAAAACAAACTAAAAGTAGTCTATCCAGGAGCAGATTTTGATCGTTTTTCTATAATAAAAGATAGAAATTTAAAAATTGATGGAGTAAAAAAAGAAGATAAGGTTATAATGTATACAGGTAATTTTTGGCCGTGGCAAGGAATTGATTTGCTATTAGAAACTGTTCCATATGTATTAAATGAAGTGCCAAATGTAAAATATGTTTTAGTTGGTGGAAATAGTCAACATATTAAAGAAAAAAAAGAAAAGTATAAAGATTATATTGATAATGTCATTTTTACTGGAAGACAACCTCATAATTTAATGTCTAGTTTTTTGAACCAGTCAGATGTACTTGTGATTCCAAGACCAGATTATAAAATAAATTGGACAACCCCAAGAAAATTGGGAGAATATTTGACTGCTGGGAAACCAATAGTAGCTACCGATGTAGGTGATCATAAATTAATTATTGAATATAATGATTGTGGAATAGTTGCTAATATTGACCCTAAAGATTATGCGAAGGATTTAATTAAGGCCCTTGAATTTGATGAATTAAAGTTAAGAAAAATAGAAAAGAATACTCAAAAAGTATTGAATAATTTATTATCTATGGAAAATAGTGCTAATGAATATATAGATATATATAATGAACTTATTGATAGAAAAAGATGGTGAAGTTATGAAAAAAAATATTTCAAAAGAAATAATTTTTAATTATGTAGGTACTATTTTAATATCTATACTAGGTTTTTTAGCAACTAGGTATTTGGTTGTAAATTTAGAAGAAAATATTTTTGGTCAGTTTAGTTTACTGAGAAGTTTTTTTACACTCAGCATGATGTTAACTTCATTAGGTTTGCCAGCAATAATTGGCAGATATATACCTGAATTAATGAATTCAGACAAGTATAACTCTGCTAAAAAACTTTTAATATATTCATATTTATTAAAATTAATTTTTATCACTATTTTATTTGTCTTATACTCTATATATCAAGAACCAATTATTAATTTCTTTAGTGGATTAAACAATTTAAAACAAAACACATTTATAATTTATATTTTGACTATATTAATTAACTTAAATGCTTTATTCAAATCTACTTTAGAATCATTAATATTGCAAAAAGAACTTAAATTAAGTATTTTTATTAATAAACTAGTATTTTTATTAGGAGTTACAATATTAATTAATAAGGGTTCAACTAATTTAAAAATAATATTATATATTTGGACTTTATCTGAGTTATTTAATTTTTTATTAGGGTTTTACTATCAAATAAAAAGGATTTTTATTAAAAAAAATAAAGTTAAAGGTGTGTTACAAAAGAAAAGGATTGCTAAATATGGTTTATATGCTTATTTTTCTTATAGCATTGGTATATTTTATAATGTTTTATTTGATAATTTCGTAATTTCTCATTATTTAGGTAATGTGAAGGTTGGTATGTATACATTTTATAATAGTATCAATAGTTATCTATTGAAATTTTCTCCACCAATGATTTTATTACCTATCATTATTCCTATTGTAATTAGCAATTATACAAAGGATTATAATAAGGAAAAAATAAATTTTTATTTTCAATTCTATTTAAAAATTGTTTTCTTTTTAGCATTACCTATGTTTATATTTGGAGTTATTTATATGGAAAAAATAATATATTTAGTATTTGACAGTAAATTTATCACAAATGTTTTTCTTGCTCAACTAATATTGATTTTTGGTTTTTTTAAATTTTTTAATTATTCTCTAGATTTAGTTTGGCGACCTTTAGAAAAATCTCATATTTCTACAATAAGTATAATTTTTTCAATATATAATTTAATCATGGATATTTATTTAATTCCCATATATGGAGTTTTAGGGGCAATTATAGCAACTGGAACAGCAGGTATTTTTACTTTTGTAACTCAATTTATATTGCTAAAAAAACATATCGATTTGGTTATTCCTTTTTTGAGTCTGTCGAAGTTTATTTCTAACTCATTAATTTTCATTTTGATCTGTCTAATGGGAAGAGTATATACAAATAGCATTTTAGATTTGTTATTATTTGGTATTATTGGTTTTTTAATATATTTATTAATATGTTATTTTAACTCTGGATTTAATAGTAAAGAAAAAGAAATTATTTTAAAGGTATTTAAGAAAAAATTAGGGTAGTGGGTGAAAAAAGTTAATGGAAATAAGACCTAAATTATATTTTTTTATTTTTATTAGTTTTATATTTGATGTTTTTTTTTCATATACTGATATGTTTTTTGGAGTATCATCTAGGATTTATTTTATGATAATAGTCATAGGTTTATTTTTTATGGAAATAGCGATTAAAAAAAAGACATTTACTTTATCAAAGACTCAAATTAAAATAATTAGTACATATTCATTATTTATTTTAATTAGCTTTTTCATTAACATTTTCAATGGAGTCAATATATATAAAATAGCTAATCTATATTTAGGCAATTATGTATATGCTTTTGTTGTGATGATCCTAATTATGATTTTAATAAATGATAAAGTTAAATTAAAGCAATATGTTTTTTTTCTAATATTATTAGTAACTTTTAATTCTTTCATTGGAATACTTCAATATTTTGACATTGGTTTTGCTTGGCAAATAAGGGATACTCTAGGATATGGAGGATTAGAAGTGGTTAGGAGACAAATAATTTCAAGAGAGAGAATTGTAGGATTATCTTTATATTCAATTCCTTTTTCTTATTTATTATGCACAGTTCTTCCTATAAATATAATAATTTTTTTATACAGCAAAAAGAAAAGTATTAAAAGAACAATTTTAAAGTTTGCTTTTATACTTAATTTTTTAGCTTTAATATTATCTGGGACTCGTTCTGCTCTTTTGGGTGTTTCAGTTTCTATTTTTATAATAATTATAAGAAATAATAAATGGATAAATAAATTGATTTATATACTTACTTCTTTTATCTTTTTTGTTTTAAGTTTTTTTGTTTTTAACTTAAGAAACATGAGGATGTTTAGTATAAATACATCTGTATATTCTAGGATTCCGCTAGCTATTGTTGGTTTCAAAATTTTTGCAGATAACCCATTAGGAGCTGGTATGGGTGCTTATGCAAAATACTCAACAAAATATTATAATTTAGTTCAAGATATGAGAGGAGCAGAACAAATATTGAATGTTGGTTCTTCACATAATCAATTCATCAATATTGCTGTTTATTATGGAGTAATTGGATTAATTTTATCTATAATTTTTTACTATTTTATTTTTAAATCATTAAATTTTATTAAAAATAATACTAATAATAAATTTAACGAGATGATTGCTGTTGCTCTACAATTCAGTTTTTTAAGCTATATAATAAATAGTTTATTTCATAATGGAGGACCTTTCATGGGGGATGTTATTAATTTTTATTTTATAGGTTTAGTTTTAGGTTTTATTAACATTAGTAGAAAAAAATATATTGGAGGAAATTTTTAATGATAGATATAAGTGTAATTATGTCTATTTATAATGGAGAATCTTATTTAAAAAAATCTATTGATAGTATTTTAAGTCAAACATATCAGAATTTTGAATTTATAATAATTAATGATGGCTCTACTGATAACACTAAAAATATTTTAAATGATTATAGAAATTATGAAAGAATAAAGGTAATAGATCAAGATAATATAGGTCTGACCAAATCATTAAATAAAGGAATACATTTAGCAAAAGGAAAATATATTGCTAGAATGGATTGTGATGATATTTCATTTAAAAAAAGATTAGAAGCACAGAAAAAGTTTTTAGATAAAAATAAAGATTGTGCAGTAGTAGGTACTTATTATAAAGAAATCAATGGAGTTGGGGAAATTATTTCTAAAATTAAGTATAAAGATATATATAATTATGATCATATAAAAGAAAAATTAGTAAAAGGTAATATTATTTCTCATTCTTCTGTTATGTTTAGAAAAGATTTAATTATAAAAGAAGGATTATATGATGAAAACATACCTTATGGACAAGATTATGATTTATGGGTTAGATTAGCTAAAAATTACAGAATAAATATTATCCCAAAATGTTTACATTATTATAGAAAAACTAAAAACAATATTTCAAATAAAAAAAGAAAAAAACAACTCTATTATGCTGTTTTGTCTCAATTTAAAGCAATAAGATATTTTGGGAAACCAATTGATTTTTATTATTTACTAAAAAATATAATTAAGCTAATTATTGTTTAAAGAAAGGAATTAATAAAGTGGTTGAAAAAAGGAATATCACATTAGTTGGACAATTCCCACCACCGAACGGGGGAATAAGTATACCAGTCAAGAAAATTTATGATAGGTTAAAAAACAATGAGAAAACATTAGATGTTAATGTTATTGATATTAGTTTTAATAGTAAATACGAAGAAAAAGGAGATAATATCTATACTCTTACAGGTAATAAACTATCCTTATTTTTAAAAACTTTGAGGTCAATCTCCAAACACAAAAATTATATAGTCCATTTTCATGTAGCAGGATTTGGTATGTTTTTTTTAGTAGGGCACTTATTACATTTGGTGTGTAAAGATAGATTTACCATACTGACTATTCATGGCGGGGATTTCAAAAGAAATTACAAAAATTCAAGTTATACAAAAAAATATTTAATATATAAATTAATTGAAAAGTTTAATAAAGTAATAACTGTTAATGTTGAACAAAAAGATTTTTTGCAAGAAAAATTTCAAATAGCTTCAGATGTCATTCCTGTATTTGATACCCCAACATATCTAAAGGAAAAAGTGGATTTAAAATTAAAAGAATATATTATGGATTTTACTAATAAATTCAATAAAATTATAATGTTTACTGGAATGATGTTGGATTATTATGGACTAGATATTTTATTGAGAGCATTCAAATATTTGGTGAATCAAAACAATATAGGGTTAATTATAGTGTTATACGGTGAACATCAGGATGAAGAATTTAAATTTAAAATTCTAAAATTAATAAATGAAGTTAATAGTAATGTTAAAATATTTAAAAAGTTAGAACAGCAAAATTTTTATTATTTGTTAAAAAACTCTGATATTTTTGTACGTCCAACCCATTGGGATGGAGACTCATCTGCTTTAAGAGAGGCAGCTTACTTTCAAAATCAGGTTATTGCTAGTGATTGTACTTGGAGACCTAATGGAGTAGTCACATTTGAAAATAAAAGTTATAAAGATTTAACAAAGAAATTAACTAAAGTGATAAATAATAATAGTTTAGGTATATTAGATAGTGTAGAATTTGACAATACATCTAAGATTATAAATATATATAAAGATATAATTGGAATAAATTAAATTTGATTTAAATAGAAAGGTGATGTATATAATGACGGTTCTGTTTTTACAAAGCCCCTATTCTTTTTTGTTTAGAGATATAGGATTAGAATTAAAAAATAAAAATATTAATTCTTATGCTTTAACTTTCAATTTAGGTGATAAATATATATATAAGGGTATTAAGCAGTTTGATATTCACAAAATGATCAATAAAGAATTACCTATAAAAATTGATGAAAAAAAAATGAATAAAATTATATCTATAGAAAATTATTATTCTAAGAAAAAAGAAAAAATACTAAATGAAGAATTAACTGAAGACGAAAAAAAATATTTCTATGCATATACGGAAATATTAAAAAAGATTATAAAAAAGAAGGACATTAATATGATTCTTATGCAAAATGATACTAGGTGGCAACATGCTTTAGCTATTTATATAGCTAATAAATTAAATATTGATTATTTAGTTTTTGAGTTAGGTTTATTTAGACCTAACACCATAACAATTGATTCAAAAGGGGTTAATTATAATAATTCAATCCCCAGAGAAAAGGGGTATTATGAGAATATAAACATAAAAGAAAAATTTGATTACACTAAAGTTGATTCTGAGATAAGTGAGTTCAAAAGGAATTTAATAGTTTCTAAGTATATGTTTTATTATAAATTGGGAGAAATATTAGGTAAAAATAGTATTGAGAATAAGAAAATTAGATTAGTAGATTATTTTAATAGATTTTTCAAAACTTACATAAAGAAATCTAAAAGAAATGAAAAAAAAATAGCTGAATTACCTAAAAATTATATTTTTGTTCCTTTTCAAGTTGTAAATGATTCTCAGACATTGGTTCACTCTGATTTTAATAATATGAAAGAATTTGCTGAAACAGTAATAAAAGGAGTCAATAATTATAATAATAAAATCAAAGACAAGAAAATTTCTTTGGTTTTTAAGGAACATCCAATGGATGTTGGTAAAGTAAAATATGACGAATTTTATGATAAATATTCTGATAATCAAAACATAATATTTTTAAAATCTGGGAATACCAAAAAATTAATCAAGAATAGTAAACTGATAATTACAATAAACTCTACGGTTGGGATTGAGGCTTTGGAAATGCATAAAAAAGTTATTTGTTTAGGTAAAGCTTTTTATTCTATAGATGGAATAGCTCAGAAATCAAATGATGAGAATCTAGCAACAGATATAGAAGATATTTTATCAAAAGAGTTAAATGAAAATTTAATTAATAATTTTATAGATTACTTAAAATATAATTATCAATACCAAGGAAATGAGTACTATTATAATAATAAGCAAGTAAAAAGAATATCTAAAATGATTTTAAAATATATTAAATAAAAGCATAATACTATTTTGACTAAATATATAATATTAAATCGTTTAAGTAGTGTTAATATAAATTTAATTTTAATAATATAATTTGGGAGAATATAATAGGAGGATATTATAAATGAAAAAAGAGAAAATATGTGTTCTAGGGTTGGGATATATTGGCCTTCCTACGGCAACAATGTTTGCTGTTAGTGGTTTTGAAGTTATAGGTGTAGATGTTAAGCCTAAAGTTGTAGAAACAATTAATAAGGGGAATATTCATATTGAAGAACCGGGATTAGAAGATCTTGTAAAAAATACAGTAAAGAAAGGGGACCTTCGTGCTAATACAGAACCTGAAGCAGCAGATGTATTCATTATTGCTGTTCCTACCCCTCTAACTCAGTCAAAGGGGATTAAGCTGAACTATGTAAGATCAGCTATACAGATGATTAACCCTTATTTAAAAAAAGGTAACTTAGTAATAATAGAATCAACTATTACTCCTCGAACTACGGAAGATATAATATTACCAGAGTTAAGAAATTCTGGGTTAGACCCTAGAAAAGATATTTATGTTTCTCATTGTCCAGAACGAGTATTACCGGGCAAAATAATTAATGAGTTAATTAATAATAATCGAGTTGTTGGTGGAATAAATGAAGAGTCTGCTCTTAAGTCTAGGTCACTTTATAGAAATTTTGTGGAAGGAGAAATTTATATAACAGACGCTACGACTGCTGAGATGGTAAAACTTATGGAAAATACATACCGTGATGTAAATATTGCTTTAGCTAATGAATTAGCTAAAGTTTCTGAGAAAGTTAAAATTGATATTTGGGAAGCTATTGAACTAGCTAATAAACACCCTAGAGTTAACATTCATAAACCTGGTCCAGGGGTTGGTGGACATTGTTTAGCAATCGATCCTTGGTTTATAGTAGAAAAGGCTCCTGAAATTGCAAAATTAATTCACCTTTCTAGAAATATTAATGATAGTATGCCAAAATTTGTAGTAAAAAACGTAAAAGAAAAACTATTCGGTATTAATAATCCTAAAATCGCGATTTTAGGAATTACTTATAAAGGAAATGTGGATGATTTGAGAGAAAGTCCTGTATTAAAAATCATTGATTCTTTTATCGAGCAAGGAGTTGAACTTGGAATTTATGATCCTCATGTTAATGAATGTCAATATAAATTAAATACTTTAGATGAAGCGATTAAAGGTGCCGATTGCATTATTATTGGTACAGACCATAAAGAATTTAAAAATATTGATCCAATAAAAATGTACAAATTAATGAGGAATAAAATTTTATTTGACACAAAAAATTTATTAGAACAGGACAAATGGAAAAATGCAGGATTTAGTGTTTATAAAATTGGTAATTATTCTGAATATAACTGGCATAATTCATATGGGATTAACGAAGAATTTGATATTAAAAAAGAAATGATTTAAATAAATTATTATTTTATGGTGGGAGAGAGATTATGAATAAACTTAAGGTAATGACTATTTTTGGAACAAGACCAGAAGCTATAAAGATGTCACCATTAATTAAAGAGTTAGAAAAAAATGAACAAATTGATTCTATTGTAACTGTTACAGCTCAACATAGAGAAATGTTAGATCAGGTACTTAATTTATTTAATATTAAGCCTGATTATGATTTAAATATCATGAAAAAAGCACAATCGCTTACTGATATAACAACAAATGTGTTAATCGGTTTGAAAAATATAATTGCTAATGAAAATCCTGATATCGTATTAGTACATGGAGACACAACCACAACTTTTGTTGGTTCATTATCATCTTTTTATCAGAAAGTAAAAATTGGACATATTGAAGCAGGATTAAGAACCAATAATAAATATTCTCCTTATCCTGAAGAGATGAATAGAAAAATAACAGGTGTTTTAGCAGATTTGCATTTTGCCCCCACTAATATAGCAAAAAGTAATCTATTGAATGAAAATATTCTTGAAAAGGATATATTTATTACAGGAAATACTGTAATAGATGCTTTGTTAAGTACTGTAGATAAAGAATTTAAGTTTAATATATCTGAATTAAATAATATAGATTTCAAAAATAAGAAAATTATCCTTTTAACAGCTCATAGACGAGAAAATTTGGGTAAATCTATGAAAAATATATTTAGAGCAATTAAAGTAATTGTAGAAAATAATAATGTAGAAGTTATTTTTCCAGTTCATTTAAATCCTAAGATTAGAGTTTTAGCTAATGAAATTTTAGGTGATATAGAGAGTATTCATTTGATTGAGCCTTTAGAATATGAGTCTTTTGCAAATTTAATAGCAAAATCATATTTAATTATAACTGATTCAGGGGGGATTCAAGAAGAAGCTCCAGGTCTAGGTAAACCAGTTTTAGTTTTAAGAAATACAACAGAAAGACCTGAGGCTTTAGAAGCTGGTACAGTAAAATTAGTGGGAACTAACATGGAGAAAATAATTAGCTCTGCTAATAAATTAATTAGATATGATGAAGAGTATCAAAAAATGGCTAATGCAGTTAATCCCTATGGAGATGGAAATGCTAGTAAAAAGATAGTAGATGTTTTAATTAATAAGTTTAATTCTAGAAATATTTAAATATATACCATTAAGTTTGTTATACGAGGAGTGAAAACATATGAAGGCTTTAGTTACTGGAGTGGCTGGTTTTATAGGGTCTAATTTGGCAGAAAAACTATTAGAAAAAGGTTATGATGTAATTGGGATTGATTGTTTTACCGATTATTATTCTAGAGATTTAAAAGAAAAAAATCTAAGTTTTTTTAAAGAACATGAAAATTTTATCTTTTTAGAAAAAGATATTTTAAAAATAGATTTAAAGGAATTACTCTTGGATATAGATTATATTTTTCATCAAGCAGCTCAGGCTGGTGTAAGAGCTAGCTGGGGAAAAACTTTTGATATTTATACTGATAACAATATTAGAGCTACTCAACAACTACTCGAGGCTGCAAAAGAATCCGATATTAAAAAATTTGTTTATGCATCATCCTCTTCTGTTTATGGTGACACTGATCAATTGCCAATGAAGGAAACTAATAAATTACAGCCTGTATCTCCATATGGAGTATCGAAACTAGCAGCAGAAAATCTATGTTATTTATATTGGAAAAATTTTGGTGTCCCAACCTTATCTTTAAGATATTTTACTGTTTTTGGAGAGAGACATCGTCCTGACATGGCCTTTCATATTTTTATCAAAGAGATTTTGACTGATGGGCATATCACTGTTTTTGGAGATGGAAATCAATCTCGTAATTTCACTTATGTAGGTGATGTTGTACAAGCGAATATTTTGGCTGCTGAAAGCAGCATAGAAGGAGAAATATTTAATGTTGGTGGTGCAGGTGAAAGAGTAGCTTTAAATAAAACAATTGAAATTATGGAGGATATAATAGGGAAAAAGGTTAAAAAAAATTATCAATCAGTCGCTAAAGGTGATGTTAAGCATACAGAGGCTGATGAAACTAAAATAAAAAAATTGCTTGGTTATGAACCTGAAGTAGGATTAAAAGAAGGATTGGAAAGAGAAATTAAATGGTTAGAAAAAATCTACATATAATAATTAATTTTTGGAGGTTAAAGTTTGAAAATAGTAGCAATCATACCTGCGAGGTATAGCTCTAGTAGACTACCAGGTAAACCATTGAAAGTTATTTGTGGGAAAACAATGGTGCAGAGAGTTTATGAACAGGTAAAAAAAGTTAATTTAGTTGATGAAGTTATAGTCGCTACTGATGATAAAAGAATTTTTAATAAAGTTAGTAAAATTAAGGGTAAAGTTATTATGACTTCAAAAGATCATAAAACAGGAACAGATAGATTAGCAGAAGTAGCTACAAAAATTAATTCAGATATTATTGTTAATGTTCAGGGAGACGAACCATTAATTAATCCTTCTGTTATAAAGTTAGCTATAGAGCCATTATTATCAGATGATTCTTTAAAAATGAGTACATTGAAACATTTAATTAAAGATAAAGAAGAAATTAATAATCCTAGTGTAGTTAAAGTGATAACAGATAAAAACAACAATGCAATTTACTTTTCTAGATCTAAAATACCATATGCAAGAAACAGTCAAAAATTTAATTATTACAAACATATTGG
>Ga0182239_1000504_pt1 | contig 14272 bp, 10 predicted proteins | sample hydfrate6_PW_210_FD_132456 | JGI IMG/M metagenome (GOLD analysis project Ga0182239, IMG submission 132456) | Subsurface microbial communities from deep shales in Texas, USA - hydraulic fracturing test 6_PW_210 | ecosystem: Environmental > Aquatic > Deep subsurface > Shale gas/oil reservoir >... | reverse complement strand
CTGCATGAATCCGGGCCCTTCCGGAAACGGCGACTTTCCAGACGTCCACTATCGAATTTTCTTCCCCAGAATCCGGGTGGAATTGACCACCGCGATCAGGGCCGTGCCCACATCGGCAAACACGGCCGCCCACATGGTGGCCAGGCCCGCAATTCCAAGTGCGATGACCGCGCCCTTGACCGAAAGGGCGATGAAAATGTTCTGCCAGACAATGACGCGGGTTTGCCTGGCAATGGTCACGGCCTCGGCCATCCTGGCCGGGGAATCGGTCATGAGGACCACGTCTGCGGTCTCAATGGCCACATCCGAACCGAGTCCGCCCATGGCCACCCCCACATCCGCCCTGGCAATTACCGGGGCGTCATTGATCCCGTCGCCCACAAATGCGATGCGCCCGCGGCCCGCATTTTCCGCGTGAATCCGCTCCAGGGCGGCAACCTTGTCTTCGGGCAGCAGGTCGGCAAAATGACCGTCCAGTTCCAACCGATCGGCAATATAATCCGCAGCGCACTGATTGTCACCGGTGAGCATGAGGATGCGGTCAATTCCGTTGGCCCGCAGCGATGCGATGGCCGGGCCGGCATCTTCCCGGATGCGGTCACCGATGAGGATGTAGCCCGCGTAATTTCCCCCCACTGCCACGTGCGCCACGGTCCCCTCGATCATGCACTGATCATGCGGGATGCCATGGCTGTGCATGTAGCGATCATTGCCCACGATCACCGCTGTACCGTCGAATTCCACCCGAACCCCGCTTCCGGAGGTTTCCACGTGACCGTTGACCCGTTCGGGAGCCACCCGGTGTCCCTTGTTTTCGTAAGCCGCCACGATGGCCCGGGCAATGGGGTGATTGGAATGCTGCTCTGCCATGGCGGCAAATTCAAGTACCTGCTCCGGAGTATATCCGTCCTGATGCACCACCTGCTCCACTTCAAAAACCCCCTCTGTCAGGGTGCCGGTTTTATCAAATATCACGGTTTTGAGCCCGGCCAGCGCGTCAATAAAATTGGACCCCTTGACCAGTATCCCGTGCCTGGAGGCCCGGCCGATACCGCCGAAATAACCCAGGGGAATACTGATGACCAGTGCGCACGGACACGAGATCACCAGCAGCACCAGGGCCCTGTACACCCATTGCTCAAGGGAGGCGCCCGTGATGAAAAGCGGGGGGACAAACGCAACTGCCATGGCTGCAAGCACCACGGCAGGCGTGTAATAACGGGCAAACACGGTAATGAAGTTTTCGGTGGTGGACTTGCGCGCAGCGGCATTTTCCACCAGTTCCACCATTTTGGCAATGGAGGACTCCTCAAACGGCTTTGTCACTTCCACCAGGATGGTGCCGTACATGTTAATGCCGCCGGCCATTACCGCATCACCGGCCTCCACCCGGCGCGGCACGGACTCGCCGGTGAGCACCGAGGTATCGACCTGGGAGTCGCCTTCCAGAATACTACCGTCCAGGGGAATTTTTTCCCCGGGCTTAACCACGATGACATCACCCACGGAAACACTTTCCGGGGCCACCCGGGAAACGCCCGCGGAGGTTCTTAAATTGGCGAACTCCGGACGCTGTTCCAGCAGGGAGGCAATTGAGCGCCTGGATCTGGATACGGCCAGGTTCTGCAGGAACTCCCCGGCCCGGTAAAAAAGCATCACGCCCACGGCCTCGGAAAAAGCCCCGATGGCAATGGCCCCGATGGTGGCAATGGCCATGAGCACATTTTCATCAAAAAAATCGCGCTTTGCCACGGTTCGCCCGGCAGCCGCCAGCACACGCCCGCCTGCGGCAAGGTAGGCAGCAGCCAAAAGCACGGCAAACAGGGCCGGCGGCACGCCAAGGCCTTCATAATAATCGCACACCAGCACCAGCACGAACAGCACCGCGGCCGCAGCGATCTTTACAATCTCGGACTTCAGACGGAAGGTTTCCCCGGCACCGGCGTCTTCCCGCCGCCCCGTTCGGGACAAGGGTTCAAGCTCCACCCCCGGCTCCAGTTCGTTTACCACGCGCCTGGCCGCATCCGTGTCATCGGCATCCAGATGAAGCGTCAACGTGCCGAAATCTATTGAGGCATCACGGACGCCCTGCGTGTTATTGAGTGCATCTTCAAGCTTCTGGGCGCAAACCGCGCAATCCAGATTATTTACCCGGTATTTCTGCATGAATTTGGCTTCCTGGATTTATCTACCTAAATTGAGCGTTTCAGATTTTTAAAATAGAAATGGATGTTATCCTTTAAAATAAATTGCTTTTAAAAATCTGAAGCGCTCAATTTAGGATCTACTCGCGAACATGGTGTAAGCCGAGGTTGAGCACCCGGCGGATATGCTCGTGATTCAGGGAATAGTAAACCACCTTGCCTTCCCGCCGATGCTTGACGACGCGGGACTGCTTCAGCAGTTTCAACTGGTGCGAAACCGCGGACTGCTTCATATCCAGCAGGGCGCACAGGTCGCACACGCACATCTCGGATTCTGACAGGGCCCATAGAATCGAAATGCGGGTGCGATCCCCGAATATCTTGAAAAAATCAGCCAGATCGCAAAGTTCGACATCTCCGGGCATGGCGGCCTGCACGGCCGCCAGGGTTTCCCGGTGAATGATCCGGGCACTGCAGACCTCCACGGTTTCTTCGGTTTCGTTTTGAATCCCGGCTTTTGGCGGCATGATGCAAAAAACCTTTTTTATATTATCATATGAACATATATTAATATGTAGACTTTGGCCGGACTTGTCAAATGGTTTTTTTTCCGGTAACATTACGAAAGCATCAACCCATGTCCGCCGTATAGATGAACTGCCCGGAATTTGACAATTTTTGTCAAGGTGTTTAAGTTATTTAGACATGACAATGCTTTGACCGGAGGAGAGGTTGATTCTGGTAATCGGCGAAATCCTGGTGGATATTTTTCCGGAGTACCGCCGCATTGGCGGTGCACCGTTTAATTTTTCATATCACCTGCACCAGTTCGGCTGGCCGGTAAAACTCGTCTCACGCATCGGTGAGGATGAAACCGGCCGGGAAATCCTTGACCTGTTAAAGCGCCGCAACTTTGGCACCGACCATGTACAGGTCGACGCCCGGCATCCCACCGGCAAGGTGCTGGTGCATCCGGACGGTTCGGGCAACCACGAATTCGAGATCCTGCCCGATGTTGCCTATGATCATATCGAACTGCCCGGTTCTCCCGAGGCAATTACAGGCAGCCCCCCTGCCCTGATTTATTTTGGAACCCTGGCTCAGCGCACTTCCGCTGCTTTCGGGCACGTCCAGGGTTTTCTGGCGAACCGGAACCCGGAGACCCGGTGCCTCTACGATATAAACCTGCGCTCCGGCTGCTACAACACGGAAATCGTGCGCAACTCGCTTTGGCAGACCGATATCCTGAAAATCAATGACGGGGAAGTCACCATGGTTCGCGATATGCTCAACAGCCCGCTGCCGGAAGACCGGTTCATCGATTCGCTCATGCGGGAATACAAAATCGAGATGGTCTCCCTGACCCGCGGAAACGCGGGCAGTGAATTGATTACCCCGCTATCGCGGAATAAAACCGGCGTGCCCGAATTCGGCCCGGTGGTCGATTCGGTGGGTGCCGGGGATGCATATGCGGCTGTGCTGGCCTGGGGGTATCTCAACGACTGGCCCCCGGAACGTATTCTCACGGAAGCCTCGGCGTTTTCGGCCCGGATTTGCCAAATACAGGGCGCAATACCCGATGACCAATCCTTTTATGACACGTTTATAGATCGAATCACAGGAGAAAAGCATGCCTGAAACGGGAAAACCGCTATACATTCAAATGTTCAGCATTCACGGCCTGGTTCGATTTGAAAACCCGGAACTGGGCAGAGATGCAGATACCGGCGGCCAGGTACTTTACGTGACCGAACTGGCCAAGCACCTGAGCAGCCGCGACGATATCCGCAGGGTGGATCTTTTCACCCGTCTTATCGACGATCCAAGGGTATCTGACGACTACGCGCGGCCTGTTGAACAATACAACGACAAGTGCCGGATTGTGCGCATTCAATGCGGCGGCAAGAAATACATCCGCAAGGAACTGCTCTGGCCGTATCTGGATGAATACATCGACAAGACCATCAAGTTCATCAAGAAGGATAAAGAATGCCCCGAAGTGTTTCACGGGCACTACCCGGATGCGGGATACGTGGCCATGAACCTTGCCGAGCTCTACGATCTCCCGTTTGTTTTCACCGGGCATTCCATGGGGATTCCAAAAAAGCAGAAGCTTTTAAATGACGGAATGAAGGAATCCGACATTGTCAAGAAATACAGGATCGATGTCCGCATCGACACCGAGGAAGAGATCCTGAAAAACGCGGACCTGGTGGTGACCAGCACGAACCAGGAAATCACGGAACAATATGGCATCTATACAAACTCCGAGTTCCCGGAATACAAGGTCATCCCGCCGGGTATCGACGTGGAGCGCTTTCATCCCTATTACCACGACCGGCTGCCGGAGGCGGAAAAAACCGAATTTGCCAAATACGCTCAGGCCAACATGCTCGCGCAATTGGAACGCTTCTTTATGTATCCGGACAAGCCCATGATACTGGCGCTTTCCCGGCCGGATAAGCGCAAAAACATTTCCGGATTGATCCAGGCCTACGGCGAGGACCGGGAGCTTCGGACCATGGCCAATCTGGCCATTTTTGCCGGCATTCGCAGGGACATCAATGAAATGGAGGAAAACGAAAAAGACGTGCTCACCCGGATGCTGCTGATGATGGACCGCTATGACCTTTACGGCAAAATGGCCATCCCTAAAAAACACGACCCGGAATACGAAGTGCCGGAATTATACCGGATCGCCGCGGAAAAACGGGGCGTGTTTGTCAACCCGGCATTAACCGAGCCCTTCGGCCTGACCCTGCTGGAAGCCGCGGCCACCGGACTTCCGCTTGTGGCCACCAATGACGGCGGCCCGCGCGATATCATCGGCTCCTGCGAAAACGGCATTCTGATTAATCCCAACAAAACCACTGAAATTGCCGATGCCATTAAAAAAATCCTTATAGACGAGCAACTGTGGGAGGATTATTCCAAAAAGGGGATCATGAACGTGCGCAGGTACTATACCTGGGAAAGCCATGCAGATACCTACACAAAAGAGATCCGGCCGATTATTGAAAAAAGCGCCACGGCCCGCCCCGCTGCAGCGGGAACCGCAAACCCGGTAGGCAAGCGCCTGACAAAAGTGCAGCGCTTCCTGATCAGCGATATTGACAACACACTGATCTGCAAAGATGACAGCCGAAAAAATTCCGGGCATACGGAGGAGTTGATCCAATGGCTCCGGGAGAACCAGCAGAAAGTGGGTTTTGGCGTAGCCACGGGCCGCCGGTCTCCTTCGGCCATCAGCGTACTTGAAGAACACGGGTTTCCCCGGCCGGACGTGGTCATCTCGGATGTGGGCACGGAAATCTACTACGGCAGCGATCTCCGGTACGACAAGGGATGGGATGCCCATATCGCCAGCCGCTGGAACCGGGAAAAAATCATGGAACTGCTCTCGGAATTCGGTTTTCTGGAACTCCAGGACGAATCCAGCCAGCGGAAATACAAGCTCAGCTATAACATGGAGCCCGGCAAGGACCGGATTGCCAAAATCCACAACAAGCTGGCCAAAAGCCGGTTGCGCTATACCCTGATCTACTCCCACGAACAATACCTGGACATTATTCCCTACCGGGCATCCAAGGGCAAGGCGATCCGGTACCTGAGCTATAAATGGGAAATGCCAATAACGAATTTCCTGGTAAGCGGGGATTCCGGCAACGACGAGGAAATGCTCCGCGGCGAGCAGTACGGCGTTGTCGTGGGCAATTACAGCCCGGAGCTCGAACACCTCAAGGGCGTGAGCAAAATTTATTTTGCCGGCAAGCCCTGCGCCGGGGGCATCCTGGAAGGTATCCGGAAATACAACTTCACCAAAGGCGTACCGGACGAATCCTGAGGAGGCCGCATTCCGATTTTCCGGGAAACCTGCTTGACACGTGCCGGAAAACCGGCATACTTCTTAGAGATTACATCAGCCGACAGATACCTAAAATGAGCGTTTCAAATTTTTACACGGATTAATATTTTAAATTTTTTTAAGGGATTAAGTCATTTTCAGGTGTTAAAATTTGAAACCCTCCGGGATTTTCAATTTAGGAGATACATGGATTTCATCCCCACCACGGGCCGGAGTGCAGACACATGAAACGGATTTTTACGGTAATCGCCACAATCCTTCTGATCGCCGCGGCAACACCGGCGCAAGCGGAAAACAGCGCCTCCGGGCTCAAGGTATTTGTCAGCATCCCGCCTCAGAAATATTTCGTCAAACAGATCGTCGGAGACCGGGCCGATATCCGGGTCATGGTGCCCCCGGGCGCCCATCCGGCCACATACGAACCAACGCCCCGGCAGATGACCGCCCTGGCCGAGTCAGACATTTACCTTGCCGTCGGCGTGCCGTTTGAGTCCGCCTGGATGGACAAAATCCGCAAGGCAAACCCGGATCTGGCCATTGTCCATACCGATGCCTGGATCGAAAAACAGCCCATTGACCCGACAGCATCCGAAAGGCACGCCCACGGGGCAACAGATCCGCATATATGGCTCTGCCCGCCGCTGGTCATGATCCAGGCCAGACATATGGTAACAGCATTTATTGCAGCCGACCCGCAGCACGCAGAATTCTACAATTCCCGATACCGACAGTTCGTATCCGCCCTGGGCGAACTGGATGCAAAACTGCGCAGCCTTTTTCCGCCCGGTAAAAACACCCCGGAATTCCTGGTTTTCCACCCCTCCTGGGGATATTTTGCAGAAGCCTACGGCTTAAAACAAATCCCTGTGGAAAAAGCGGGCAAGTCCCCGAAGTCCGCGGAGATCCAGCAGCTTATCAAGCATGCCCGGCAGAAAAAAATTCAGACGGTGCTGGTGCAGCCGCAGGTTTCAAGCCGCGCCGCCGAAGTGATTGCCCGGGCCATTGACGGAAGCGTGGTTGACGCAGATCCGCTGGCTGCAAACTGGCGGGAAAACCTTCTTTCCGTGGCCGAACAAATCCGTCAGGCAGCGAGGTAAGCGAAATGGACGAGCCGGTGATTACTGCCGAGGAAGTCTTCTTCTCCTATGACGGGGTACCTGTAATCGAAAACGCCAGCTTCAGCGTGGCGGAGCGGGAATTTCTGGCCATTATCGGCCCCAACGGCAGCGGCAAGTCCACGCTGGTCAAGCTCATGCTCGGGCTTTTAAGGCCGGATTCCGGAAAAATCCGCGTTTTCGGCGAGCCGCCGAGAAAAATTTCCCACTGCTTCGGCTACGTGCCCCAGGATGTGGCCATTAACCGATCCTTTCCCATTTCCGTGATCGACGTGGTATTAATGGGCCGGCTGCGTTACCGCGGAAGCTCCCGTATCCGGGATCGGGACCGGGAAGCGGCCGCGGCGTCACTTGAACAAATGGGCATGGCCGGATACGAGAATCGCAAGATCGACGATCTTTCCGGGGGCCAGCGGGAACGGGTATTTATCGCCCGGGCCCTGACCACGGACCCAGACATCCTTATCCTGGACGAACCCACCGCCAGCGTGGACACCGGCGGCCAGGCCGAGCTCTATTCCCTGCTGCAGGAACTCAACCGCACAAAGACCATTATCATTGTCAGCCACGACCTGATGGTCATGTCCTCGTCCGTGACCGCCGTGGCCTGTGTCAACCGGCAGGTCTATTACCATGACCAGGGGGAAATCACCCAGGATATGCTGGACATGGGATATCAGTGCCCGGTGGAACTCATCGCCCACGGCCAGCCCCACCGGATTTTAAAGACCCACGAGGACGAATCATGATTGAAGCACTGCAGTTCGAGTTCATGCGCAACGCGCTTTTTGCCGGCCTTTTTGCCAGCCTGATCTGCGGCGTGATCGGCACTTTCGTGGTGGTCAACCGGCTGGTTTTCCTCACCGGCGGGATCGCCCACGCCGCCTACGGCGGAATCGGGGCGGCCCTGTTTTTCGGCATCCCCTACATCTTCGGCACGCTGGGATTTTCCCTGGGCGCGGCCCTGATCATGACTGCAGTGACCATGAAGACCCCCGAGCGTTCCGATACCTTTATCGGGGTATTGTGGGCCGTGGGCATGGCCATCGGCGTCATTCTCATCGACCTGACCCCGGGCTACAACGTGGACCTGATGAGCTACCTGTTCGGCAGCATCCTGGCCGTACCCGCAGGGGATATCTGGTGGATGACCGGCATGGGGGCTGTCACCCTGGCGGTGACGATCTATTTTTACCGGGACATGATCGCCATTTCCTATGACGTGGAATTTGCCCGGCTCCGCGGCGTTCCGGTCGACATCCTCTACTTTCTGTTCATGGCTCTGGTGGCGGTCTCCATTGTGTTTATCATCCGGGTGGTCGGGCTGATCCTGGTTATTGCGCTTTTGTCCATTCCGCCGTATATTGCGGAAAAGTACGCCAAATCCCTGGGCGCGATGATGGTCATCGCCGTCATCCTGTCGGCCGTGTTCAATATCGCCGGGCTGTGGGTGGCCTATATGCTGGACCTCACTTCCGGGGCCAGCATTATCCTGGTGGCGGCCGCGGGATTTTTCATCTCCCTGGCAATTGACCTGCTGATCTCCCGCCGGCGCAAACGCGCAGCCGCCCGGAGCCGCACTGAAAATTCCCCGGCCTGCGGGTGCGGGTTGTGAAAAACGGCGGAAATCGGAGATATCGAATTTTTGAGGAAACAGGTTCGGGAAAGCTTTCCGGAGGGGCTGGACGGCGGGGTGGTTTGCGCAGATGCATCGGGCGCGACAGCGGACGGCATATGCGCAAACTTCCCCGTCGTCCAGCCGCGGAAGAACGCGGAAAAATCTGAAAAACCGGGAAAAAAATTATGCTCGATTTTTGCGCCAGCCTGTATTATATGATAAAAAAAACCCGGGTCAGAATGCCAATGGCGCTTTTGCTGTGCATGATCCTGCTTTCCGCGTGTGGCGGGGCGCCCCGGGCAAGGGCGCCGGAAAATCCGGAAACCGGCCCGCTGATCCTGCTGATCCGGATTTACCGGGGGCCGCTGGATCACCTGGGTGCCGTTCGAACCGGACGCTGCCCGATGCATCCGTCCTGTTCGCATTATGCCCAGGCGGCCATTGAAAAACACGACCCCCTGCTGGGCGCAATGATGGCCTGTGACCGGCTGATCCGGTGCGGCCGCAATGAGTTGGCATATGCCCCAAAAATTCCAGTTAACGGAAAGTGGAGATATTATGACCCGGTTGCTGCAAACGATTTCTGGTTCTGCCCGGGACAATATCCCCCGGAACAATAATATAGGTGGTGCAAGGAGGTTTCATGTGTGCTGACACGCAAACATACCAGGCTGCCAACCCCGTGCGCGTGGCAACCGCCACGTCCCTGTTTGACGGCCATGATGCGGCCATCAACATCATGCGGCGTATCCTGCAGGACACGGGCGCAGAAGTCATCCACCTCGGCCACAACCGGTCCGTGGATGAAATCGTGCAGGCAGCCATTGAAGAAGATGTCCAGGGCATTGCCGTATCCAGCTACCAGGGCGGGCACATGGAGTTTTTCAAATACATGGCCGACACCCTGCGGGAAAAAGGAGCCGATCACATCCGGATATTCGGCGGCGGCGGCGGCGTGATCGTTCCCCAGGAGATCAAGGAACTCGAAGCATACGGCATCACCAAGATCTATTCCCCGTCTGACGGCGCAAAAATGGGCCTTCAGGGGATGATCAACCACATGATTCAAAACATGGACTTCTCGCCCGTGTCCGTGGCCCCGGCGGATACGGACGCACTGTCGGCAGACAATCCCCTGGACATTGCCCGCCTGATTTCTGCTGCCGAACTGGCAGTGGCGGCAAACGACGGCACCATTGACGCCCTGCGCCAGACGATAAAACAGAAACTCCCCAAAAAGGACATCCCGGTCATCGGCCTGACCGGAACCGGCGGTGCGGGCAAGTCCTCGCTTACAGACGAGATCGTGCTCCGGCTGCTGCACGACAATCCGGACATCAACATCGGCCTGCTGTGCTGCGACCCGTCGCGCAGAAAAACCGGCGGCGCCCTGCTCGGAGACCGCATCCGCATGAACGCCATCGACTCCCCCGGGGTTTACATGCGCAGCATGGCCGTGCGCCGCAGCAGCCTGGAACTGCCGGCGGTGCTGCCCGATGCCGCGGACATCCTTAAAGCTGCGGGCATGGACCTGGTGATCATCGAAACCGCGGGCATCGGCCAGGGTGCCTCCAGCATCTTCGACCTCACGGACCTTTCGGCATACGTCATGACCAGTGATTACGGGGCTGCCACCCAGCTCGAAAAAATCGACATGCTCGACTATGCCGACGTGATCGTGGTCAACAAGTTTGACAAGCAGGGCAGCGAGGACGCGGTGCGCGACATCCGCAAACAGGTCCAGCGAAACCGCAAGGCATTTGATGCCAGGCCCGATGACATGCCGGTATTCGGCACCATTGCCTCCAAGTTCAACGACGACGGCGTAACCGCCATGTACCATTTTCTGATAGATCAGCTTTCCCAAAAGACCGGGGTCAAACTGCGCTCCGAACTGCCCAGGCCAGAGGGCAAGACCTCTTCTTCCAAGACCATTATCGTGCCGCCGGACAGGAACCGCTATTTATCGGAAATTTCAGAGATGGTCCGGGAATACCACCATCACACCGGAAACCAGGCCGAGGCCATCCGCAACGCCTGGCACGTCAAGCAGACCGCGCAACGCCTGTCAAGCGGGAACCTGTCCGGGGATGCCGACGACCTGATGGCCCGGCTAAAAAAGGAAATCGAGCGCGCGGAATCCGAGATCGCGCATGAAAGCACCCGGCTCCTGGAACAGTGGGAGGAAATCAAGACCACCTATACCGGGGACGAACTGGTATACCATGTGCGGGACCGGGAAATCCGCCAGCCCCTGTATACCGAAAGCCTTTCCGGCAGCCGGATTCCCCGCATCGCCCTGCCCGGCTTTCATGATCCCGGGGACATCTACACCTGGATGCGCAAGGAAAACATCCCGGGCCGGTTCCCGTATACCGCGGGTGTGTTTCCCTTAAAACGCAAAGAAGAAGAACCCACGCGGATGTTTGCCGGCGAAGGCGATCCGGAGCGCACCAACCGGAGATTTAAGATGCTCTCCGAGGCCTACCCGGCAAAACGCCTGTCCACGGCATTTGACTCGGTGACCCTCTACGGATTCGACCCGGAAACCCGGCCGGATGTCTACGGCAAGGTGGGGACCTCGGGTGTGAGCGTATGCAACCTCGACGATGTCAAGGCCCTGTATGCCGGCTTTGACCTGGCCGCGGAAAACACTTCCGTGTCCATGACCATCAACGGCCCGGCGCCCATGATGCTGGCCATGTTTTTCAACACCGCCATTGACCAGCGCATTGACCGGTTTACCGCGGACAACGGGCGCGCCCCGAATGACGCCGAAGCCCGCGAAATCGAAGCCGAGGTGCTCTCCAATATCCGGGGCACGGTGCAGGCCGATATCTTAAAAGAAGACCAGGGCCAGAACACCTGCATCTTTTCCATTGATTTCGCCCTGAAAATGATGGGAGATATCCAGCAGTACTTTATTGACAACAATGTCAGGAACTTCTACTCGGTTTCGATCTCCGGATACCACATCGCAGAGGCCGGGGCCAACCCGATCTCGCAACTGGCCTTCACCCTGGCAAACGGGTTTACCTACGTGGAGTACTACCTGTCCCGGGGCATGCCCATTGACAGCTTTGCGCCGAATCTGTCCTACTTTTTCTCCTCGGGCATGGATCCCGAATACAGCGTGATCGGCCGGGTGGCCCGGCGCATCTGGTCGGTGGCCATGTATCACAAGTACGGCGGCTCGGCGCGCTCCCAGATGCTCAAGTACCACATCCAGACCTCGGGCCGCTCGCTGCACAGCCAGGAAATCCAGTTCAACGATATCCGGACCACCCTGCAGGCCCTGTATGCCATCTATGACAACTGCAACAGCCTGCACACCAACGCATACGACGAGGCCGTGACCACGCCGTCGGCCGAGTCGGTGCGGCGCTCGCTGGCCATCCAGATGATCATCAACCGGGAGCTGGGCACCACCAAGAACGAGAACTTCAACCAGGGCAGCTTTATTATCGAGACCCTGACCGACCTGGTCGAAGAGGCGGTTTTGTCCGAATTCGACCGCATCACATCCCGGGGCGGGGTCCAGGGCGCCATGGAACGGGGATACCAGCGCAGCAAGATCCAGGAAGAATCCATGTACTACGAACACCTCAAGCACTCCGGGGAGATGCCAATTATCGGGGTCAACACGTTTACCAACCCGGAGGCGGACGCCGAAGAAGCCATCTGCGACCTGGAACTTTCCCGGGCCACGGAGGAAGAAAAGCAGTCCCAGCTTGCGCGCCGCAACGACTTTGCCGAAAGAAACCGCGACAAGGCGCCCGAAGCCATCGGCAGGCTCAAGGACACCGTGCTGGCAGGCGACAACATCTTTGCCGAGCTGATGCACACCGTGCGCTACTGCACCCTGGGCCAGATCACCCGGGCGCTCTACGAAGTGGGCGGCAAATACAGGCGCAACATGTAACCAAAGACTTCCTGTCAAGTGATTCTCCACCCGCTTAGCGGGTGGCCCCTAAAAGGAGGCAAAAAATAATAACAGGCATAAATTCGAAATCCGAAGCACGAATATCGAAACAAATTCGAATCACCGAAATTCAAAGCACGAAACAAATGCAGTATCAGGCGATTGGAGCCAAACCGGCCATGTATGAAGCTGTTTTGTTTTTGTCATTAGGGCATTCGGATTTCGGATTTGTTTCGAATTTCGATATTCGAGTTTCGTGCTTTGGCTTATCTGTCCGGACCGGTCAAACCCTTCCGGGACCTCCCCCATAGGTGGAGGTTTTAAATCCTGATAAACTTTTCATAACCACAAGGAGAAAACATGGCAACACCGGTTATTGTCAGTGCAGTAAGAACCCCGCTGGGCACATTTAACGGCAGCCTGGCAAACACGGGCGCCACGGATCTGGGCGCCCACGTGATACGCCAGGCCCTTGGCCGGGCAAAAATATCCGGGCAAGCGGTAAACGAGGTTATCATGGGCATGGTGCTGCCGCTGGGCTACGGGCAGAACCCGGCCCGCCAGGCCGCGGTCAGGGCCGGCCTGCCCTGGGAAGCCGAATGCCTGACTATAAACAAGGTCTGCGGATCGGGGTTGAAATCGGTGATGCTTGCCGCACAGGCCATTATGTGCGGTGATGCCGAGGTGGTCGTGGCCGGCGGCATGGAAACCATGAGCATGGCGCCCTATTACCTGGAAAAAGCCCGGTTCGGCTACCGCATGGGCGCCGGGACGCTGCAGGACCACATGATCCACGACGGGTTGTGGGATATTGTCAATGATTTTCACATGGGGGTATCCAACGAGTTGTGTTCCGAAAAATACGGCGTCAGCCGGGAAGATCAGGACCACTACGCGGAAATGTCCTACAGCCGGGCCATAAATGCCGTGGAATCCGGCCGTTTTGACGAAGAAATCGCACCGGTGACAATCCCGGGCCGCAAGGGCGGCACCACGGAATTTGCCCGGGATGAGGCCCCAAAGCCCACCCCGTATGAGACTCTGGCCAAAATGAAGCCGGCATTTCAAAAAGACGGCAAAGGCACTGCAGGCAATGCCTCGATTATCAGCGACGGCGCCTCAGCCCTGGTGGTGATGTCTGATACAAAAGCCGCGGAACTGGGCATCACGCCCATTGCCCGTATCGGCGCTCAGGCATCTGCCGGCCTGGATATGAAATACGTGCTGGTTGCCCCGATCCCGGCCATTCCCAAATGCCTGGACAAGGCCGGAATGAAAACCCATGACGTGGATCTTTATGAAATCAACGAGGCCTTTTCCGGATCCACGGTGGCGGTCATACGTGAGCTGGGGCTGGATCCGGATATTGTCAACGTCAACGGCGGCAGCGTGGCCCTGGGCCATCCCATCGGCGCCAGCGGGGCCCGGGTGCTGACCACGCTTTTATACGAAATGATGCGGCGGGATGTCAAAACCGGCCTGGCATCCCTGTGCCTGGGCGGCGGAGAAGCCGTGGCCATGACCGTGCACCGGTAGGGCGTTTCCCCGGCGATGTTCTCAGCAATATCGATATCGGTATCGGAATATTCCCGCGGCATTACCCGGACG
>Ga0182239_1000503_pt1 | contig 14281 bp, 13 predicted proteins | sample hydfrate6_PW_210_FD_132456 | JGI IMG/M metagenome (GOLD analysis project Ga0182239, IMG submission 132456) | Subsurface microbial communities from deep shales in Texas, USA - hydraulic fracturing test 6_PW_210 | ecosystem: Environmental > Aquatic > Deep subsurface > Shale gas/oil reservoir >... | reverse complement strand
TGTGTCCGGTGCAGGTGATACGGTGCTTACGATGATTGGGCTTGGGCTTGCGACCGGATTCTCTCTGGAACAGGCGGCCTTTATGGCCAATATAGCTGCAGGGGTCGTGGTCGGAAAAGTTGGGACCTCCACCGCGAGTCCGGCTGAACTTGTCGAGGCTGCTGGCTTTCTGGTTGCCGGAAGTCAGACCAAAATTTGCGATCCCCACGCGTTGCAGATAGTGTTGCGCCGTTTGCGTCAAATGGGGCGAGAAGTGGTGTTTACCAATGGCTGCTTTGACATCCTCCATGCCGGACATGTGAGTTATCTGCAGCGTGCTCGAGAACTTGGTGATCTCCTGGTGCTGGGCCTTAACAGTGATGCTTCTGTGCGCCGTCTTAAAGGGGATACCCGGCCCCTGGTTCCTGAAGCTGACCGTGCGGTGATTCTCGCAGCACTGTCGTGCGTGGATCATGTGGTTATATTCGACGAAGATACCCCCCTTGAACTGATCTCACTCCTGCAGCCTGATATTCTGGTAAAGGGGGATGACTATTCAGAGGATGAGGTGGTTGGCGCTGAACTTATCCGCCAATGGGGGGGGCGCGTGGAACTGATGCCATTCATGAGCGGACGCTCCACTACCGCGCTGGTGAGTAAAATCAGCGGGGCTGCGACGTCCCAAACACAAAACCATGGAGAATAGCAGTGTTTTTCAACCATAAATGTCACAATTGTGGAATGCCGGTTGCCAGACGTGCACTTAAATGTCTGCACTGTGAAGCCGCACTGCGTGAGCAAACGGCACCGGTGAATTACAAAAGTAAGTGTAAGCTTGAGATAATAGCTATTATATGTGTAGCGTGCACTTGCGTTAGCTTTGTGCTTTCTTTCGGCCTTACCGGGATGTATCGCGAGGGTGGCCTGGTGTGGGGCTTGGTAAGTCTGGCTTTAGTTATTCTCTCCATTAGTTGGGTACGGAAATTTGAGCAGCAACGCTAACTAGCTTAAAGTGCTGCAAAGCTGATTTCATTCCCTGCTCTATAGCAAGTTTTACTCCTGTTTTTCCCATTTCTGGATAAATACTCGATTTTTCTGGATAGTCTCGTTCTCCGGATCCATCTCAACCGCTTTCGCGAGCCAGCTTTTCGCCTCATCAAGGAGGCGCTCGCTTTCGGTGGGACTGCTGTTCTCTCTTTTATTCAGTTCCAGCGCCTGCTGAAATGCAATTGATGCCATATTGTTGCATGCGAGAGCAGCCTGCTCTTTCCAGGTAGCGCCACTGATAATGGTCTTTTGGTTTTTCTCTAACATTTCCAGTGCATTGAGGGTATTTTCTCTGGCTTTGGTAAATGTTCCCTGCTTGATATCAATACGGCCTAGATTGAGATAGGCTTCTGCAATGTGCGGATTTTCGTCCAGAGCGCGTAAGAACAGAACACGTGCTTCTGCAGGTTTCCCTGCATTTAAGGCCTTAACTCCGCGGTTGTATGTTTCTTCCCCCGGGTCGGAACACCCTGCCAGCAAAAGTGTTATCCCGAGCAGAAGCGTTGTCAGAGTTATTATGCGCATAGATATTCCCTTGGTATCCGGTGTCAATAAAAGGCTATTCTGAAATACAAAGCCAGCCCCATGATACAGGAGTTGGCCACAACGTGGGCGATAATACTACAATATAAATTTTTACTCCAGAACGTTATGCCAGTGTAGAATAAGCCGGATATTAACAGATATGCGCTGTGATTACTGGTTGGTAAGGCTCCCAGAACCACAACCATGATGAAGGAAAACAGATTAAACGTCCCGAGTGGAATTGCCTTGAAATCAGGAGTAATGAAATATCTGAGTAGAAATGAGCGCCAGAACAATTCAGATACGACAGGAATAATCACCGCAAAGGCAGCTGTAATCAAAATGATAACAAAGTACTTACGTGGCCCGGGCCAGAGTTCTGCAATCTGGAGTGGTTCCGGAGTGGAAACCCCTAAATGGACTAAAATATACCACAGGGCGGCAAGAAATAGGCCGGCACTTACCCCAACAACAGTGTGGGGAATAGTGTTTGAAGGGGTGGCATCATGTAATATTCTGTTGCGCCATAAATAAATCAGAGTCGCTGCTATGGAGCTACCCAGAATCAATAATTGATAGCGCCACTGTGGAAGAAATAATGCCGCTTCAGAACAAATAAATGTAATCAGGAATGGAAATACGTATGGAATCCAGGATTTCTCAAAAAATTTAAGCATGGCTGGTCGTTTCAGTAATTAAGATGGCGTCGCAAAACTCACCAACTGCGGCGTTGCTGTAATCATCTCACTGCTTCGACGTACGTAAGTACGCCTCATTGTTCGAAAATCACGCGCCTTGCATTTGGCGCTTTTTGCTTAGCCATCTATTTTGATACTTTCTGCGAAAGGATCAATTAAAGTAAAATCGGCAGAATAAAGGCGAATAAAAGGTTCTTCAGCATACACCCTTTTACCACGGGCGTTAAGCCGCAAAGGGAAAAGAGGTAGTGTTTAAAAGCAAAAGTACATGATTGGAGTTATTCTCTTGAATCCATTGTAACAGGACAGTTATGTTGCAGGTGGATTTACGCAAAACTGGCATTTGCCCCATAGATAGTTACTCTCGATTTGATATGTCGTCATTCGCAGCCCATACTGGAGTTATCGGGAACATATATGAAACTAATGACCGGATATAAAATCCCCTTTATTTTGAGTCTCGTTTTTTTAATTTTCTTTACCACTTCTGGATTTGCGCTTCAATCAGACGTGCTTGAGGACAAGGTGGTTGAATACCAGTTGGATAATGGTCTTACGCTGCTGGTTGCCCAGCGTCCTGATCTCCCGACATTCACCGCATTTATTACTCTGGGTGTGGGCTCGGTAAACGAGCAGGAAGATAATCGGGGTATCGCCCATTTGCTCGAACATATGCGCTTCAAAGGCACTAAAACCATAGGGACGAAAGATTACACAGAAGAGAAAAAACTCCTGGGCAGGATCGATGAATGTGTGACTCAGATCGAAGAGTGCAAACAAAGAGAATCATGTACTGATGAAGATCTAAACAAATTGGAATTACGTCTGAATAAGCTTCAGGCGCAACACCGCCAACTCGTGGTAAAGGATGAAGCGGCGCAGATATATGCGCGCCATGGTGGAGTCGGGTTCAATGCCTACACCAGTAAGGACCTAACCACCTATCTGGTTTCTCTACCTGCGAATAAGCTTGAGCTCTGGGTGTCTATGGAAGCAGACCGCATGAAAAATACGGTTTTGCGCGAATTTTACACTGAAAAAGAGGTTATCCTGGAGGAAAGAAAACGTTCCTACGAGACCCGCCCGCGCGGTATGGTATATGAAGCCCTGCTCGCAACGGCATTCAGGGTACATCCGTACCGTCATCCCATTATCGGCTGGAATTCAGATATCCGCGCACTCACCAAAGAACAGACCCGTCAGTTTATGCAGGATTACTACATGCCGCAGAATGCCGTGATTGCTTTGGTAGGCGATGTTGATCCTGAAGAAGCACTCCGACTGGTGGAACAGTACTTTGGAAATATCCCCCCGGGGGTTAAAGTGCCTGAGGTACGAGCACAAGAACCGACCCAGAGTGGGGAACGGCGTGCAGAAGTGGTCTTTGGCGCCAATCCGCGCCTGTTGGTGGGATACCATAAACCCACCTTTCCACATCGGGATGATTACGTTTTTGATCTGTTGAGTACCATTCTGGGGCAAGGTCCTTCGTCGCGACTGCATCGTACCCTTGTGCTGGATCAGCGCCTGGCGAGTTCCGTCTCGGTATATACCGCGCCGGGTGCACGCTATCCAAACTTGTTTGTGATCGGTGCTATACCGCGTCATCCCCATACCAGTGCTGAGGTGGAGAAGGCGATTTATACCCAGTTGGAGCAGATTAAACGTGAAGGGGTTCGTTCTGAGGAACTGGAGCAGGCGCGCAAGCGACTGCGTGCTGATCGTATCCGCCACTTGAGGAGCAATCAAGGTCTGGCTTCCATGCTTACCCACTTTGAGGTTGTAACCGGCTCCTGGAGATATCTGCTCAAATATGATGAGGTATTGCGCAGTATTACCCCGGAGGAGGTAAGAGAAGCCGCGCAAAAGTGGCTTATCCGGGAAAATCGAACCGTGGTTACCCTGAAACAATCGCATGAACAGACCAATGACTCCCGTCAGGCTGGAGGATCGGATGCGCACTAATATCCTGAAAAGAATTATACGGATAGTTGCACTGTTGTTGTTGCTGTGCAGCACCACTCCAGCATGGGGGCTCGAAAGTGAACAGGGTAAGCGACCCGATGATCTGGAATTTGAGCCGTTGCGCTGGAACATGCAGATGCCGCGCAAAATATCTCTTGAAAATGGAATCAAAATATACCATCAGAACAATGCAGAATTACCTTTGGTGGATATTACTCTGATGTTCGGGGTAGGACGCAGTGTGGAACATTCTGCTAATGCCGGTCTTATGCAACTTTTTGCCCGTGCGCTGGAGAATGGAGGAACCCGGAAGATCCCGGCCTCCGAGTTTGATGCCAGACTAGATGCCCTGGCGATCAACCTCAACGTAGACACCGGCCCATATGCTACCACGCTGCAGATGTCGGTAATGAAAGAGGATCTGTGTGAAGCAATGGAGCTGCTCACACAATTGGTGCGCAACCCAGGTTTTAATGCGGAACGATTTGACACGGCACGGCAGCAACTTATGGAACAGGTGCGGCGGCGCCTGGATAATCCTGCTGCCATTGCAGAGCAGCTGATGTTGGAACATTTGTATCCCGACCATCCATTGGGGCGTAAGCCGACTCTCGAAACCCTTGACAGCATAAGACGCGCTGATCTTCTATACCTGCATCAACACTACTTTGGTCCCGGGAATATGTATGTGGCTATTTCTGGAGACATAGACGCGGATGAGGCTGTACAAATCATAGACGCGAGTTTCTCCGCGTGGGAGAATGAAACCGAAAGCGCAGAAGTGCCTGCGCTTAAAGAAGTAGTAGATGAGGGAGAATCCGGCCCGGTTATCGTAACGCAGCGTCCTTTGAGTCAAACAACCATTCGCCTGGTTGAACGTGGAATTAAACGCGATAATCCCGATGTATACGCAGTCGAGATAATGAATTACATTCTTGGAGGGGGTGGGTTCAATTCACGCCTGATGCGCGAAATCCGTTCCAACCGCGGTCTGGCGTATTCGGTGTTCTCCCATTTTTCTGTGGGCCGGCGCTTGGAGGGTGCTTTTTTTGCCGGGTGTGAGACCAAAGCCGAATCAGTCTCAGAGGCGGTGGGGTTATTTGCTACAATTATGCAGGAACTACGTGCAGAAAGGATTACTGAGGAGGAACTGCAGCTGGCTAAGCAGAGCCAGATAAATTCATTTGTGTTCCGGTTTGAAAATATCCATAGCCTTGTTACCACGGTAATGGAGTATGCTTTTTACGGTTACCCCGAAGATTATTTGACCCGTTATCGTGAGCACATTCGCCAGGTAACAGTGCATGACGTACAGCGGGTGGCGCAAAAATATCTCCACCCGGAACGCCAGGCTATAATTCTAGTCGGGGCCATTGGAGAAGAAGAAATAGAATCCTTGGCGCACGAAAGGGAAGTTGAAATCATCAACCCTCAGGATCTGTTGTAACGGGTTTTGCAAATTGGCGTAGCGTAAAGATGCCTTGATGGTGTTCAGCGTAGGTTCCGAGCTCTCCCCACTCCCCAACAACCGTTATTTGCGGTTGAGCTTGTAGGTGCTGCCAACTGCAGTGGAAGTGCCCGCAAACCAATGCATCACATCCCATTTCAAGACGACGGTGCGCGGCGGCTATAATCTTTTCCTGGGGGATGGAACTGGCGGTTTGTGTTTCCTTGCAGTTGTGAGTCGTTGTGTTGTCCTGGTGTGAGCGCTGTTTTTTGCTCCACTTTCCGAGATAGGCCGCAAATTTCCACAGCAGGTCGGGATGTATAATCCTATTCAAGATTCTTGCTGCGCGACTGCGGAACAGTTTGCGTAACCATAGATATGTGCGGCTGGGATTGATGAGATCTCCGTGTTCTACCCATATGCGGGTTTCACCGAGGCTTATACAGCCACCGTCGGGTATAACTCTGGCTCCCAGGGTTTCGGTGAAAAAATGACCGACATTGAAGTCATGGTTTCCTTCAACCATGACAATTTCGGTACCCTCCAGTTTCTGGGCATGGAGTTCGTGCAGCAGGGGGAGGTATGCACTGTATACACAGTAGCGATATCCCATCCAGAACTCGAAGATATCTCCAAGCAGAATCAGGGTGCGGATATCGCCGCGATTCCGTTTTAGAAATCTAAGAAACTGTATATAATTATCATCTGAAGGGCTTTTCAGATGTGCATCGGCAATAAAGATATCTTTCATGCCGCGCAATATAGCAATATAGTTGACTTCTGAGCAACCGTTGTTCGATTTGGTAGAGAGTTTTATCTGCAAGAAGAAGCATTAAGTGATGCTTTCGCAGAAAGCATTGATTTGGATGGCTAAGCAAAAAGCGCCAAATGCAAGGCGCGTGATTGTCGAGCAATGAGGCGTGCTTACGTACGTCGAAGCAGTTAGACAATTACAGCAACGCCGCAGTTGGTGAGTTTTTGCGACGCCATCATTAAGTGGAGGAATATTTGTCCCGCGCTACTCCCATAACCGATAATTCATCCTCATATCAAAAAGATACGAGGCCACGCCTGCTGTTGCATGCATGCTGTGCACCCTGCAGTTCCGCCGTAGTCGAGAGGCTTGCAGCTGATTACGCTATTACGATTTACTTTTATAATCCCAATATCCACCCGCAAGCGGAATACATAAAGCGTCTCGATGAATTGCAACACTGGTGTGATCAGATTGCCGGAATCGCCTGTATTACACCTGATTATGTCCCTGAAAAGTGGATGGAGCAGGTTCGTGGCCTGGAACAGGAGCCGGAGCGGGGCCGGCGGTGTAACCGCTGTTTCCGCCTGCGTCTGCAGCATGCAGCCAGGTATGCCAGCTTACATAACTATGATTTATTTACCACGGTACTGTCTATTTCGCCGCATAAACGTTACGCATGCATTAATCGCCTGGGGCTATCACTTGCGCGCCGTTATGGGATTGATTTCTACGCTGCTAATTTCAAAAAAAAGAACGGTTATAAACGCAGTGTGGAGATCTCCAGAGAACTCAATTTTTATCGCCAGAACTATTGCGGGTGCGTGTTTTCAGCCAATCAGACACGAGGCCGAACGTAAATGTCGTATTTGAGGGAATCCCTATGGCATGGAGTACTTTAAATAATCCATGAGTGGTGAAGTTATAACCCAGAGAATTGTACGCGGCCGCCTGATAATTCAACTGCTTGCCGCTGTTGTAATCGGGCTTGTCTCCGGCTTATTAGCGGTGGCGTTTCGGTTTTTGCTTCTTGAGGGTACTGCGGCAATCTGGGATGCGCCTTATAACCTTGTAGCCGCGGCACAGGATCTTCCCTGGTACGCCGTCGTTGGTATTCCTGTGGGTGGAGGCTTGATTCTGGGGCTGATCATTTATCCCCACGCGCCGAATACCCGTGGAGCCGGAGTGCCGGAGGTGATTGAGGCAGTAGTGGAACGTGGCGGGGATATCCACCACCGCACCACGTTTTACAAGATGCTTGCCACCTTGATTTCTCTTAGCTGCGGGGCTTCAGTCGGACGTGAAGGCCCAATGGTGCATATCGGAGCGTCTATAGGCTCTGTGGTTGCACGTGTGCTGCGAGTGGCGCAGGAGTGGAAGATTGTGTTTCTCGCCTGTGGCGCTGCAGGGGCGATAGCTGCCACCTTCAATGCCCCCATGGCCGGGATGTTATTTGCCGCTGAGATCATCCTGATTGACTTCCAGGTTGGATATTTAAGTCAGATTGCGGTTTCAGCTGTTACCGCTACCGTGGTTTCACATCAATTCCTTGGCGATCTCCCTACGTTTGATGTCCCCTCCGTGTCGCTGGTTCACTACTGGGAGATTCCCGTGTTCCTCCTTCTGGGGCTGATTGCCGGACTGCTCTCAATAGTGTTCATACAGCTGATCAGTCGTGTCGAAGACAGCTTTGACGCTACAGCTCTTCCCCTCCAATTCCGTCCTGCTGTAGGTGGATTTATTCTTGGTGCTGTAGCGCTGTGGTGTCCTCATGTTCTGGGGGTTGGGTATTTCACCATGAACCAGGCGCTGAGTACCGAATTGATCCCTGCTCTGATAATAACCATTCTCATTGCTAAACTTATCGCTACCGTGTGCTGTGTGGGATCGGGATTTTCCGGTGGAGTTATCGCCCCCTCTCTGTTTGTGGGTGCACTGGTCGGGAGTTTGTGCGGCATATCCGTAGAGTTGCTGGCACCGGAACAGGTCGAGGTTACCTCAGCGAGCCTGTATGTCATGGTGGGGATGGCAGCTATGTTCAGTGGTATTACTCTGGCACCCATTACCGCGATGTTTACCATCTTTGAACTCACCTACAATTTTGAGATTATCCTTCCTTTGATGGTTGGATGTATCGCGAGTCTAACCGTGGTCCAGGCGGGGTATGGTATTTCCATATACGAAACCAGGCTGGTGCGCAAAGGGGTGCGGATCGTGCGGGGACGTGATGTTAATCTGCTAAGGTCTCTAAAGGTGTATGACTACATGGAGACGAACTTTGAGAGCATCAGCCAGAGTCTCCCCTTGGGTGAAGTGGCTAACATGGCGCAGGAAAGCGCATATCCCCATTTTATAGTACTTGACAAAGAAAATCTGATGGTCGGTATGTTGTCCATGCACGATTTGAAAGCCTGTCTCGGCGAGATGGGAGAGTTGGCATATCTGGTTCTCGCTTCGGAAATCATGACTCGTAATGTCATTACCATCACACCGGACGACAACCTGGAAAAAGCATTTGAGGTGTTCAAAGGTAGGAATATATCAACCATACCGGTAGTGAGCGTGTACTCTCCGCGTAAGGTAATGGGCGTGCTTAAAAAAAATGAGCTCATCCGTGCGTACAGTAGAAATGTACTCAAGTTTGATGTACAGTGAACGGCTTTTACGCTACTTTTATGCTTCAGGTGCATGGTTCTGCCTGAATCTGATTCAATCCGCGCCGCTTCAAGGTGCCGGTATTCAGAATAACGGGATGATTATGTAGCTGTTGGTCAGCCCGGCGCACCATGTTTGGAGGTGTCAGTCTATGTACGAAGATCGCTCCCTTGAATACAGTAATGAATTGCTGAGCCGGATCGCTCCGGAGAACAAGGTCCTGATCGTTACCCACGACAATCCTGATCCCGATGCGCTCGCCAGTGCCTATGCGCTGAGTTACCTGATTGAAATGGCGAGGGGGATCAAGACGGTAATTGCATGTGGTGGGGTCGTTGGTCGCCGTGAAAATCGCACCTTGATTGATAAAATAGAGATCCCTATTGAGCAGGTTGATCGGCTTAATCTGGCTGATTTTGATCATGTATGTATGGTTGACGCACAGCCGGGAACGGGCAACAGTAACATGGCTTCGGAACATGATCTCGATGTAATCATTGACCATCATCCCATTCGTAACGATGCCCCACCCTCAAATATTATTTATGACGTGCGCCCCGAGTACGGTGCCTGTGCCACGATTTTATTCGAATATCTGCAGGCGCAGAATATCCGTTTGAGTACCAGACTGGCGACAGCGATGTTCTATGCTATCCGCTCCGAAACACAGGATCTGGGGCGGGAATGGGTAGCTCCGGATCGACATGCTTATCTGGAACTTCTATCTTTGAGCAATAACAGAATCCTGTTCGATATTGCCCAGGCCAAGGTGCCGCGTAGTTACTTTGCCAGCTTTGACAAGGCGCTACAGTCGGCACGCACCTACAACGATATCCTGGTGTTTAATCTATACGACATCGATCACTCCGATATTGTTGCTGAAATGGCTGATTTTCTGTTGCGGACCGAAGGGGTAGGGCTGGTTCTAGGTCTTGGGTGCATCGGAAACGAAGAGGTGCTTTCGTTGCGTACTGACCGCGAGGATATTTTTGCAGGCAAGGTTGTTCGGCGTCTCCTCGAAGGATTGGGGACTGCCGGTGGGCACGGCATGATTGCCGGCGGACAGATAAAAGGGGTGAGTGACACGCGAGAAGCCCAGGCAGAGCTGGAACAAGAACTTATTTCGCGCTTGTTGGATATATTTGAGTACGAAAACGTTGAAGGGCAGGAGCTTCTCTAATGTTATCCTGCATATCCCTGTGCCGATATGGCTGCCTGTACGCGTAGCACAACAATATTTGTAACCCGGGATTTCCGGGGTGAGATTATATACCATGCGTTTCATCTGTTATCTGTTTTTTGTAAGCCTCTGCTTTATATCCACGCAGGTCGGTGCCGAGGTTGAATTGGCACGCCAGGGGCATCCCCCCCGCGTGATTGAGGAGATTTACAATGTCGATGGTGCTGCATATCTCGCCCTTGATGATGTGCTGCCTGCCATAGGTCTTTCCGGTTATTGGCATTCTACCCAACATCAGTACTTCATCAATTTCCCGAAGGGGAAGGCAAGCTTGTATCCCGGTGGCCCCTACATGAAGTACGGACAACGCTATATCATGCTCGATCGTCCGGCGCGTTTTATCGATGGACGTCTGCGGGTAGCGGAGCAGGTTGTTTTGAACCAGTTTGCGGATCAGCTTCCATACGATATTTATTATCGTAACCTGGCGCGCAATGAGCGGGAATCTGATTCGCCCATCACGGACGAGGATCAGTTTTTTTCTTTTCTGTTGCATAAGCAGTTTTCCCACAATCGCCAGAATTTACGCGGTATAGCCCTGGATCCGGCACATGGTGGAAATGATGTCGGAGTTATGGGCCTGGAAGGAATAAAAGAAAAGAATATAGCCTTAAAAATGGCGCTGGACTTGCGCCGTCACATAAAGATGCAACTGGGTGTTCCCGTATACCTGACCCGGAATGAAGATTATACCCTCAAGGGTGGAGAGCGCCTGAGGGCAGCGCGCGAAAATCCCGTCGATCTGCTTCTCCTTCTGCATGCGCAGGCGGCGCTGGATCCTGCGCAGGAGGGGATTCACCTGTATATACGTTCCCGGCCCAGTGGTGATACTCTCGAAACATTCAGGCCCGATGGCAGCATGGCTCTTGCTTTGCGTTTAAGCAGCGCCCTGCGTGAAGCCGGGTTCAAGGTGCGCGAAGTCAGCAGCACCAACTTGTTACCTATCCCACGCGGAGATCTGCCTACCGTGTTGATAGAGCTTGGCTATCTAAGCAATGTAGAGGATGTTGCGATCTTAAACAGTGAAGAACAGCGCCAGCGTTTGGCCACTGCACTGTTGAATGGGATGCAGGATTTCCATAAGAATCTTGAAGCCAAGTGAGTTCAGATATGGTTCTGCCTTCTCAAAAGAACTCGGATCTGGCCTACATACATATATAAATCCATACACATGCCTGGAGTAAAAATGGCAGCAGGAGAATGTTGATGCAACAAAATGTACGTGCTGATGGACGTCAGGCCGATGAATTGCGTCCCGTAAGTTTTGAAACGGGATTTACCCGCTATGCTGAAGGCTCTGTACTGATTCGCGCAGGGATGACCACGGTATTATGCAATGCTTCCGTGGAGGAGAAAGTTCCCCCGTTCATGCGGGGAGAAGGTCGCGGCTGGGTTACCGCAGAATACTCCATGCTGCCCCGCGCCACACATACCCGCAACATGCGCGAATCATCCAAAGGCAAGATCGGGGGGCGAACCCATGAGATTCAGCGTCTCATCGGGCGTGCGCTGCGTGCTGTAATAGATTTTGACCTCCTGGGAGAGCGTACCATCCAACTGGACTGCGACGTGCTTCAGGCTGACGGCGGAACCCGCACCGCGGCTATAAGCGGAGCCTACATAGCGCTTCGGCTTGCGGTTGCCTCTTTGCTTGAGCAGGGGGTACTTAAACAGAGTCCGGTGGTGGATTCAGTTTCCGCAATCAGTACCGGAATAGTGAAGGATATCCCCCTGCTGGATCTAGCTTATGCCGAGGACTCCTGTGCCGATGTTGATATGAACTTTGTGATTACCGGCTCAGGTAAATTTATCGAGGTACAGGGCACGGCTGAGACACGCCCTTTCAGTGGGGTCGAACTCGATGCGATGCGTAACCTTGCCCTCAAGGGATGTGCTGAAATACATCAACTCCAACATCAGATTCTGGGACGATAGGGATGCGTTTAGTTATAGCTACCACCAATCAGGGAAAATTGCGGGAAATTAAGGCGAGGCTTAAAGATACATCTATTGAGGTAGAGGGGTTGGACACTCATCCGGAATGGGAGCCTGCAGTGGAAGACGGTGCTACTTTTGCGCAAAATGCACGCAAAAAAGCCAGGGCAATAGCTTCTCAGAGCGGGAAACTCTGTCTAGCGGATGATTCCGGTCTGGTAGTTGATGCTTTGGACGGTCGTCCCGGAGTACACTCGGCACGTTTTGCTCACTCCAATGCCACTGATGCGGAAAATAACGCATATCTGCTGGAATGTCTGCAGGGGGTTCCTGCTTCTGAACGCGGTGCAGCTTTTGTATGTGTTATGGCTCTGTGTACCCCGGATGGGGAATGTCAGATGTTTGAAGGCAAACTCGCCGGGACCATTCTGTGTGCGCCTGAAGGAAGCGGAGGATTTGGCTATGACCCGCTGTTCTGGCTCCCTGAGGAGGAGAAATCTCTGGCGCAACTTGCGGTGGAAAATAAGAATCGCATAAGTCACCGCGGTCTGGCACTAACGCAAGTATTGGATTTTCTGCAACAATCCATTTGACTTCGGCGTGAATATGTATTTTAATTATATGTTGATATATTAGTTGCGAAGATGAATAACGAGCGGGGATAGAAACCGGGATGGAAAAAATACACACACTTAACACAGACGTTTACGAACTGATGCTTGAAACACTTCCAGGAGCTTTGTTTTTTACCGATGTTGAGGCCGAAATTCGTGTCTGGAACAAATCTATGGAAAAAAACTCAGGTATATCCGCTGCAGAGGTAACAGGCAAGACTTTGGCTGAAGCAGGGTTAACCTCTGAAATATGCGGACAAAAAGAGAATACTTTTGACGGGTGTTCGTTGCAGAAATACCTGCAAAATATAGAATCGGGTGATATCGATTGTGAGGGACAATCATTTTGCCTGCATATTGCAGGCGCGGCTGAGTCTTCCGATTTTATCTGTCAGTTGGTGTATGCTGATTCCGGTTCCCTGCTGGGGGTTGTAGGCATAGCTAGTAAGATTGAAAAATCAGACCATGTGTGCCAGTGCTCACATACAGGGGCTGGTTCTACCCTTGAAGGAAGTGCGTGCAATACTCTTGGCACTGCTGCTTTTTATGACGCACTCAATCGGGACTGGCACCGCTACCAGCGATATCAGAATATTTTCTCTATTTTGAGTCTCGAAATAGACTATTATTCACACTTCGAAGCGGTCCTGGGTGAAAATGTTGCGAGCGACCTTATAACCAAGGTTATTGCGAATATCGGCTCCTCCCTGCGCCGTTCAGATATAATCGGTCACGTGGGGGCAAATCGCTTCATTATTCTTCTGGCCAATTCTGATAGGAAATCCGCTCTCAAAGTAGCTAATATGCTGTTGGATAATTTGCATCAGCAAACCTGCTCTGATCTTCCCTTTATTATGAGCGCAAGCATCGGTGCTGTATCGGTCGAAGATAAGCAATCTCTGGATAAAACCCTGGAGCGCGCGGATAATGCGCTGCAACGCTCGGTCGAAATGGGACGCAATCAGGTTACTTTCTGGGGATAGCAGGGAGGGCGTATTCCAAACGCGCGTTGACTTTTGTGCGAAGGGATGGTAAAAGCCCACACCCTGATGCAGCACAACCCAGGAGTGTATAAACTTCACTCCCGCCCCTGGCGGGATCTATTATTATATTATCAAAATTGATCATTGGAAAGGAACGCGCTACATGGAAAAGACATTTGCTATTATAAAGCCCGACGCTTTTGCTGCCGGAAACGCAGGTAAAATTCTGGATCGCATCTACGCTGAAGGATTCAAGGTCGTGGGACTTAAAAAAATCTATCTCAGCAAGGTTGAAGCTGAAGGATTCTACTATGTACATAAAGAACGCCCCTTTTTCGGTGAACTTACCGATTTCATGAGCAGTGGGCCCTGCGTGGTAATGGCCCTCGAAGCGGAAAATGCAATCATGAAGTGGCGTGATCTGATGGGAGCAACCAAC
>Ga0182239_1000502_pt1 | contig 14287 bp, 10 predicted proteins | sample hydfrate6_PW_210_FD_132456 | JGI IMG/M metagenome (GOLD analysis project Ga0182239, IMG submission 132456) | Subsurface microbial communities from deep shales in Texas, USA - hydraulic fracturing test 6_PW_210 | ecosystem: Environmental > Aquatic > Deep subsurface > Shale gas/oil reservoir >... | reverse complement strand
GGACGTCCAGGCCAGGGAAGATATGTGCTATGCCCAGTATCTGGCCGGTATGGCCTTTAACAACGCCAGCCTGGGGCATGTGCATGCTATGGCCCATCAGCTTGGCGGATTCTACGATCTGCCCCACGGCGTATGCAACGCCATCCTCTTGCCCCATGTGGAGCGGTTCAATCTGATCGCCAAGATGGACCGTTTTGTTGATATCGCCAAGGCCCTGGGTGAACAGGTGGAAGGATTCTCCAAGCGGGATGCCGCTGACAAGGCCCTGAGCGCCATTGAAAAGCTGTCCACCGATATCGGCATTCCCAAAGGCTTGGCTGATCTGGGGGTCAAGGAGGAAGACATTCCGACCATGACCGCCAACGCCCAGAAGGATGCCTGCGGCTTCACCAACCCCAGATGCCCCACTGACGAGGACGTGATGGCCATCTATAAGGCGGCTTTATAAATACGAAGAGTTCTCGCCAGATATTTGTTTAAGTGGTTGTTACAGTGAGGATATAACTCGTCATTGTGAAGAGTTTTCGCCTTACCAAGGTGGTTTTGTGGCAGAAAGAAGTACTGTAGCCAGCTATCTTGTGATACTTGAGGTATGCAGCGTGTAACCAGAAAGAGGGAGGTTCTTGATCAGGGCCTCCCTCTCTTACGTTCTGCTTCTGATGTGACAAAATTGATAGAGCTAGACCCCCTTGCACCATTGCAGCAAACTGCATATAATAAAAAAGAGTGCCGAAGTTATATGAAAATACGTGGTACAGTTCTTAAGTAGGACGTGTTGACCTCAACCGCTGTCCATTTCTTCTCGAGTACTGTACGTTCTACTATAAGACCTCAATTATTTCGGTTCAAGGTTTGTATGAAAAACTGTTGTTAGTTAATAGTTGTCAGGATCTCATTGAGTAACCGCTTTTTTGTCTGTTCCCAATCGGTATCGGGATCGAAATCATTTGTATGTTTCGTTAGCGCAAGCATGCCCGCCAAGGCATGAGGGTTATACGAAGATAACCAATCATCTCGGCTTGAAATATTGATCATCCAGCCAGGAGAAAGTGTGGCTTTGATGTGTGCATTGGGTCACATAGTAAAAGCGTGAACGACATTGAATTGCATAAGGAGGCGTGCATGGACAAGATTTTACGAATTAACGTTAGCGGCGGCGGTCAACCCTTATTTCAGGAAGAGGGGCTCGGAGATTACGCCGGCTTGGGGGGAAGGGCGCTGACTTCGGCTGTGGTCAATGCCGAGGTCCCGGCGGATAGTCACCCCTTGGGGCCGGAGAATAAATTGGTCATTGCTCCGGGCATGCTCAGCGGTACGGCCGCGGTCAATTCCGGCCGCCTTTCCATTGGGTGCAAAAGCCCTTTGACCGGAGGAATAAAGGAAGCCAATGCCGGCGGCCAGGCAGCTCAAGTCCTGGCTAAGCTCGGGTATGCCGCATTGATTATTGAGGGTGAGCGCAGCAGTGATGATCTCTATGTCATCCGGATCAGCAAGGAAGGAGTCACAGCTGAAAAAGACGACAGCGTGCGCATGCTGACCAACTATCAACTGGCGGACAAATTTCAGGACGAATATCTCAAGAACGGGTCCATGATCAGCATCGGCACGGCCGGGGAAATGCGCATGGCAAACTCCACTGTGGCAGTTACCGATCCGGAAGGAAGGCCGACCAGGCACGCTGGACGCGGCGGGGTCGGTGCGGTCATGGGCTCAAAAGGGATCAAGGTTATCTTGGTCGACGGCACCGGAACCAAGATGCTGCAGCCCAAGGATCCGGAAAAGTTCAAGGCTGCGAACAAGGTTTTCACTGAAGGTCTGAAGAAACACCCGGTGACCGGTGAGGGACTGCCGGCATACGGGACCAATGTATTGACCAATGTGATCAACGAGGCCGGTGCCTTTCCAACATACAATTTCAAGACCGGACGGTACAAGGACGCAGAAAAAATCAGCGGCGAGGCCCAGGCTGAATTGGAGACCAAACGGGGGGGCAATCCCACCCATGGCTGTCATCGGGGCTGTGTCATACGCTGTTCCGGGGTGTTTGTGGACAAGGAAGGCAAGTACGTCAGCAAGCAGCCGGAGTACGAAACGGTCTGGTCCCATGGGGGCAACTGTGGGATCTGCGATCTGGATGAAATTGCCAAGTTGGATTTTCTGGATGACGACTATGGGCTGGACACCATTGAAATGGGTGCGACCATCGGCGTGGCTATGGAAGCCGGCTTGCTGGAGTTTGGTGACGCCAAAGGGGCAGTTGATCTGGTCCATGAAGTGGGCAAGGGAACCCCTCTGGGCCGGATCCTGGGCAGTGGAACCGGAGCCACAGCCAAGGCATTTGGACTGGAGAGGGCGCCAGTGGTCAAGAACCAGGCCATGCCGGCCTATGATCCCAGGGCAGTCAAAGGGATGGGGGTGACCTATGCCACCTCGACCATGGGCGCAGATCATACAGCCGGATATGCAGTGACCGCCAACATATTGAAGGTGGGCGGCGAGGTCGATCCCCTGAAAGCCGAAGGGCAGGTGGATCTGTCCCGCAATCTGCAGATCGCCACAGCCGCTGTTGACGCTACCGGCATGTGCCTGTTCATCGCTTTTGCTGTTCTGGATCAGCCGGAGACGTTTCAGGCCTTGATCGATATGATCAATGCCATGTATGGACTGAGTTTGACGGCAGATGACGTGACTGACCTGGGCAAGTCCATTTTGAAGAACGAGCGGGACTTCAATGCCCGGGCCGGGCTTAGCGCAATCCATGACCGGTTGCCTCGCTATTTCCGACGCGAGTCCCTTGAGCCGCATAATGTGACCTTTGACATCCCGGACGAGCAGCTGGATACGGTCTTTAACTGGTAGAAGGAAAATACTTCCCTGCACAGGATGGACAAGAAAGCGGCCCCTTGGGCCGCTTTCTTGTATGGAGGCGCGATGGACGTTCGAATCCAGGTAGAAGGACAGGATCGGCAGATGTTTCACTCCCTGCTCCGGGAAGGCGTAGATGTGGAAGTCAGGCTTGGCAGGAGTGTCCGGGAGATACTCAAAGACGATCTCCACGTTCCGGATCAGGTCATTGAAAAGGATATCCAAAGTCTTTTTCTAAATAATCACCCGGTTGACGATCTGCGTATTCCGGTCCAGAAATCGGATAGTGTCCTCTCCCTGTCCGCGGCCATGCCCGGACTGGTGGGGGCCAGTATGCGCCGGGGGGGAACCTATGCCGGACTGCGCCAAGGCATTTCCTGGTCGGAAAACGAAGCAGAGCAGGTCGGGCAGGACAAAGGATGTCTTCGGGTCAAGCTGTTTAATTTCATGGTTCCAGCTCTGGGTCCGTTGTTGTTCTCCCGGGGGGTGCAGGTGAAAGGGAGCCGTTTGGCTCAGATTCTGAAAGGGCTGACCGAGGCGGAACGAGATCGGATTGTCGGATTGTATGTGAATGATACAAAGGCTCAGATTCAGGATCCTGAACTCATTGAACGACTTACGGCTGAGGAAATAGTCAGGTTATTCGTTGTCTAGTGCCTTCTCATCAATCATCTGAAGAAAGGGTTCCATTGCCGGCTGGCCTGATTTGATCAGGACCAAATATTGCGATACATGAAGTGAACGTCAATACAGGCTTTCAGGGAGAACCCTTCGCTGTTTGACCTCATTTTGAAAACCGGGTATATCTCTGTTGCTCAGAAGGAATCAGCTATGTCCTGCCTGTTCCCTGTGTTTGTGGAAATGGGATCGCTTGCACACAGATGCCAGGTAATGATGGCGTATACACCGACAGTCACGACCTCTAAATAAAATGTGACAATGAATTGGCGCTGTTATGAAAGTGCTGACTGGTTAGGGATATTCTATGGATAAAGCCACCATCAATCCTTTTGGATTTCTGCCCGCGCTCGGTCGGACCATTATCCACATCATCCATGAACTGGGAGCCGGGTTTGTCTTTTTGCTTTCCGGATTGCGGCATATCTTTACCTGGCCTTTGGAAATCCGTAAAACGATTCAGCAGGTCTACTTTATCGGTGTCAAATCAATTTTTGTTATTCTCCTGGTTGGTTTGTTCACTGGTATGGTCCTCGGCCTGCAGCTCTATTACACTTTGGTCAAATTCGGATCTGAAGGTGTACTGGGAGCCGCAGTGGCCTTGTCCATTATCCGTGAACTCGGACCGGTGCTCACGGCCATCATGATCATCGGCCGGGCTGGATCGGCCATGGCTGCGGAAATCGGTATCATGCGTATTACAGAACAGATTGATGCCCTGTTCACCATGGATATCAATCCTATCCGGTATTTGGTCAGCCCGCGCATATTGGCCTCATTGATTTGCTTCCCACTGCTCACCGCGCTGTTCGATGTTATAGGCATCATCGGAGGATATTTGACTGGAGTGGTCCTCTTGGGTATCAATTCCGGCATATTTTTTTCCCGCATGGATTCCTTGGTTATTATGGGCGATGTGAGTGGAGGATTTATCAAGGCCTTGGTCTTTGGGGTGATTGTGGTCACCATTTGCTGTTATCAGGGATTTTTTGTCCATCAGCGGACTGAAGGCCACGGGGCCAAGGGCGTCAGCCTGGCCACGACCAGCGCGGTGGTGCTGTCCTCGGTAGCGGTGCTTATCTTTGATTATGTGCTGACGTCTTTCCTGCTCTAAAAGAATCACACAAACTAGGCCTGGCGTGTACATGACCACTCCACTTATTGAATTTAAAGACGTGACCAAATGCTTTGGGGACAAGTGCATCCTGAAAAAGGCCAACCTGCAGATCTATCCCCAGGAAGTGACCACATTGATCGGGAAAAGCGGTGTGGGGAAAAGCGTTACGCTCAAACTGATCATCGGGCTTCTGGAGCCTGATGATGGCCGGATCCTGTATCAGGGGCGAAGCATGCAGTCCCTGTCCAGAAAAGAGCGGAAAGAGATCAGGAAACAAGTCAATTTTATGTTTCAGAACAATGCCTTGTTCGACTCCTTACAAGTTTTCGACAATATTGCTCTGCCCTTAAAGGAAAAGACGTCCATGAAGCCCGACGAGATCAAGAGCCGGGTGGAAGAGAAGATGGATGCCCTGGATCTGCATGACGTTGAGTCCAAATATCCAGCCCAACTATCCGGCGGGATGCAGAAAAGGGTGGCTTTAGCCCGGGCTTTGATCACTGATCCAAAAGTGGTCTTGTTTGATGAACCGACCACTGGACTGGATCCAGTGCGCAAAAACAGCGTCTTGAGCATGATCACCCATAACCAGAAAAATTTTGGATTTACTGCGGTGTTGGTCAGCCACGATGTGCCGGATGTGTTTTATATTTCCAACCGCATAGCTGTTTTGGAGGAGGCCCAGATAGTTTTTGAGGGTACTCCCTTGGAGTTGGAGCAAAGCGATCTGCAAGTGGTTTATGAGTACATCAATAGTGTCCAAAGCCTGGAAAACGAGATCATTGAGCTCAAAAGCCGATTGGATCTGGAAACTGCGTACAAGCAGATAAGCACGCAAAATAATACGCTGACTGCTTTTGTATTTACCATTGAAAATTTGGAACGGGTCAGAGGCAGAATTGGCGAATTAATGGCTCATAAGGTTGTGAGGACAGTTGCCGGTCTGGTCAGCTCAGCCATGGAAGGGAAAAGTGCGGTCTGCGGCCGGTACACTCAGGACACTATACTGTGCCTTGTGCCAGGTGATTATACTGCAGAAGCAGAGAAGGTGATTAGAAAAATCCAAGAACCATTGGGACAAACCAAGTTTTTTCATCCTACCTTTCTGGGCAGCAGATGTACCCCTTTTGGGGTTCTGGCCGGGTGGACGCGTTGTGCACCAGGTATGATGTTGCATGAAGTGGTGGAGCAGGCCGAAAATGTCAAAAAGGGATTGGCCCGGCTGGTCTGTGGCCAAAACAGCGGAGAAAAGGAAGAAGTATGAGCACCAGGTATACGGTTGAGACTTCTGTAGGCGTCTTTGTCTTCGTGGCTCTACTTTGTATTGGATATTTGACCATTCAGCTTGGGGATTTTGGCTTTTGGGGGGCTGATTCCTATCAGATCAAGGCCCGATTCAATTCCGTCTCTGGGTTGAAAGCAGGGAATGTAGTGCAGATTGCTGGTGTGACCGTGGGTCAGGTTGAAGATATCGATTTGAATACAGATGAGTTTGTAGCCATTGTGACCATGAGCATTAAGCAGGATGTACGCTTAAGTGATGACTCCATGGCCGCGGTCAAGACCAGCGGCCTGATCGGTGACAAATACATCAGTATCTCGCCTGGAGGGTCAGGATTTTCCCTGGAGCCTGGGGATATGATCATCGATACCCAAAGCCCCATAGATATTGAGGAACTGGTCGGGAAATACGTTTTCGGCGGGGCAGAGAACGGAGAAAGATAGCCGGGGATGAGATGGATATGTCAGAGCAAACAATTGGACACGGAGTCGGAGCAGGATATGATATATAGATACAACATATTCGGACGGTGGTGGCTGGCCGCGGTTTTGGTCTGTGCAGCTATGATCATGCAACCGGGTGGGGGGGCAAAGCACTTGGTCTGGGCTGCAGAGAACGGTCCGGCACCGATTGTCCGCTCGTACTACAAAGAAATGCTTGCTATTGTATCAGATGAAAACCTCAGCAAAGAGCAATTGCGGGAAGAGCTGGAAGGCATGGCCGAGGAGATCTTCACCTTTCAGGTCATGTCCCAAATGAGTTTGGGCCGGATGTGGCGGGACTTGGATTCCGACCAAAAAAAAGAATTTGTTGATCTGTTCACCCGTCTTTTGGAAAATACGTATTTTCAGAAAATCGAAAAATACTTAGATCAGATCACAAAGTATTCAGCTGAAGATCTTCAGGTGACGAATGAAATCATCTTTTCTTCCCGCAAGGCCGAGGTGCAGTCGACAATCAACTATGACGGCAAGGCTGTACCGGTCCACTACCGGTTTGTGAAGCTGGACGCAGGCTGGAAGGTCTACGACGTATTGGTTGAAGAAGTGAGCCTGGTCCAGAATTACCGGAGTCAGTTCAACGACGCGTTGCAAAAAAAATCAGTGTCCGTGTTTATGCAGGACTTGCGGGATAAAGTTCAGGAACTGGAGAGCGCGCAGGTGAGCAAGGATGCGAACACGTAGAGTGAAGGCCGTTATTTGGAGGCGAGAACCTGAAAACCATCGGGGGGCCTACCGATGAAATGCTTTGAAGGATGCATGCGCAAGCTTTTCCTGTCTTTTGTGCTCTTCATACTGTTTTTTGTACTCTCGGCTGGTTCAGGTCTGGTATTTGATTCCGCAAGCCGTGTGCTTGCCGAAAACAATCAGACCAGGTCTGAAAACAATGGTTCCGGCGATGACCTCATGGCTGAGTTGGGGATGGATTATGACGAATCAAAGCAGCCTGCAATCGCAGATCCCCTTGAACCCTGGAACAGGATTATGTTTCAGGTCAATGACAAGCTCTATTTTTGGCTTCTGCATCCAGTAGGCAGAGGGTATGCGGCCACCTTGCCCCAGCCTTGGAGGGAGTCTTTCGGTCAGGCCTTTTACAATCTGGCCACTCCGGTTCGAGCTGTCAATGATCTTTTGCAGGGCAGGCTGGTGCGTGCCGGCCGGGAAGTTGGTTCCTGCCTGATCAATACCTTGTTTGGCTTTGCTGGATTGCTCAAACCATCGGAAGGGATCCCCGCCCTCAATCCAGAACCCCGGGATACAGATGGAGGATTGACCCTGGGCACATGGGGGATTGGACACGGGATATACTTTTTTTGGCCTGTGATTGGCCCATCGAGCCTGCGGGACAGTGTGGGCAAGGTGGGGGATTTGTTTTTGCAGCCCTTATATTACTTTACCCCCTTGGAGGTTGAGGTTGCGGTCCAAGCCGGGGAAGGAATAAATTATTTATCGCTCAATCTGGACCAATATAAAGACCTGAAGGAAGGAGCTCTGGACCCATATACTGCGTTTAAGGATGGATATATCCAATACAGGAGAAGCGCTCTGCAAGCGGATGAGTGAACACCTAGACCGCTAAACATCGATCTTTGGGCATACGCAAGGAATGATCCTTGGATCCACTCATGTGTTCTTCGATTTCCTGACGATTGCAAGAAAAAATACAGCACATGGAACTCCTGCGCCTGCAATGATCGTTGCAGGCGCATCTTTTTTGTCCTATGCACGAATCAATACGTATTCATGGTGCCAAACACCATAACCTGAAAAACCTGGATCTGGACATTCCAAGAAATGAGCTGGTGGTCATCTGCGGCCCCAGCGGTTCGGGCAAGTCCACCCTTGCCTTTGATATTATCTATGCCGAAGGCCAGAGGCGATATGTCGAATCCCTGTCCGCCTATGCCCGCCAGTTTCTTCCCCAACTGGACAAACCCAAGGTGGACAAGGTGGAAGGGCTGTCCCCGGCCATCTCTCTGGAACAGCACACGTCGACCCGCAATCCTCGGTCTACAGTGGGCACGGTGACCGAGATATACGACTATCTGCGGGTCTTTTTTGCCCGTCTCGGGCGGCCATTTTGTCCTCAATGCGGGCGGGCCATCGTGGCCCAAAGCTCGGATGAAATCATCTCCTCCATCCTGGAAATGCCTGCCGGGACAAAGTTTATGCTCCTGGCCCCGGTGGTGGAACGGCGCAAAGGGACCCAGGCCGAGGTGTTCAAGAAACTGAAAAGCCAAGGTTTTGTCCGGGTCCGAGTGGATGGAGAGGTAGTCACCCTGGACCAGGCCCCGGAGCTGGAAAAAAACAAACGGCATTCAGTGGAAGTGGTCGTTGACCGTCTGGTGCTCAAGGATTCTGTGCGCAAGCGCCTGGCTGACTCTCTGGAGCTGGCTCTGGAATTGAGTTCAGGCCGGATTATTGTGGCTGAGATGCAAGGACAGGAGACCCTGTTCAGCACAGAGGCGGTCTGCACCAGCTGCGGCCTGTCCCTTCCTGTGCCCTCGCCCCAGCTTTTTTCTTTTAACAGTCCGCAGGGGGCCTGCCCGGCCTGTTCCGGCCTGGGCAGCGTGGAATATTTCGAGCCCATGCTGGTGGCTCCGAACCGTGGCTTGTCCTTGCGGCAGGGAGCCCTGGTCCCCTGGAAAAAGGGAAATCTTCTTTCCCGGTATGACCAGGAGCTGGACTGTCTGGGGCGGGCTTTTGGATTTGATCCGGACACACCCTTGAAAGATTATTCTTCCAAGGCCTGGGAAGCCTTGTTTTACGGGTACACAGAATGCAAATGGCCCGGAGTCGTCTCCCTTCTGGAATCCGGGGTCCAACTGGGCCGGATCTGGCAGGATGAACTGGCCAGATTCCGGCGAAGTACACCGTGCCCGGAATGCGGGGGAGCCAGGCTGCGCCCGGAAGCCCTGGCGGTCAAGGTCCAGGGCCACAGCATCTACGATATATGTCAGATGTCCATCCTTCGGGCCTGCACCTGGTTTCATGAACTTGTGTTTGAGGGATTCCAGGAACAGATCGCCGGACCACTGCTTCGAGAGTTGACCCACAGACTGGAATTTCTGGTCAATGTGGGTCTTGATTATTTGAGTCTGGGCCGGACCATGTCTACCCTGTCCGGGGGAGAGGCCCAGCGCATCCGTCTGGCCGGGCAGCTGGGCTCCGGGCTGGTGGGAGTGACCTATGTCCTGGATGAGCCGAGTATCGGGCTGCACCCCAGGGACAACGCCCGTCTTATCCAGTCCTTGAAAGACCTCCAGGGGCGGGGAAATACGGTGCTGGTGGTAGAGCATGACGAGCCCACCATTCGGTCCGCGGACTATGTTCTGGAACTGGGTCCGGGATCCGGGGCCCTGGGTGGGGAAGTGTGCTTTGCCGGCCAGGTGCCCGAGCTGCTGCAAGCTGCTGATTCGTTGACCGGCAAGTATTTGCGCCGGGACCTTATCATTCCCATGCCTGAGTCCAGGCGGAAAAAGGGTCAGAATCTGCGCTTGGAGCATGTGCGAACCAACAATCTACAAGACCTGAGCCTGGATATCCCCTTAGGTTCCCTGGTCTGTGTGACCGGAGTTTCCGGTTCGGGCAAGAGTTCTCTGGTCGTGGACACCATGTACAAGCACCTGGCCCTGGCTCGGGGAATCAAGGTGGACAATCCCGGCCAGGTGGACAGCTTTCAGGGGGCGGAGCAGGTGGAGAAGATCATATCCATTGACCAGTCCCCCATCGGCCGAACCCCACGATCCAATCCAGCCACCTATACCAAGGTCTTTGATGAAATCAGGAAGGTCTTTGCCGCTACGGCCGAGGCCAGAAAACGAGGCTATAAACCGGGCCGGTTCAGCTTCAACGTCCGGGGCGGACGGTGCGAAGCCTGCCAGGGTGATGGACAGATCCGGGTGGAAATGCACTTTTTGCCCGATGTCTTCGTCACCTGCGACGTCTGTCAGGGACAGCGCTATAACCGGGAGACCCTGGACGTGAACTACAAGGGATTGAACATCGCCCAGGTCCTGGACTTAAGTGTGCGCCAGGCCAGGCTTTTTTTTGTCAATTATCCCGTCCTGGAGCGCAAGCTGGGCATTCTTGAAGACGTGGGCCTGGAGTACATTACCCTGGGACAGTCGGCCACAACCCTCTCCGGAGGAGAGGCCCAGCGGCTGAAGATTTCCCGGGAGCTGGGCAAAAAACGTCTGCCCGGAACATTATATGTTCTGGATGAACCAACCACCGGGCTGCACATGCACGAGGTGGGCAAGCTGATCCATGTCCTGCAGGCTTTGGTAGACAAGGGGGCATCGGTGATCGTTATTGAGCACAACCTGGATGTGATCCGGGCTGCGGACTATGTGTTTGATCTGGGACCTGGAGGTGGTGAATACGGGGGAAGAATCGTGGCCCAGGGCACGCCGGAGGAAATCATGGACGATCCGGAGTCGGTGACCGGGGAGTTTTTGCGAGGTGAAAGCTGATCTTATCTCATATCATACAAAACGCCGATAAGGGGTGCGGATATGGAGCAGGGATTCCCAGAAAGTATAGCCGCTTCCGGGATCAAAGAATCCTGGGATATGTTGGGCACAAGGGACCCGCATGAGGTCCAGACCGGAGCTTTCGCCGAGTATGAGCCCCAGAGCAAGACATACACGGTTTCCTGTTTGGGGCAGAGGATTGCAGTCAGCCTCAGAGAGAGACGTCTTTTCAGTTTCACCGAAGCGGGCAAAGTTCTCCTGGAGAAATATCCTGAATACGCCAAGCTTTCCCTCCTCCGCTACCTGACCCACGCCCAGGACAGACCTTTGAGCGGGGAATTGGTCAAGCCCAGCCAATTGCCGGGCGGGGACTTTTTCGTCTCCGGAAGCCATGTCTTGCCCTTGGCCCGTATTGCCAGGGTGTTCGACCATCGGCCGGATATGTTTGTGCATCAAGGCCAGATCCTGGGAGGCACCAGGACAGAGCACGGAGATGCGGCCTTGCAGCTGTTGCCCTTCCCCCGTATCCCGCTTTATCTTGTTCTCTGGTTCGGCGACAACGAGTTTCCGGCCTGGGCCACCCTACTGGTGGACAAAAACTGCCTGGAACATATGGCCCTGGACATTGTCTGGTCCACATGCATGCTGACCCTGCTCATGCTCCAGGAGGAGCTGTAATCGGGTTGGTGATAATCTTTTTTAAGGGGTCAAGACTGGTCGGATAAGGCAATGACCGCATTGCATTTTGTTTTATACCGGTTTTCAGGATAACAGTAACAAAAAACCAAAGCTGCGAGGCGGCATGACTTTCTGGTCCTTTCCCTATCCTTCGCAACGTATGCCGGTCTTGGCCCACAATGTGGTGGCCACTTCCCAGCCCCTGGCCGCTCAGGCCGGGCTGCATATGCTCCGGCAAGGAGGCAATGCTATTGATGCGGCCTTGGCCGCGGCCATTGCCCTGACTGTAGTTGAACCGACAAGCAACGGCCTGGGGTCTGATCTTTTCGCCATGGTCTGGGACAAAAATACCCTGCATGGCATAAACGGTTCCGGCCGGTCTCCCCGGTCCTGGAACCGGGAACGGTTTGCAGGGTTGGAGGGTATGCCGGCAACGGGCTGGGATGCTGTGACTGTGCCGGGCGCGGTCCTGGCCTGGAGGGATCTGTCCGAGCGTTTCGGGCAGTTGCCCTTTGCCGATCTGTTTGAACCCGCAATCGGGTACGCCAGGGATGGATTTTTGGTCTCCCCGCTCATTGCCCGGCAGTGGGTAGCTGTGTCCCGGTCCCATGCCCACAGGCCGGAATTTGCAGCCGCATTTCTTCCCTCTGGGCGGGCACCCAGGGCAGGGGAGCGATTTGCCAGTCCGGATCAGGCCCGCTCGTTGCGCATACTGGCCCAGACCAATGGACAGAGCCTGTATACAGGAGAACTGGCCGAAGCCATGGTCAGGCAGGCCCGGGAGCAGGGCGGGGCACTGGAACTTGGGGATCTCAGCGGACACGAATCAACCTGGATAAACCCTGTTGGCTATCAGATGCAGGACTGGATGGTGCATGAGATGCCGCCCAACGGCCAGGGGTTGGCTGCCCTGATGGCTCTGGGCATTCTGGATATCCTGGAGGTAGGGCGACTGCCCGTGGATTCAGTACAGACCGTGCATTACCAGGTGGAGGCCATGAAGGCGGCCTTTGCCCAAGTTCACGCCCAGGTTGCCGACCCGCAGGCCATGGCCTGGCCCGTGGATCGATTCCTGGATCCCGAACTGCTGCAAAGCCTGGCTAGGTCAATCAAGCCGGATCAGGCAGCCAAGCCGCCTGCACGCTTGCCTTCCAACGGAGGGACGGTGTATCTCTCCACCGCGGATGCCCAAGGACGCATGGTTTCCTTGATCCAGTCCAACTATATGGGATTTGGATCCGGCGTTGTGATCAAGGGCACCGGGATCAGCCTTCAGAACCGGGGAGCCGGGTTTGTCCTGGATCCAGGGCATCCCAACTGTGTGGCTGGGGGCAAGCGGCCTTTTCACACGATCATTCCCGGGTTCGTGTGCAGGCAGGGCAGGCCGCTGCTCAGTTTCGGGGTTATGGGGGCCCATATGCAGCCTCAGGGCCATGTGCAGGTGTTGCAGCGTATGAAGCTATGGGAACAAAATGCCCAGACTGCATTGGATGCCCCCCGCTGGCAGGTCAGTCCGGACTTTCGTCTGGCTTTGGAACCTGGTTTGGCTGAACATATCGGATCGGATCTGGCTGGATTGGGTCACGAACTGATCCCTGATCCGCCGGCATTTCTCTTTGGCGGGGGCCAGATTGTGCAGTGTCTGGATGCAGGGTATGCAGCAGCTTCGGATCCGCGCAAGGACGGACAAGCGGTTGGTTTTTAAGGAAAAACGACGTGAAAGAGACATGGCCCAACCCTGCCCAGCTTAAGAAACCTGCCTTTTGGGAGAGCCTGCAAGTCCCTGGCTTGAGCCACATTGGACGTGGACTCAAGGATGTGACCCCCCGGATTCCCAAGAAGGCCCAGGCCCTTGAGGTCAAGATCCGGAGTCAGTCCGTCTGGGTGGTTTTTGTGGGCGGAACAGGGACCGGCAAGTCTACCCTGTACAATGCCTTTTGCCGGGCCCAGGTCAGCCAAACCGGGGTGGAGCGGCCCAAGACCCTGGGGGCTGTGGTCTATGCCCATACCCAGGCCCAAGTAGGCCATCATCTGCCCGGTTTTTTGCATCCTGTACACAGGGTCGAGCTTGACCGAGGTTCGGTGGGGCACAGCGGACAGATCCGGGGGGTGACTCTTCTAGAACATTCTGATCCAGACCTGAAGTCACTTGTGCTCGTCGATACGCCGGATTTGGACAGTTTGATCACTGCCCACCAGGAACTGGCCCAGGACATTCTGCTCTTGGCTGATGTGCTTGTTTTTGTGGCCAGCCAGGAAAAGTATGCAGATGACGTTTTGTACAAGGCTTTGATCTCCTTTGGACAGTCGGGAACGGATCTTTATTTTGTGTTGAATAAAGCCGATATCCCGCCAGGAATGGAGATCGATGGTCTCCTGAAGGAAGTGAGAGATGCCCTGGATCCTGAGCATATTTTTCTGCATGATCAGCGGTGTGTGGCCTTGCCATTTGTACCGGCCGGTGAAAGTCCGGCAGGCAATACAACAGTCCAACAATTTGTTGCTTCGGTGTTGTCCTTTTACGCCTCCGGTCCAGGGGAAAAACGGCGCAGAGCTGACCTGGACCAGACTTGGAGAAGTCTGCAAGCCGATCTCAGCCAGGTAGTAAAGATCCTGGACGCAGAGCGGGAAGCATTTGTGACCTGGGAAGGGCGTCTGCAGGTTCTCTTTGAGGAATGTGTGCAGTCCCTTT
>Ga0182239_1000501_pt1 | contig 14291 bp, 12 predicted proteins | sample hydfrate6_PW_210_FD_132456 | JGI IMG/M metagenome (GOLD analysis project Ga0182239, IMG submission 132456) | Subsurface microbial communities from deep shales in Texas, USA - hydraulic fracturing test 6_PW_210 | ecosystem: Environmental > Aquatic > Deep subsurface > Shale gas/oil reservoir >... | reverse complement strand
AGTGCATCTTGGCCCCGGTATGGTAAAGGGGAGGTATGCAAAGAAAGTTGTCTTCGTGCGCCTGGTTGTGATGCCGGTTTTCCACGTAGCAGGCGGATTCCAGCTGCCTGTGCAAGAGGTACGCCCCCTTTGGCGCACCCGTGGTGCCGGAGGTGAAATAAATGGCGGCCCCGTCGCCCGGATCAATATGGACATCAGGCTCAGCCGGATCCGCATCCGCGGTGACCGCATCACAGGGCCGGGCGAATTCCGGGCATGCCTCAGCAGGCCCGGCAAACAGATAATGCAGAACACTTGTATCCAGCTCGGCCTTGACTTCCCGGATTCGTTCTGTAAATTCCGGTCCGAACACCAGCACGCGAGCATCGCAGAGGTTCGTGCACCCGGAAATCGCCGGAGCTTCAAAACGGAAATTCAGCGGCACGGCAATGGCACCGGCCCGCAGAATGCCGAAATATGCGGGCAGCCATTCCAGGCAGTTCATCATGAGGTGAACCACCCGGTCGCCTTTTTTCACCCCCATCCCGATCAGGGCGTTTGAAAACGCATTTGCCTGATGGTAAAATTGGCGCCAGGTAATCTCCCGTCGCCCCTTCTTTTCCGGCTCCCGCTCGATCAGGGCGACCTTGCCGCAGTACATCCGGGCGTTTCTGGCCAGTATCTCTGTGAGTACCATTGTTTTCGGTTATGGGTTATGGGTTATGAGTAATGGGTTATGAGTAATGGGTTATGGGTTATGGGTTTACACATCACGCATTACCCATAACCCATTACACACCACCCATCACCCATCACCGGGTCCTGTTAACAAAAACAGGAAAAAAAAGTCAAACAGAAACAAAAAAAAAGGCCCGGCAGCGTCTTTGCCGACGCTGCCGGGCCTTGATGTCTCCGGATCCGTCAGATCCGGGGCTTACTTCTTGTTTTCGTCCACCTCTTCATAATCCGCGTCTACGACATCCTCGTCTTCGCCGGCCTGCTGGGACTGACCGCCGCCGGCTTCACCGCCGCCGGCCTGCTCGCCGCCGGTCTGCGAAGCCTGCTGGTACATGGTTTCGGCCAGCTTGTGGGAGGCCTGCTGCAGTTCCTCGCTGATCTTGTTGATTTCGTCCTTGTCCTCGCCTTCCATGGCCTTGCGCAGACGGCCGATGATTTCCTCGACCCGCTGCTTGGTCTCTGCATCCACTTTTTCGCCGAGTTCCTTCAGGGACTTTTCCGTGGAGTAAATCAGGGAGTCCGCATTGTTTCTGGCCTCGACCAGTTCGCGGCGCTTTTTGTCCTCTTCTGCATGCTTTTCCGCCTCCTTTACCAGTTCGTCGATCTCCTCCTGGCTCAGGCCGCTGGAAGCGGTGATCCGGATGGACTGCTCCTTGCCGGTGGCCTTGTCCTTTGCCGAGACGTGCACGATGCCGTTGGCGTCGATATCGAAAGTCACCTCGATCTGCGGCACGCCCCGCGGCGCCGGCGGGATCTCTGCCAATTCGAACTTTCCGAGGCTCTTGTTGCCGGAGGCCATCTCCCGTTCGCCCTGGAGCACGTGTATGGTCACGGCCTGCTGGTTGTCCTCTGCCGTGGAAAAGATCTGGCTCTTTCGCGTGGGAATGGTGGTGTTCTTTTCAATCAGCTTGGTCATCACGCCGCCCAGGGTTTCAATACCCAGGGAAAGCGGGGTGACGTCAAGCAGCAGCACATCCTTGACATCGCCGGAAAGCACGGCACCCTGGATTGCAGCACCAATGGCCACCACCTCGTCCGGATTCACGCCCTTGTGCGGTTCCTTGCCGAAGATCTTCTTCACGCGTTCCTGGACCGCGGGCATCCGGGTCATGCCGCCCACGAGAATCACCTCATTGATGTCATTGGCGCTGAGCCCGGCATCCTTTAAGGCTGTATTGCACGGGCCCTCCAGCCGGTCAAGCAGGTCTTCGACCAGGGACTCCATCTTGGCGCGGGTCAGCTTGACGTTCATGTGCTTGGGGCCGTTTTGATCCGCCGTGATAAACGGCAGGTTCACATCGGTCTCCATGGAGGTGGAAAGCTCCATCTTGGCCTTTTCCGCGGCCTCTTTGAGCCGCTGCAGCGCCATTTTATCGTTGCGGATATCAATGCCGCTGTCCTTGCGGAATTCATCTGCCAGGTAGTCGATGAGGCGCAGGTCAAAATCATCTCCGCCCAGATGGGTGTCCCCGTGCGTCGACTTGACCTCGAAGACCCCGTCGCCGATCTCCAGGATGGAAATATCGTAGGTGCCGCCGCCAAAGTCGAACACGGCGATTTTTTCATCAGATTTCTTGTCCAGCCCGTAAGCCAGAGAGGCGGCCGTGGGTTCGTTGATGATCCGCTGCACGTTTAAGCCCGCGATCTTGCCGGCGTCCTTGGTCGCCTGCCGCTGGCTGTCGTCAAAATACGCGGGTACCGTGATTACGGCATCCGTGACGGTCTCTCCGAGGTAGTCTTCTGCATACCGCTTGATGTGGCCCAGGATATAGGATGAAATTTCAGCCGGGCTGTAATACTTGTCCTGGATTTTCACCCGGACATCGCCGTTGTTGGCCTCCTCGATGGTAAACGGCATGTTCTTGATGTCTTTTTGCACCTCATTGGATTTAAACTTGCGCCCGATTAAGCGCTTGACGCCGAATACCGTGTTTTCCGGATTGGTAATGGCCTGACGCTTGGCGATCTGGCCCACCATCCGTTCTCCGCTTTCATTGACGGCCACCACCGACGGCGTTGTCCGCCCGCCTTCCGGGTTTGTGATCACCTTGGTTTCGTTTTGTTCCCGTATGGCTACACACGAATTGGTCGTACCCAGATCAATTCCGATTACCTTCCCCATTTTTTATGCCTCCTTCGTGTTTATTTTGAAAATATATTTATTCGCTGCAAACGATTCGCTTCCCTGTCGCAGCCGGCTGCTTTTTAAGCCCTCTTCTGCTTGGCCACCGTCACCATGGCCGGACGGATCAGGCGGTCGTGAAGCATGTATCCTTTCTGGAATTCGCTGGTTACCGTGTTTTCAGGATAATCATCGGTTTCCTCCTGCATGACAGCCTCGTGATACGTGGGATCAAAAGGCTTGCCTTTGGCCTCGATCGGCGTGACGTTATGATTTTTCAGGATCTTTACGATCTCGTTTAAGGTCATCTCCACGCCTTCGGCCATGCAGGCACCGGTTTCATCTTTCTGTTGTTCTCCGGCGGCATTCAATGCTCTTTCCAGGTTGTCCACCACTGACAGCAGGTCCTTGATCAAATCTTCGTTGGCATACTTTTTATGGTCTTCCATTTGCCGCTGAACCCGCTTTTTATAATTTTCGAATTCAGCAGACAGACGCAGCAGCCGGTCATAGGTATCAGCCGCCTCAGCCTTTGCAGTGGACAGCTCGGTTTTTAACTGTTCAACATCCTCGAACTCCACTGCCCCGTCTCCGGATTCGGCTTCACCGATCTCCGATTCTTCGGCATCCATATCCGTACCGTTTTCCTGTTGCGTTTTCTTCATGTTCATATGAGATTCTCCGGATTCTGTTTGCGTTTCGGATGCTTTGTCCGAACGCTTTTTATCGTGCGGCGTGCGAACCAAATTCGTTCACCTCCCCTTATAGAAGTTTCAAAAATGGAACTCTGTTTGCCGGTTTCAGGGGAATTATCTGAAAATCTCTGTTTCTGTTGAAGTTTGACAGAAAAATAAGGCACAATAGAGGAATGTCAAGACGGGTTTTTCACATCTGCAGGCGGAAAAACCGAAGAAAACCTGGAAGGAAAATCCGGCCGGGAACCCTCCGTCGAACAGACTTGGAAAATGCAGGTCATAACGTGGCCGGGAACGATCCGCGACACAAACTGCATTACTTATCGCTGCTTCCTTCCGGACCTGACGAGGTTCGTAACCGTCTGTTGCGCGGCGGCCGGCCTGAATGACCTGCGGCATCCGCATCTAGCCCTCGGGAGGGGGTTCAGCCCCGCATAAAGCGGTTTTCGGGTACAGGGTACCGCTATCACCCCGCTTATCCCGACCGGGACACACACTATAAGGGGTATGGATGTGGTTTTCAAGAGACAATTTCGATCAGCCTGTAAAACGGCTTTTTTACGGGCAGTGGTTAAGTTTGAAGTGATTAAGTGATTAAGTGTTTAAGTGTTTAAGTGATTAAGTGTTAAGTGTTAAGCAGAATCGGAAGGTTATATTTTTATTGCCTGGCGGGCATAAATATTTTTAAGGCTTTTTCCGAAAACGTCACTGCTATGACAGATTTTACCATATTATATAACGATCCGCTGGTTCGGGGCGTGGAAAAGACCATCCGCGACCGGGGCATGCTCCGGGAAAGCCAATCCGTGCTTGTCGGTGTTTCCGGGGGCGCGGATTCGGTTGCCCTGCTCTATAGCCTTTGCGCGCTTGCCGCGATCCACGGCTGGCAGATCGGTGTTGCGCATTTAAACCATGGCCTGCGGGCAAAGGCATCGGACCGGGATGCGCGTTTTGTTGAGGCGCTTGCCAATCAGTTGAATCTGTCTTATTATAATAGGAAAATAGATCTGCATGCCAGGTGCCGGCAGGAAGGGATGAACCTCGAAGAGGGCGGCCGAAGCGCCCGTTACGAATTTTATCATGAAACCGCAGACCGGGTCGGTTTTGATAAGATCGCAGTCGGGCACCACCGGCAAGATGCAGCCGAGCAGGTCCTGCTCAACCTTCTCCGGGGAAGCGGCCCACAAGGTCTGGGCGGTCTCGCCCCGGTTGCGGGGCGGGTGATCCGGCCCCTGATTGAAACCTCGCGCGCGGAAATCGAAAGGTTCCTCCAGGATCAAAAATTCTCATATTGCACGGATGAATCCAATCTGGATCAGAGATATACGCGAAACCGGATTCGCATCCGCCTGATGCCGGAGCTGAAAGGCTACAATCCCCGGATCACGGATACGCTGAACCGGCTTGCAAAGGTGATGCGGGAAGAATCCGAATGGATTGAGGATCTTTTGCAGCCGGCTTTCGCGCAGGCGCTGCTCCGTCATGAACCGGAACACTGCGTACTTGAGCTTTCCGCAGCGGTGCTCCTTTCCCTTCCCGTGGCCGCCAGGCGCAGGATCATCCGCAGGGCCATCTTTGAGGTCAAAGGAGACTTACGCCGTATTGCATGGCGGCATATTGAAGATGTTCTGTCGGCTTCGGCAACTCCGGGAAGGTCCCGGCAAATTCATCTGCCCGGACAGGTCCGCGTGCTGTGCAGCCGGGACCGTGTGAGCTTTGTAAGGGAAAAAAAATCCTTGCGGTCTTCCGCGTTGTACGGCAAAAAACTGGAAACAATTCCGTTTGCCTATACCTTAGACAGATTGCAGGGAAGCAATGTATCGATCCGGATCAGGGAAATCCATGCCCGGTTGTTATTTCAACAGCTCCGGATTCATGATATAGAAAATCGTTTTAACGTGGAAAGTCAAACCGCCTGGATGGACATGGACCGGGTGCGGTTTCCGCTGATCATCCGGAACCCGCGTCCGGGAGACCGGTTCGTCCCCCTGGGGATGCACGGTAGCGTAAAAATAAAGGATTTTTTTATCAACAATAAGGTACCGAAACCGGTTCGGGCCCGGATGCCCTTGGTTGAAAGCGCAGATGAAATCATCTGGGTCGGCGGCATGCGGATCGCCGAAGGGGTCAAAATCACGGGCAACACGAAAAACGTGCTGAAAATCGCGCTTTTCTCGAATCAGACAGATCAGCAATCTTCGGAGGAGTCATACATTGAACGCCTTTAACAAGAACCTGGCGCTATGGATTGTCATCGTACTGATGATGATCATGCTTTACAATATATTCAACGCCCAGCAGCAAACCGACAATGAATTGGGCTATACCCAGTTTCTTTCCCGGGTGGAAGACGGCCGCGTGAGCAGCGTGGAGATCCAGGGTCAGAAAATCACGGCCACGGGCACCGACGGGAACCGCTTTTATGCGTATGCCCCGGAGGACAACCAACTTATTAACATCCTGCGTGAAGAGGGGGTTTCCATCAAGGCCAAGCCCGAGCAGGAGACTCCGTGGTTTGTATCCGTGCTGGTGTCCTGGTTTCCCATGATCCTGCTGATCGCCGTGTGGATTTTCTTCATGCGGCAAATGCAGGGCGGCGGCGGAAAGGCCATGTCGTTTGGCAAAAGCGGGGCCCGGATGCTCTCGGAACAAGGGGCCAAAATCACCTTTGAAGACGTGGCCGGCGTGGACGAGGCCAAGGAAGAGGTATCCGAACTCGTCGAATTTCTGAAAAACCCGAAAAAATACACCCGTCTGGGCGGACGCATTCCCAAGGGCGTACTGATGGTCGGCGCCCCGGGAACCGGTAAAACCCTTCTGGCCCGGGCCATTGCCGGCGAAGCCGGCGTGCCCTTTTTCAGCATCAGCGGATCGGACTTTGTGGAAATGTTTGTGGGTGTCGGCGCATCCCGGGTGCGTGACCTGTTCGTACAGGGCAAAAAAAACGCCCCCTGCCTGATATTCATTGACGAGATGGACGCCGTGGGCCGGCAGCGCGGCGCCGGGCTGGGCGGCGGTCATGACGAGCGCGAGCAGACCTTGAACCAGCTCCTGGTGGAAATGGACGGCTTCGAGTCCAACGAGGGCGTTATTCTGATCGCCTCCACAAACCGGCCGGACGTGCTTGACCCGGCGCTGCTGCGGCCGGGCCGCTTTGACCGGCAGGTGGTGGTTCCCATGCCGGATATCAAGGGCCGCACGGCGATTATTCAGGTGCATCTCAAACGCACGCCCACGGATACGGATGTGGACGCCACAGTCCTGGCCAAGGGTACCCCCGGGTTCTCGGGTGCGGACCTGGAAAACATGGTCAACGAGGCGGCCCTGATTGCTGCGAAGAAAAACAAGGAAAAAGTCGCCATGGTTGACTTTGAAGAGGCCAAGGACAAGATTTTCATGGGCCTGGAGCGCAAGTCCAAGGTTATGAAAGAGGAGGACAAGCGGATCACGGCCTACCACGAAGGAGGACATGCCCTGGTTGCGCGCCTTTCCCCGGAAACCGACTCCATCAACAAAATCACCATCATCCCTCGTGGCCGGGCGGCCGGCGTGACATGGTTTCTGCCCGAGGAACGGGACTTCATGTTCAAGGATCAGCTCATGAGTGAACTGTCCGTGGCCATGGGCGGAAGAGCCGCGGAAGAACTGGTCTTAAAACGTATCAGCACCGGCGGGGCCAATGACATCAAAAGGGCTACCGAACTGGCTCAGAAAATGATCTGCTCCTGGGGGATGAGTGAAAGCCTGGGGCCCCTGACCTACGGCCAGAACGAGGAGCACATTTTCCTGGGCCGGGAAATTGCTCAGCACAGAGACTATTCCGAAGCCACTGCCCAGAAAATCGATGCCGAGGTGTCCAAGCTTGTCACTGAAAGCTACAATCGGGCAAAGCAGATCCTGACCGACAACATGGACATTCTCGACAGCCTGGCCCAGCAGCTTCTGGACCGGGAAACCGTTATGGGCAAGGAACTCGATGCGCTCATCAGGGAGATGCGTCCCGGAATCCGGCTTCCTTCGGATCCCAGCGACACGGAAGCCGAGCAGGGTGGTTCTCAGGAAAACCAGGCGGCTCAGGAAGAGGAAAACCCGGATGAATCCGTATAGCCTGGACTGCGGCCCGCATCAACTGGAACTCGGTCAGCACACGGCTGTCATGGGCATCCTCAATATTACACCGGATTCTTTTTCCGACGGCGGCCGTTTTTTGGGGCGGGATGCGGCACTGGCCCGGGCCGAAAAACTGGTGGCCGCCGGGGCAGACATTCTGGATATCGGCGGGGAATCGAGCCGTCCATTTTCAGATCCGGTTTCTGCAGAAGAAGAAATCCGGCGTGTTCTGCCGGTAATTGAGCATCTGGCGGACAAAATCCCGGTACCCATATCCATTGACACCACCAAGTCCGTGGTCGCGCGCCGGGCAGTCAATGCCGGGGCCCGGATTATCAATGACATCAGCGCACTTCGCTTTGATCCCGAAATGGGCCGCGTGGCCGCGGAATCCGGTGCCGTGCTGGTACTCATGCACATGAAGGGCTCTCCCAAGACCATGCAGGTGGATCCGGTTTATACGGATCTGATCGGAGAAATTCACGATTTTCTCGGGGATGCCCTCAACCGGGCCCAAGCCGCCGGCATACCAAAGGACCGCCTTGTCGCGGACCCGGGAATCGGTTTCGGCAAAACCGTATCGCACAACCTGCAGCTGATCAATCGGCTTGACGCATTTGCCGATCTCGGCGTCCCGATCCTGCTGGGGCCTTCGAGAAAGGCCTTTATCCGAAAATTGTTTCTGCAGGAAGCCGGCGCAGAATATGCGGCTGACAGCCCGGAGATTGATGCCGGCACCCAGGGCGCCGTGGCCGCGGCAATCTTGAAAGGTGCCCACATCGTGCGCGTCCATGATGTTGCCGCCGCCCGGAGCACGGTCCGGGTCACCGATGCCATCCGCAGAGAAAAACCCGCCTGCGGGTAGGAAGCTTCACGTATGGACAAACAGAAAAAAACAGGCCGGTTTGTTCAGCGGTTTGGGGCCTGGCTGATCCTGATGATATTGTTCGTCTTGCCGCTAACCGGACATGCCGGGCCGGATTCGCCGGCGGATACCAAAAGCCCGGAAACCGTTGTAAAGGAGCTTCCCATAGCGGTTTCTGCTACGGGCAGCCCGGCATTCGGCTACCGGGTAAAAGAAAAACGTGCAGCGCCTGCGGCCATAAAGGTGGCGGGCCCGGAAAAAACGCTTGCCCGAATGGAGACCGTACGCACCCACAGCATTGATATTACCGGCTCAACCGATACCATCAAGAGGGAAACGACCCTGGATCTGCCTGAAGGTATCCGGTGCGTGCATAACAACCCGGAGGTTTCGGCCACCATTGTCATAGAAAAACAACTGGTGGAAAAAACGTTTGAAAACGTTCCGATCCGGATGCGTCACGCGGTTTTCCCGTCTACGATCCAGCCGGATACCGTAACAGTGACACTGCGCACTTCCGTGCTGGAATTTTCAGATTCGTTTTCAAAGACAGAGATTCAGGCCTACATTGATCTCAAGGGGCTGGCCCCCGGTATTTACGTCAAGCCCGCGGCCATCCGTCTGCCGGATCACGCCCGGCTGGTCGGGGTCGAGCCCCGGGTGTTTACCCTTCAAATCCAATCCCCGGACAAACCCGAGTAAGGAAACAGACATGCTACTGGTGCTTGACGTCGGCAATACACAAACCGTGATCGGTCTTTTTGATGACCGGCGCCTGGCAGCGCACTGGCAGATGCATACGGAGCCGAGACTCACGGAAGATGAATTTCACATGCATCTGTCCCATTTTTTAAACCCGCACGGACTGGATATGGCAGCCATCAGTCAGACCGTGATTTCCTGCGTGGTGCCGCCCATGGTGCGCACACTGGAGACATTCTGCCGCAAATATTTCGGGCATGCACCGGACTGGATCGGACCCGGGAGTGTGGATATGCCCATCCTGTATCGCAACCCCGGGGAAGTCGGCGCAGACCGGCTGGTCAACGCAGTGGCCGCTTTTACCAAATACCGCACCAGCCTTGTGGTGATCGATTTCGGCACTGCCACCACGTTTGACTGCATTTCCGAGAACGGAGAATACCTGGGCGGGGCCATTTCCCCCGGCATTGGCATATCCGCGGAAGCATTGTTCCAGAGGGCCTCCAAGCTTCCCCGGGTGGAACTGTTTAATCCACCGGATTCGGTGATCGGCAAAGAAACCGCCGACAGTATGAAATCCGGGTTGCTATACGGTTACACCGAACTGGTGGACGGAATGGTCCGACGGATCAAAAAGGAGATGCACCCCGAGCCCAAAGTGGTTGCCACCGGGGGGCTGGCATCGTTGATCGGCGAGCTTTCCGGGACCATCGAGGCAGTGGAACCCGAACTCACGCTGGAAGGTCTGCGGATCGTCAGCCGGAATACCGGGTCCTAGACCATTCCCATTTCGGCTTTCAATCGCCCGATCTCCTCCCGGATAAATTGTCTTTCCGAATCACTGAGGCGGTTTTGCGCCAGCCTGCGCTCCAGGGCCAGCAGTATCATTTCCGCCCGGTATTCGTTGCACGTATAAACCGGCTTATCTTTGTATGTGTCTGTCATGGTCTCCAGGTCTTCAAGCCCTTCCCAGTTTTTTCAGGCTTTCCTTGAAAACCGTATAGAACAGGTCATTATCGTTTATTCCCCGGGTGAGGATCCGGTCGATGTTTTTGATGTCCTTTGGGTTAATGACGAGGTTGACGCTTTTCAAGAATGCGGCCATGTTATCCTTTGTATCGTAACGTTCCGTGAGCAGGGCCACGAACATGTTGCGCCGGACGTGCATGTTCAGCCGCTGCAGATATATCAGCACGCCGTTGGCGTCCGGGCTGCTGCTGTCAAATGTCTCGTTTAACACGATCAGATTAAACTGATGATACTTCATTTTCCGCAGCGCTTCGCGAATGTTTTCCGGCATGGTAACGTGATAATCCATGACTTCCAGGACTTCCTTGATATGGGCCGCCTTCTCGGAGTCCTGTTCCAGCAGCATGGCAGTGAGGCCTTCTTCTTCAAGAAAGTCAAACGGCTTTTCACTGGCATCATAGTCTTCCCCGGAAACCGCGAACGCGTCCGCCTCCTTCTGCTGCTGTTCGGCCCACCCTTCTGCGGCCGCCTGGGGCTGGGACTGCTCGGGCGGCGGGCTCAGGTCCACCGAGATTTTTCCCCTACACGACGGACATCGCACGGAAAAGCTTTTGCCCTGCGGAATTTTTTGATCCGGTATCTTGATTGTTTTATGGCAGCTGCTGCATTTGACTTCCATATCAATCCCCTTGTCTGCATATCAAAGCATTCAAACCGCTTATCCCGAGACTTTCGCCTGCTGTCTCCAGGTTAGCGCTTGTTGTAACCCATGTCGATTTCCAGTTCGTCAATGTCGCTGGTGGCCTCACCTCTTGCGCTTTTCACCTGGTCAATGCCGCGGCCCACCACAGACCTTCGCGAAGCATATGCCAGGGCGGTTTCTTCGGTGATCAGTCCTTTTTCAAACAGATTGACGACAAAATTATCAAACGTGGTCATGCCAAAGGCGGTACCGGCATCCATGATGCTGTAAAAGGTCTTGCCCTCGGATTCCCCGTGCAGAATCAGGTCCTTGACACGCAGGCTGGTGCGCAGGACTTCGAAAGCCGCCACCCGGCCGCCGCCCACCTTCGGCAGAAGGCGCTGGCAAACAATCCAGCGCAATGTATCTGCCAGGCGAATGCGGATCTGGTTTTCCTCCTCCGTGCTGAACATACCCATGATCCGGTTCACAGTCTGGCCCGCATCCACGGTGTGCAATGTGGTCAGCACGAGATGTCCGGTTTCAGCAGCGGTCAGCCCGATCTCCACGGTTTCCCGGTCGCGCATTTCGCCCACCAGAATCACCTTGGGCGCCTGGCGCAGGGCGGCCCGCAGGCCGCGCGAAAACGCGTCAAAGTCCTGACCCAGTTCCCGCTGATTGAAAGTGGCCTTTTTGTGGGAATGGACAAACTCAATGGGGTCTTCCAGGGTGATCACGTGGATGGATTTGTTTCTGTTGATCTCCTCGAGTATGGATGCCAGGGATGTGGTCTTTCCGGTACCCGTGGCACCGGTGACAAAAACGATTCCGTCGCGATCCTTTGCAATTTCGTAAAATGATTCCGGCAGCCCCATTTCCTGTATTGTCGGCACCCGGGTTTCAAGCTGGCGCAGGACAATGGAGACGTTTCCGGACTGGGAAAACACGTTTACGCGGAAGCGTGCCTTGCCCGGCAGCGAGTAAGAAAGGTCGCAGGAACCTTCCTGAATGAACGTCTCGATCAGCCTGCGGTCGTTGCCCATGAAATTCAGCGCCAGAATTTCGGTCTGAAACGGCGTGAGCTGTTTTAAGGGAGGCTTCATCTCCACGGGCACAAGCTCGCCGAAGGACTCCACCTGAAGGGGTTTGCCCACGGTAAAATTCAGGTCTGACACGCTCTGCTGGGAATCGAGCATGGTGGTCAGGAGATGATCGGTTTCCGGCTTTCTCATAGAAACGTCCTCTATGCTGTGATTGTCTGCGCCGCCGACCCGCTGCACCGGCGGGGGGCGTCGAAATTATGCTTCGGTAAAATCCTGGGGCGGATTTTTGAGCAAGGGCCGGAACCTGGATTTTTCATTGGCCTTTGCGTACGCATCTTCACCCGTGATCCACCCCCTGTTGAAAAGATCCATAATGGCGTCATCAAGTACCTGCATTCCGTATTTCTTCCCGGTCTGCATGGATGAGGCCAGCTGATGGGTTTTGTTCTCACGAATCAGGTTGCGCACTGCCGGGGTGGCAATCATTACCTCGAGCGCCGGGCATCTGCCCTTGCGGTCGGCCCGCTTGAACAGCACCTGGGCCACCACGGCCCGGATGCCGTCTGAAAGCGTTGATCTCACCTGGGGTTGTTGATCGGCCGGAAACACTTCAATCATCCGGTCCACAGTTTTCATGGCGCTGGAGGTATGCAGGGTGGCAAAAACCAGGTGCCCGGTGGAGGCCGCTTCAATGGCCAGGGAAATAGTTTCCAGGTCCCGCATTTCGCCGACCAGGATAACGTCGGGGTCCTCGCGAAGCGCCCCGCGCAGGGCATTGGCAAAAGACTGGGTGTGCTGCCCGATTTCCCGCTGGTTAATGATACACCCCTTGCTTTCGTGAACAAACTCGATGGGATCCTCGATGGTGATAATGTGGTCTTTGCGCTGCCGGTTGGCCTCGTCGGTAATTGCCGCCAGGGTGGTGGATTTTCCGCTGCCCGTCGGCCCGGTCACCACCACCAGCCCGCGCGGCAGGGTCGCCAGCTTTGAGACCACAGAGGGCAGTCCGAGCTGCTCCACGGTCATGATATTGGTGGGAATCTGGCGAAACACGGCGGCAACGCCGTTTCGCTGCATAAACAGGTTGGCCCGGTAGCGGGCCAGCCCGGGAATCTCGTAGCCGAAATCGATATCCCCGGTTTCTTCAAAGACCTTGATCTTGTCTTCCGGGGTTATTTCATAGACCATGCTGCGAAGGTCGTCATTGCTCAACTGCTTGTATTTCACGCGTTCGATTTCACCCCGGACCCGCAGGGCGGGCTGCTGCCCCGCGGCCAGGTGCAGGTCCGAGGCACCCTGATCATTCATCAGTTTAAAAAAGGCATCGATTTTTGCCATGTAGTGCTCTCCGCTTCATTTCGATTGGCAATGGACGGATGGTATTCTATTTCCGCTTATTTCCAGGGCGCTATGTCTTGCTCACAGTCGTCCGGCCAACTCGTACAGGCTGTTGACAAGAAAGGTCTGGAGGAAAATAACCGCCAGCAACACAATGATCGGGGAAAAATCGATACCGCCGAACACGGTCGGAATCCGCCGCCGGATCTGGGACAGGACCGGTTCGGTGATCTGGTTGATGAATCTGACGATCGGGTTGAACGGATCCGGGTTCACCCAGGACAGCACGGCCTGGGCGATGATGATCCACATGTATACTGTCAGAACGATATTCAGGACTTCAGCCAGGCCGGCCAGAAAATTGCCGAAAACAAACATCTGTTAAAAACTTTCCTGTTCAGGGTTAATTTTGTGGTTTGTGTCTTATGCATCTTTAAATATAAAAGCCTTATTCGTCAAGAGCTTTCAAAGCCGTGGCCGGCGGCATCCGGATTTCGTCCCCGGCTCTGCGAAGCCCGACCTTGAAAGCCCGGGTCTTGTTCACGGAAGCTTTCAGTATTGTGAGGCTCTGCAAAAAAAGCATTGAACTTCAAGGACTTTCGCAGGGGCGGCCACCGGGGAAGTTTGCGCGTCTGCCGTCCGCTTTCGCGCCCGATGCATCTGCGCAAACCACCCCGGCGTCCACCCCCGGACAAATCCCTTGACGGTTTCGCCCATATAATTCCGGAGGGCTTCAGTTGTCCTGGAGTAGGGGCGAACCTGTGTGTTCGCCCTTTCTTTGTTCAAAAATACAGGTTCGTCTCTACGGATATTTTGTTGACAAGTTTGACAATAAGCCCGGGGCCGTTTATATATTTACCCTGCATGTGACCGCACGAAACGGCATATCCGGACTTGCCCCGTCAGCACATGGCATGTTTTTTATACCTAAAATGAGCGTTTCAAATTTTTACACGGATCAATCTTTTTTATTTTTTTAAGGAATTAAGCCATTTTCAGGTGTTAAAATTTGAAACCCTCCGGGATTTCCAATTTTGCCGCATCTACT
>Ga0182239_1000500_pt1 | contig 14292 bp, 13 predicted proteins | sample hydfrate6_PW_210_FD_132456 | JGI IMG/M metagenome (GOLD analysis project Ga0182239, IMG submission 132456) | Subsurface microbial communities from deep shales in Texas, USA - hydraulic fracturing test 6_PW_210 | ecosystem: Environmental > Aquatic > Deep subsurface > Shale gas/oil reservoir >... | reverse complement strand
TTGAGATGGCAAAGTAAAAAGTTCAAGATCAAGGCGCGCAAATCCCGAGGAATGCAGTCACGCCGTTGGCGTGATAAAATTCCGCAGGGATGCAGCGCAACGCAGATATTGGACTTTTTACGAAGCCATCAGATTTCGGCGGCTTACTGCCGGGACAGCATCCCGTAATCCGCCCGGAGCTGCTCGAGCTTTGCAATGTAGCGCCGCTGGAGGCGCAGATCGGTGCGGTCCCGGATCGTATTTAAAACATCGGCGATATGGGGGCGGATATCCAGACCATGCCGATTGATGCCCTGCTCAATGGCCCGGTCCAGGATCAGCACGCAGTAATACCGGGTCAGTGTCCGGACCATCGAATCCCGGCGCATCAGGTAGCTCTGCCCTCCGAGCGTATCCAGGAAAAAGGCGGCATACGCGTAGAGAGTTTTGTCCGGGATACAGTCCAGCCGACGATTCTCGCAGCATTTCCCGGAGACGTAATACTTGTAGAAATTGGCCATGGCAGGCTCCAGCACGTCATCCTCGGCCCTGAGCACAGCGCTGACCATCTCAATGCGGTCCTTTCCAAGCACTTGGTAAAAGTGGGACCTGTTGCGCAGCAGGCTGGAAAGATTCCGGATTTCAGAAGACACCAGCGGCGGGGTTTCTGCAATGTCTGCCATCATTTCGGAAAATATCTCGTATGTGCCCTTTTCATCGGCCCCGATACCCTTTTCCCGGTCCAGGTAATCGAAAAATGACGCAATTCGCCGCTCCAGTTGATCGCACGGGGAAAGCTGATCGTGCTTGGTTTCCCTGTCGGTAAACACGGGGTCGCCGAAAACTTCGGCCATCCGCTCTTCGGAGACACTGGGCGAGCGCCTGCGGTCGACATTTTCTTCCAGCCAGCGCAGCACCTCCTCCTTGGTCTGCGGCTGCTGTGCGGCCATTTCCTTTTTGGCCTGTTCCACCGCGGACTGCACCTGGCTTTCATGCCACTGCATAATGCGCTGCCAGCCGAAAAAACCCAGTACAGCGACCATGACAACAGCGACCACAATGATAATGGCTCTTGCGGGGTTGGACCTGCCGGACGGATCACGCATAGGAAGTCCTTTCTTGATTTCGGAATTGGGTTTTTACCCAACATAACAAATTCCCCGCCCCCCGTCCACCCAACTGCAAAATGGCAAAATAGATCTGTCCCCGTTTTTGGCGTTTTGGGACTTGTGAATGCCGGTCCGGGTATAGTAGCGGCTTTCCTGGCGGGCCATCTGTTTTATACCGTGCTGTTTTTCCGTAGCGCCGCGGGCCGCCTGATCAACATCACGCTTTACTTTCTGGCCCAGTACCTCATCATCGCGGCAGCCAGACGCATATGGCCACTGCCCGCCAGGCCGATCACTTGACGGGAAAACTTTTCATCATATCTTCTACGCCGTATTCCGCCAGTTTCTCCGCAGTCAGCCACTTTGCGCCCCGTTTGAAAAATTCCCGGGCCTTCAGCAGGTTTTCAGACAGGGACTGCTGGGTCTCGTTAAACATTTTCCGCCACACCACTCTTTGGTTTTTTATATCCACCAGGTGAAGGCTGAAAGCCACGGATGCCGGCTCTTCCACGCCGTAAGGCTTTCCCACGCGCTCGTCAAAACGCCACACATTGCCCACCAGCACGTAGTCAACATCAAGTTTTTTGCCAAGCGCCAGAGCGGCATCCAGCGGGGTTTTATCCGCTGCGGATGCAAAACGCCCGGCATTATAAGCATCCTTTACCACCCCGGCCTGAACCACCCGGTGCTCCAGCCGCCGGACCAGCTTTTGCCGGACCATCTCCGTCAAAACGCGGTCCGCATCCCCCTTTAGCTCATCCTGCTCGTAACACAGCCGGCCGAACGGGCAGGTCAGCGATCTGCCCGGATCCTGGGGCTCTCTTCCCTTAACAAACGGCATTACCGCCACCTCGGATTCTCCGGCCGCCTGCACCGGCACGGCAAGAAGAAACGATGCCGCCAGCAACCCGGCCAGCAGCAACCATCCCAGGCCTGCCATGTTCAAAAATCTCGCCTGCAAACGCGCGTGTGTCATCTCCACCTCCTTATGGTCTATACCTAAGATAAACACGGACTTGGCTGATGTCATGAAAAACAGGCCCCCGGGAACAGACACCCCCACATTACGCCCCGGTTTCAGCCTGCACGATCCTTTTTCTTTTTATTCTGTTATGCTTATTTTATAATCTGGAAAAACCCGACAAACCGCCAACAATCGGAGGACAACAAAAATGAATCAAAACCGCATCTGCAGCCTGCTCGGTATCCGCTATCCCATTATCCAGGCCCCCATGAACTGGGTCAGCGGCGCGGCCCTGGCCGCCGCGGTCTCAGCGGCCGGCGGGCTGGGCACCCTCGGCCCCAATTCCGGGGCGGACAGCATCGAGCCGGACCCGGACAAAACCGCAGAGCGCATGCGCGAGCAGATCCAAAAGGTCCGGTCCCGGACTGATAAGCCTTTTGCCGTCAACGTGGTGGTGGGATTCGGCGAGGACCTGAAGTATTCCCAGAAAATCGTGGAAGTGCTGACAGAAGAAAAGGTCCCGGTTGCCATTGTGTCAGTGGGCCGGCCAGACACCTACACCGAGACCCTGAAAAAAGCGGGCATCAAGGTGCTCCACGCCATCTCCACGGCCCGGCACGCCCAAAAAGCCCAGCAGGCCGGCGTGGACGGGGTGATCTGCGAAGGCTACGAGGCCGGGGGGCACAAGGGATTTACCGAGCTCACCACGTTCGTGCTCACCCCCATGGTGGCAGACGCCGTGGACATTCCCGTGGTCACCGGCGGCGGCATCGGCGATGCCCGGGGCGTGCTGGCTGCCCTGGCCCTCGGTGCAGACGGCATTTACATGGGCTCGCGCTTTATGGCCACACAGGAGTCTGAAAGCCACGAAAACGTCAAGCATGCGATTGTCACCGCAAAGGACGCCTGCACGATCTCGCTTGACAAACAGTTCATGATCGCCCGGGATCTGAACAACACGTTTGCCGAACAATTCCGGGAAATGCGCAAGTCCGGCGCCTCGCTCGAGGATCTCGGCAAATACCTGGACGAACACGGCCAGTACCACGCGCAGCACCTCGGCCGGGCGCAAGACGCGGAAATCTGCTGCGGCCAGGTTGCCGGGCTCATCAATGACACCCCCCCGGCCGGCGAGCTGCTGCGCGTGGTGATCGCAGACCTGGAAAACCGCTTTGCCGAACTCGAAAAACAGGTCCGGCAGTTTACCGGAAGCCCGTAAAAACCGGGACAGATCGATTTTTCACAATTAAAACAGCTCGTCGAAAAACACCTGCATGTGCTGCCAGGACCGCCTGTCTGCAGACTCGCTGTATGCAACCCCATTTATGTCAGCCGCGTCTGCACCCGGATTGGTGAAACTGTGCACGGCCCCGCCGTACATGACCATCTGCCAGTCAATGCCGGATTCTTCCATGGCCGAGATATATCCCGGAATGGCGGCCTTTTTGGTCATCGGGTCTGATGCACCGTGGCATATGAGAATTTTTGCCGTATCCCCGCCCGCGGCATCCTCCGGCGGCGCAATAAGAGAACCGTGAAAACTCACCACGCCCAGAACATCCGCCCCGGCATAGGCCAGCTGCTGCACCGTGGAGCCGCCGAAACAATAGCCCACAGCGGCAATGCGGCTTTTGTCCGTGCGCGGATCTTTGCGCAGCACTTCCAGCCCGGCAAGCGCCCGTTTCCGCCAGGATTCAATATTGCCGGTCACCTTCTTTGACCATTCAGAGGCCTCTTCCGGATGCGCCGTGACTTTGCCCTTGCCGTACATGTCCAGTGCAAAGGCGTTATACCCCAGGGCCGCGAGCTTTTCAGCCTGCTTTCTGGCAAAATCATTCAACCCCCACCATTCATGAACCACCAGCACCCCGGGACGCCTGCCCGCGACCGCATCATCCCAGGCCAGATAGCCTTCAAGCTGTTTTCCGCCGTGCTCATACGAAATTGTTTTGGTTACTACTCCGCCCAACACCGTTGACGGAATCCAAGCAAAAACCAAGACCAGGAAAATCATCTTCTTCATCCGCATCTTTTTCTCCTCGGCTTTGAATGTTTCCGGCCGCAACAAACAGCCGGCAGTTTATTTGTGAATAAATCGGGATACAGTTAAAAATAAACCCGACCCGGGAGAAAAGCCACGGGTCTTTCCTTTACAAACAATCAATTATCTGTAAAATTGGAAACTTCCGAAAACCTCTATTGACCGGAGCCTTATCCGGATGGAAAACCCCCGGGTCAAACAGCACTTCCAGAATCTCAAAGTGTGGAAATCCGGCGGCCGGAATACCCCGCACAAGCCCTTTTAATAAGGATTTTCAGGGTCAAAATACCCCTCCCGGCGAAAATGCAAAATTTCTGCTAATGGATTTATACAAGGTGCATGATTCGCATATTAAGAACAATTTGCCCGTCCCCTTCCCCCGCGCCTACTGGGTCATACCCGGGCTATTTCTGGCAGGGGAGTATCCCGGGGCCCCGGAGCCGGATGCGGCAAGACAGAAGCTCGGCGGGCTGATTGCTGCGGGGATCAGGCAGATTATTAATTTGATGGAGACTTATGAGACCGATCATGACGGCCTGCTGTTTGATTCCTATGAGGAAATGATAGCGGAGCTGGCCGGAGAAAAGGGCGTGGAAGTCGGGGTGCGGCGGTTTCCGATTGTTGACCGGCGGTATCCAACGCCGGGGGCAATGGCTGAAATCCTGGATTTTATTGATGAGAATATTGAAAACCGGATTCCGGTGTATGTGCACTGCTGGGGCGGCATCGGCAGGACGGGCAAGGTGGCGGGATGTTTTCTGATCCGGCACGGGCTGGCCAGCGGGGATAACGTGCTGGAGAAAATCGCCGGCCTGCGGAACCGGGATCCGGAAAGGCACCGGGTTTCACCGGAAACCCAGATTCAAAGGGAATTTCTCCGGCGGTGGCGGTCTTGTGGAGTTCACCGAATACCACCTGGTTTCGGCATAAACCAAAGGCTTTGATATGAATTGCCGCTATGAAGAATCACCGGCGCGGGCTCCGGCTGACTCCAGGATCTGCCGGATCCGCCCGCGCACGTCTTCGGAGATCTTTTCCGCCGGGCCCTTGTGCTGGTTGACAAGCCGCTGCGTGCGCTGAACGATGCGCTCCGGGATGTCATTGCCTGCGTGGGCGGCATAGTCGTCCTGGGATGCCTCGTCGGCAAAGGGCCGGGAAAAGCCGTACTCGGCCCTTTTCTGCTGTGTTTGCTCCACGTTTCGGTAGTCGCCGCCCGGGCCGGCGGCCTGGATCTCCTTTCTGGACAGGGTCTTTACATCAACCAGCACTCCCTTGGCGATGTACTGGCTCTCCGCGATAATCTCGTCTGCCAGCACCAGCTGGAAAACCGAACCGCACATCCCGGATTCCAGAAATCCGATGTCATGCACCAGGCTGGGGCCGCTTAACATGGCCGAATGAAGGGAAAGGGTTGCCTCCACTGCGGCCTGGGCGTCCATTGCCTTGGCATCGCTGCATCCGCCTGCGGAAAAAACCGGAAGGCCGAGGTATTCGCCCATCTCCGTAAGCCCGGCCTCCAGACTGGAAAGCTCGGGCGCACCATAGGCAAAAACCGCTTCGCGCATGTCCAGGATGGACTGGGTGCCGCCGATAATGATGGTGGCCCCGGGATTGACCGCCTGGGAGATGACCACGCCGATAAGCGATTCTGCCAGGGTCACGGCAATGTGGGCGGCATGGGTGGCCGGCACGGTTCCCCCGCCGCTGCTGGCAGGGGCGAAAATCTGCGGGATATTGTTTTCTGCGCAGTACATCACCTTATCAATGGCGTTAAAATCAGAGAGAAGCGGCGATATGGGCTCATTGTAAAACAGGTAGTTCGGCTTCCGGCCGAAGGCCTCGGGCCCGCCTGCCATGGCAATGCCGATGCGGTGGATATCCCGGCACTGCTGCCCGGATGCGGCCCAGGCAATGGGCGGCTTGGCGGAATTCTGGATCATCTCGGAAAACTCGTAAAGTCCTTCCAGGCCATTGGGCGCGTCATTGACCAGGCCCAGGGACATCACGAATCCGATCCCGGGCAGCACGTCGCACAGCCGGGCCACCATGGCCGCATCACTGCAGGTATATCGGCGGCGCTCAAGAGTAAACGGATCAATGAAACTAGGGCATGTTGGACCCGGGCCGAAGTAGGTATGCCCGTTTTCAATGCGCAGGGCCACATCCCCCTGCCAGTTGTAAATCGTGGAAACTGGGGGCAGGGAGCTCAATGACTTGTTGACCACGTGCGATGGCATATACACCCGCCGGCCGCGCACGTAGCAGCCGCTTTCAGCCAGCAGCCCGCAGGCCTGCTCGTGTTTGACATCCACGCCGGTATGCTGCAGGATCCGCAGAACCTCGTTGAATATCAGCCGCTTCTGGCCGTCTGAGAGAAACGAAAACCGGATGTGCTGGTTCTCGGTCAGATTAGTTCGGATGCTCATGAAGACCTCCCACTAAGCATTTCCTGCAGCCAGGGCGTGCAGATCGTTGACCACTTCCTCTTCCATGGGCGCCCGCTCGTGTTCGTCCAGGATTTTCAGGCGCTCTTCTGCGGCCCGGTCCTTCATGGTTTTTTTCCCGGCAGCCGTCCAGTTGTCATACGTGCTCCGGTTGCCCAGGATCGGCCGAAACCAGTTCTGCCAGTGCGCATAGGTATGATCCTGGCTCAGGTATTCACCCCCCGGCCCCACAGATTCGATCAGGTCAATGGCCAGGTATTCTTCGCCCGTGCTGATGCCCTTTCCGATATGCTTGATCATCTCGATGATCTCGTTGCACATGACCATGGCATCCAGGGAGGCCGTCTGCCCGCTGTTGATCAGCCCGGATCCGTAAATCATGTCTGCCCCGGATAAAAAGCCGTAAAACAAACCTGCAGTCAGATCCGATCCGGCATCCTGGCCAAGGCTACCGGCATCCGTGATACCCGCCGGGTACAGCATGCCCAGTCCCAGCCACTTGGATATATCCGTGTTGGCGGCCTCGCTCAGAGACATTTCCGGTGCGCCAAAGCAGCATCCCTGCCCCGAGGGGTGGGGCACGCTTGTCACCCCGCCCCGGATCAACGGCATCCCCGGTTTCTGCAGATAAGAAAGCACGGATACCAGCATGGTCTCGGCAAGGATCTGCACCAGCATCCCGGCAATGGTTGCGGGGGCTGTCACCCCGGAAATCACGCGGGATGCGCAGACACAGGGGATCTGCTTTTCCGCGCAGAACAAAAGCTTTTCCGCTGCCGTGGCAGACAGGGTCAGGGGGGAATCGATCTCCAGGTACTCGGCAAAAAGCGGGCCCAGGCGCAGTTCTTCCGCCCCGCCGCAGACCCGGGAACCCATCTGCCATAAACGGTGTAGTTCATCTGCATCCGCACTGCTCAGCAGCAGGGGCTTTTTCGTGCCCTGCAGCATGGCGATCACATGGGAAAGATCCCAGGACGGGGCATGCTCGGGTGATCGGTTCAAAGGCCCGGTGATAAAATCAAAATTTGGGAGGCCATCCACCAGCCGGGCTGTATTGTAGACCTGCTCATAAACGGACTGCCCGGCTGCGGGCTCATCGCCTGCGGGTGCCAGCGGATACACCGGGCCGGCGCCGAAGGAGAGTTCATCCTTCTGCAACCGGACGTACCACTTGCGGGTTCTGCCGATCAGGGCAATTTTTCCGGGATGTCCGCGCAGGGCGCGTTCCACGAGAACCGCGGGGATGCGCACCAGGTCGCCCTGGGTGACCAATGCCTGGCTGTTTTCAAATAACTCCAGGGCCTGCGGGCTTTTTACCCGGGCGCCTTCGCTTTCAATGACGCCGAGCGCATCAAAATAAATGCGCTCGATCTCGTCTTCGGACAATACCTGGAAATTCGGGGTGGTCTGGACGATTTCCTTGATTTTCATACAATCCTCCCGGAGTCTTATTGAAAATCATATCATCCTCCCTTGCGAAAATGAAAGAAGAAACTGCAGCGCCAGCTCCTGCTGTCGGCGCCACTGGGGGCAAAGCTGGTCATGGGCATTGACCCGGGCTTTCGAACCGGGTGCAAGGTGGTCTGCCTGGACCGGCAGGGGAAACTGCTGCACCATGACACGGTTTACCCGCACACCGGCAAGGGTCGGGGACAGCAGGATGCGGAAAAGCTCCGTTACCTGTGCGAAAAATACGGCATCCAGGCCGTGGCCGTGGGCAACGGCACGGCTGGCAGAGAGACCGAGGCCCTGGTGCGAAAAATCGATTTTGCCCGGCCCGTGTCCGTGGACATGGGGGTGCACCGGGACGGGCTGGTGCATATCAGCGAGATGGCGGATCGGTTCGTGAAAAACCCGGCGGACGTGGTGCGCGTGCAGCAGCCGGTCCATGTCACGGTAATCGGCGTGGACCTGGAAAGAAAGCGGATTTCGCTTTCCATGAAAAAAAACCGCTGATCCGCGCCAGGGCGCAAGCCACATCAGCAGATCAGCACCAGCCCGCAAATGCTGTCCATGCCGATGCTCCCTGAATCGGTTTCGTGGGTCACGCCCTTGCGCTCCCAGCCGGCGGCCGCGTATAGCTTTGCCACGTTCACGCCGAAGCCGGACATGGAGGGCCGGGCCCGGTCCGGGTTCCGGCATTGCCCGTCTTTCTCAAGCGCGCGGCATTCCAGGTAGTCGGCGCAGAACACCTTTTTGCACGAGTTTCCGGCATAGGCCCGCGCACCGGAAAATCCCATGCGGATTGCCGCCTGCTCGATGCCGGCCGCGGTTTCGTGCAAAAGCTGGAACATCTCCAGGTTTTGCCCGGAATACAGGATTTCCGAGGGCACCTCGATTTTAAATACAACTGCCCGGGAAAATGTTTCAAGCAGATCTCTAAATGCCGACGGACCGGCCACGTGCGGCGGGCAGCTTTTGGACAGTCCGTAATTGATACACTTCGGGTTGCGGCATTTTTCCGCAAGACTTTCATCCACCACAATCTGATCCGTGGATAAGACCGCGGTATCCGTGGCTCCCAGATCATGGGCCGCCCGGATCATCCCGGTTGTTATTTCATCGGTTTCACACAGCACGGTTGTCTTCCTTTCCGTCTACTTTTGGAACCCGTATTTTTGCCTTTGGTATGATAAATGATTATTACCATAATACAAGCCAAATCAAAACGGGACTGCAGACAGGGGGGTGGTGCAATGCGCATGCATGACTTGAAATATTTTTTAAAGGACTCCATTCGCAAAAGCGTGGATTTTTCACGTACGGACCAGTCCCGGGGCGTACCGCCGCCGCCCATTGAAAAGCCCTGTCCCAAAGGAGTGCGCAGAATTGATCTTCCCGGAAGTCAGCATTGGCAGACCGTAAAATCGATTCCCCTGGCAGATGCCATTGCAAACCGGAAATCGCGCCGGACCGCAACCAGGGAAAGCCTTCCGCTTGCGGAGCTTTCCTTTCTGCTGTGGGCCACCCAGGGGGTGCGGAAAAAGGAGGGAATGTATCACGCCCTGCGCACTGTGCCCTCTGCCGGATGCCGCCACTCGTTTGAGACCTATATCGCGGCATTCCGGGTCGACGGCATGGAAAAAGGAATATACAGGTACCTGCCGCTGAGCCACCAGCTCGCGGAAGTCACTAAAGAGGAAAACCTGGAGCACCAGGTCACCCGGATGGCAATGGGCCAGTCCTTTGCCGGAAAAAGCGCGGCCACTTTCATATGGACAACCGTAACCGCGCGAATGGAATGGCGCTACGGCATAGCCGCCTACAAGGTCATCGCCATGGATGCCGGGCATGTCTGCCAGAACCTGTATTTGGCCTGCGAAGCCGTGGGCTGCGGGACATGTGCCATCGGCGCCTATGACCAGGAGTATGCGGACGCTGTGCTTGACGTGGACGGCGAGGACGAATTCACCGTATACATGGCACCGGTGAGCAAGCTGTAAAACAGGAAACGCAAAACCGCAGCAGGGCGGACACACAGATCCGCCCCGACAAAGCCTTGTCCCGGGCAATCCATCCCATTCATCCCTGTTCTGATCAGGCCGGGGCGAACTTCTCTCTGAGCTGCTTTTTGATAATTTTTCCGCTGGGGTTTCGCGGCATCTGATCGACCACGAACACCTTCTTGGGCACCTTGTATCCCGCCAGGTGCTCCTTGCAGAATGCAATCACCCCGTCTTCTGTCACCTCGTGGCCCTGGGCCGGCACAACCACGGCGGTGACGATCTCGGACCAGTATTCGTCGGGCAGCCCGATGACCGCGGCATCCATCACGCCGGGGCAGCTAAAGAGCATGACCTCGACCTCCTGGGAGGCCACGTTTTCCCCGCCGGTCTTGATCATATCCTTGACGCGGTCGACAAAGTAGACAAACCCCTCCTCGTCCATCCGGACCAGATCGCCGGTGTGATGCCAGCCGTTTCGAAAAGTCCGGGCGGTTTTTTCCGCGTCCTTGTAATAGCCGAGCATGACCGCGGGGCCCCTTGCCACCAGTTCGCCTTCCTGGCCCACGGGCACCTCGTTGTCGTTATGGTCCACAACCTTGACCTGCAGCGGCATGTGTGCCTTGCCGATGGAGGTAGGCTTGCGGTCAAAGTCCTCGGGCCGCAGGCTGGTGCCCAGCGGACTCATCTCGGTCTGGCCGTAATAATTCATGAAACCGACATGGGGCAGCATTTTCTGCCATTTCTCCAGCACCGAAGGTGCGGCCAGCGCCCCGAAGACTACGCACTGCTGAAGCGATGACAGATCGTAATTCTCAAATCCGGGCATCATGGGAAGACCTGCGTACAGGGCCGGCGGCCAGACCCAGTGCGTAATCTTCTCGTTCTGGGTCATTTCCAGGATTTCATTGGGATCCGGGGCGTACTCCACAGCCGTGGTGGCCCCTGCGGCCACGATGGCCGTAAACAGATACTTGGCAGCCACGTGGTAAAGCGGAATTCCGGTGATAATCCGGGCGTCCTCCCGGATTCCCAGGTCAAACAGGCTCGACAGAATGTCGATGTAATAGTTCAGATGGGAGTTTAACACCCCTTTGGGCGCGGCTTCGGTGCCCGATGTATAAAGCAGGGTGGCCGGGTCCTCGGGCGCGATTTCCACTTCGGGTTCATCTGCGGGCAGATCCCCGACAAACAACTCGTCAAAATCCTGCCAGCCCGACGGGCCGCCCCCGCCGGCAAGGTTGATATATGCGAAATGCTTCACACTTGTAAGCCGGTCCTGGACCGGGACCACGTTGTCCACCAGACTGTCTTCCACGAGGAACATCACCGGCTCGCTATGGTTGATAATAAATTCGATCTCCTCGGGCTTGAGCATGAAGTTCAGCGGCGTAACGATCGCCCCGAGCTTTAACAGCGCCCACCAGAAAATCACGAACTGGTGGCAGTTGTGCGACAGGATCGCCGCCCGGTCACCCTTTTTCACCCCGAGCTGTTGCAGGCTGTGGGCACACCGGTTGACCGTCTCGTTGAACTGCCGGTAGGTAAACGCTTTATCCCGGAATGAAAACGCCTTTTTATCCGGATTCCGGGCCGCGGTGCGCACCAGCATGTCCCCCACGCTTGCCCTTCGCACAACGTTTTTTTCAAAAGATGAAAGCGACGTCATAGACTCCTCCCCCCTTTTTGATATGGATGCATGGATGGTATCCGGCACGCAGGCGCCCTGCCTGCCCAAAGAAGCTGAACACGAGGCGTGAACATTGTTCTAACGCCAAAAATCATGTCATAAAACCGATCCAATGTCAATATGCATAACCATCCGGTAAACAGGCGGATCGCTTTTGTTTCTTTGTTTTTCCAACCATGTTCTGATAAATTTTCTGCATATATAAAAATCAATGCATTTGCATGATCTTGAGAAATACATACATTAAAGGAAACAATCACGGAGGCAAATCATGGGTATTGAATTCAAAAAGCAGGACAGGGTTGCCGCGTTTTTAAACCCGTTTCAGAACTTTGAACGCACCGAGACCAGATGCCAGATCCGCAGAGATCCGCTTACGGGCAGAAGCGGGCGGCTGGCCCATTTTATCGGCATCAAGCCGCCGGCGCCGGATTTTGAAAAAATTATTGAAGACTCGGGGAAAAACTGCCCGTTCTGCCCGGAAAACGTTTTTACCATGACCCCGAAGTTCGATCCGGACGAGATTCCTGAAGGCAGGCTGGAAAAGGGCGAATCCGTGCTTTTTCCCAATCTCTTGCCATATGACGCCCACAGCGCCCTGGCCGTGCTGTGCAGCCAGCATTACAAGCGCCTGAGCGAATTCACACCCGGAATTTTCACGGATGCATTTGCCAACTGCCGCAACTACCTGGACCGGGTCATCGCAGACAAGAATGAAACCTACGGGCTGGTGACCTGGAACTACATGCCTGCGGCCGGCTCCAGCCAGGTGCATCCCCACCTCCAGGTCTATGCAGGGCAAACCCCGGGCAACTTCCCGGAACGCCTGATTTCATCCGGGCAAGAATATTACCGGGAACACGGGCGTCCCTACTGGGAGGACTACCTGGCCGCAGAAACCCACAGCATGGAACGTTTTGTTACCTCGGGCGATCACACCACGTGGCTGACCGATTTTGTCTCGCTGAGTGCGCTGACAGATGTAATCGCGATATTTCCCGAGCGCCAGACCCTGTTTGACCTGGATGCGGCGGCAATGGAAGAAGCCGCCCGGATTCTGGACCAGGTGCTGAAATACCTGGATGAGCAGGGAGTATACAGCCTGAACATGGCCTGGCTGCCGGCATTGCAGGGACAGAACGAACACTGGCTGCAGCTCCGGATTTCGCCCCGGATGTATATGGCCCCGCACGTGTGGTGCACGGAAACCCCCTCGCTGGTATATCAGTACCAGGAATCCTTCATGATCTGGTCGCCCGAGGAGACGGCCGGCCAGCTCAGAGAATTTATCCGGCAGGCTTCGGGGTAAACCGGGAACCGGAGGAGTTGTATGCAGGAAAATCTGCCGAAAATGCCGCCCCAGGCCAAGTGCACCCGGTGCCGGGCAAGGGCGGCTGTGTCCCTGCCCTCGCACAATTCCCGGTTCTGCACAGCGTGCTTTCTGCATTTTTTTCGGACCGCGGTCACAAGGGGACTCAAAAAGGCCGGACCGGAAAAAGATACGCCCCTGATGGTGGCCGTATCCGGGGGCAAGGATTCCCTTACGGCCTGGGCGGTGCTCGACGATCTGGGATTTGAAACCCGGGGCCTGCATCTCAACCTCGGAGTGGAAGGGTATGCGGATGCATCCAGGCAGGCAGTCGCTGATTTTGCCAAATCCCGGGGCCTGCCGTGGGCCGAATATAGCCTCAAGCAGGAGTTCGGCTACAGCCTGCCCGAGATCTACGACATCCTGCACTACAAGATCTGCGCGGTCTGCGGCAAGCTCAAGCGGCATTTTTTAAACCGGCTCACCGCCAGGCAGGGCTATTCGTGCCTGGCCACCGGGCACAACCTGGATGACGAGGCCAGCCGGCTGCTGGGCAACCTGGTGGGCGACCGGCAGGAATTTGTCAAGCGGCAGTATTTCTATCTCCCATCGCCCCATCCGGAAATTCCGGCACGGTTTAAGCCCTTGTACCGACTGGAAATCAAGGAAATCCGCGAATACTGCCGAATGCAAGACATCCGCCCGGTGCAGGGCGGCTGCCCGTATGCAACCGGGGCCACCAGTCATTATTACCGGGAGGCGCTGGAACACCTGGAAGAAAAAATGCCCGGCACCAAGCGGGGCCTGCTCTTCAACTACCTGCGCAAGCCCAAGGAACTCGGTTTTTCGGGCGGGTTCACCCCCTGCCGGATCTGCGGCCAGCCATGCCCGGCAGAAACCTGCCCGGTCTGCGCTCTGAAAAAGCGGGTGCAGGATATGGCGGCCAGGCGCAGCGCACACGCCCAAAACTGCAACCCGGAACAGCCCGAATCAACACATACCGATTAAAGGAGAAATCCCATGAGTGAAAAAAATCATCTCTACCTGCTGTGGACCAACAGCGATCCGGTGACTGCCGAAAAAATGGTTTTCATGTACACCATCAACTCCATGAAACGCGGTTGGTGGGAAAACGTTACCCTGATTATCTGGGGGGCTACCGCCGCGCTGGTGCGCGACAACGAAGACATCCAGGAAAAAATCAAGGAGGCCCGGCAGGCCGGCGTGCATGTATCTGCCTGCAAGGCATGCGCTGACCAGCTCGGGGCTACTGAAACGCTTGAAGGCCTAAATGTCGAGGTCAAGTACTGGGG
>Ga0182239_1000498_pt1 | contig 14296 bp, 19 predicted proteins | sample hydfrate6_PW_210_FD_132456 | JGI IMG/M metagenome (GOLD analysis project Ga0182239, IMG submission 132456) | Subsurface microbial communities from deep shales in Texas, USA - hydraulic fracturing test 6_PW_210 | ecosystem: Environmental > Aquatic > Deep subsurface > Shale gas/oil reservoir >... | reverse complement strand
TTTCTCTTTTTCATATTTTTAAAACTGCCCTTTTCCATATTGCTCACTCATTTCTTTGTTAATTAAATAAATTAACTAAGTTAATTATAACATTTTATAATTTTTAAGTAAAGTCATAAATCATAATATAAAATAAATTTTCCCATTTTTTAAAATAGCAAAAGCTATCCTTACTATCATAATGGTAAAGAGAATCTTAATCTCTTTTGTAATCGTCGTTTATAGTATTTAAAGTCTGGAATATCAAATATTCTTTCTGAAACTTTCTTAACAAATACTCTAAGTTTAGTCTTTTTCTGATTGGAAAAAAGAGCTAAAAAACCTATGGTTATTGATAAAATTAAATCTATATTTTTGTCAAGTAAAATTTGACTCTTTTATAAATTGAAAATTGACCCGGGTAAGCAAAAAATAATATTAATTTTATTGACCCAACCACTCTTCAGATTCTTTCATTCGGTAAGAAATACCATTCATATTAATTACATATGATTTCTATCTATCATAGCGCCGGATCATTAAACACTTCATTTCACCTCTCAAATGAGAGATTGGAAGTTATTATAGTAGATTTACGTTCTGCTCTTAGTAAAAGAAAGGAGAATAAAAGTTCACTTCCTTTCTGATCAAAAGAGATTTAGCCTAATTCATCTAAAATTATTAAGTCATATTTTTGGAATTTAGACTCAAAATTAGTTAATTTTCTTTCACTCTGCGTTTCTTTTAATTTATTGATAAACTGTGGTACGGTTGCAAAAAAACTTTGTAACCCTCGTTAAAGGCCTTGATACCAAGACCTATAGATAAATGAGTTTTATTTTTTAGAACGGCAATCCTAATTAATCAATTGAGCAAGGCAAAAGAAGAAGGAAAACTGGATAAAATATTTAAAAAGATAGGAAAAGCAGACTTAATAATTTGTGATGAATGGGGGTATATTCCTCTCGATAGAGAGAGATCCCAGTTTTTGTTTCAGATAATCTCAGACTATTATGAGAAAAAGAGTCTAATAATCACCACTAATTTTGAATTTAGTAAATGGGCTAATATTTTCTTTGATGATCAGATGACAGCTGTTTTAATTGATAGATTAATACACCACAGTCACCTACATGTATTTCCAGGTGACTGTTATAGAATCAAAAACTCACTGATGAAAAGAGCTCAAAATTCACTTTAATTTTTCCCTATTGGGTGGCTGCTAAAAAACTTTGATTAAAGTGATCCTTATACTCTTTTTAGAATATCTAAGCGTCCGAGCTCCAAATCATTTTGAATTTTAATTAGTTTTGTGGCTTTTTTTCTTGACAATTTAAAGGAAATCAGTGAGTGATATTTATCTCTAAAAAAAGCAATCAGAGCAGGTATATTCTGGTTAAATATATGCAAATAAAAATATACCCCCTGTTTGTAGAGAAGCAGCTTTTTCTGAAGCAGATATTCTTTGATACAGCAAATAATATAATTAAGAAATCTCTGGAATTTAAGAAATAAAAAAGCTGGAAGAATAAAAACAGTTTTTTTGCAGTGATGACATTTGTATCTTCTAATTAGTATTCAAAAGCATTTGCCATCGATGGTAATAACATAGCGGTGGTAAAACCCATATTTTGGAGTCTGTCATGGCAGTGAGGACATTCTTCAGGGTGAGGAAAATTATTATTCTGACCAAGCTCATAATATTTTTTGACAGGTATTTTAAAGTCATGAATGATTTGCATCTGATCACATCCTAAATATTCTGAAATATTCTATCAGATTATTTAAAGAAAAGGAAGATACAATACTAAAATATTTTGCAAGATATTTATTATTTTCTAATGAATTAATTTGATAGATAACAACAATGAAAACAGAATAAATTTATCAAAAAAAATATAAAACAAGAAAATAGGCAAAACAAAATTTTCGAATATATGACTGTTTGTTACAATAGAATCCGAACGCATTCAACCTTAGATTAAAAAGCCCAGAATACCAGGAAAATGAGAGAAAACTATCTAAACTATGTGTCTAATTTAATGAGGCAACCTTAGATATTATGTTATAGATTATGTATTTTTCTATAAATTTTATTGAGCTAGCCACTATAATCTTGGACAAGCTTTAATATGATTTGTTAAACACAGATTCTCAGTAATTCTAATTACTTATGCTGCGGTAATGTGTTTTATATACTTCAGCCCTTTTTAATGTACCGTGAAAACTCTTAATATGAGCGTTTTCTTCTGGTGTATTTATCATTGTTCTTTCATGAGATATATCAAGTTCTCTAATCCTGGTCTGAAACTCTCGACTTCTAAATTGAACTCCATTATCAGTTCTGAGTATCAGATCATCAGTATTTCGGTTTTTCGTTGCTTCATCAAGTGCTTTAAGAGCTTCTTTTGTTCGGCATCTTAGGCCTTCGTGATAACCTACAATCTCTCTAGTAAATACATCAATAATATCAAACATATACACCCACTGACCACTGTTATCTATGTACATCTGGATCATATCCATCTCCCAGAGCTAGTCAGGTCCAGTTAGTTCGTGTGTTGTCTTAATTGATATTCTTTAGGCCTTGGTACTATCTTATTCGGTAGGAGGTCTAAGACCTTCATGATACGGTAAATTCGCTTGTGATTAACTTTTATATTTTCTGTATATTTCAAGTAATCAGTTACCATTCTGTAGCCCAAATGAGGAGACTGATCACAGTAATCTTTAACCAGTTGAACAACATCTTCTTCTGGCACTAAATTACCATCTTTATCATAAGCTGGATGACCAGAATAAAGTTGATCTTCAGTATTTTCATCTTCGGCTTAATCATTATTCTGACGATAATACTAGGTGCTTCGAGGTATATTAAAAGTTCGGCATAGTTCTGCTATAGTATAATCTGATTTAAGTTGATTAATAATTTGAATTTTATCAGCAGTATTTAGCTCTGCTAGGGCTTTTTTAAGGATTTCCATCTGAACTTTCTGTTGGCCAATAATTTTTTTCATCTCTTTAATTTGTTCGTCTTTTTCTTTAAGCTTGGCTTCCTGTTCAGTAATAGATTCGCCACTAAGTTTGCTCATACCACCGTCTAAGAACTCATTTTACAGACATAAATGGAGTTGCGACTAACATCATATTCATCAACTAGATCAGATATTTTTTCACTTTTAATAGCTCGAAGAACAATTTCCATTTTTTCATCAGGATAATAAGAGTTAGCCATTTGCTTTTACCCCCTGTAATTATTATAAAATTTTTAATTGGTATCTGTCCAATATCTTTAGGGAGCGTTACACAACTTCTTCCTGGTGGTTTATATCAACTTCATCTTCAAAGTCTCGAGAATAACTGCTGACTTCAAAAAAACCTGATAGTCCACTTTTTTTATTTAAAACATCATCATTTCAGACGCAGAAAGATCTCCTTTATCCATAATAAATGGAATGATCGCCGGATCAATATCTCCACAGCGGGTTCCCATTACTAATCCTTCAAGTGGAGTCAGGCTCGTACTGGCATCACTGATTTGTTGTTTTTAACAGCAGCAACAATGGCCCATTACCTAAGTGGAAGGTAATTATCTTCAGTTCTTCTAAAGACTGCTCTTTCAGCAACATAGCTGTGAAATGTACCGTGGAATCCATATCTTCTGACACCATATTTTTTATAGTATTCATATGGCAGGGCATAAATATATGCTTTCAAACATTGAGTGATGGAAAGCGGTATCGAAGACACCAACCTGCGGCTTATCAGGCATCAATTCCTGACAGACTTTAATTCCCATAATATTTGGTGGGGTGTGCAGTGGTTCTAAATCAGCGACCTCTTCCAGCTTTTTAATTGCCTGCTTATCAATTATAGTTGAATGAGCAAATCCCTCACCACCGTGGACTATCCGATATCCAACTGCTTCAACTTCATCAATGCTTTCTAATACTCCGTGATCTTCAGATAAAAGTGTTTCAAGCAGTAATTCAATTCCAAACTTATGAGTCGGGATATCCTTTTCAATTACAATCTCTTCTCCACTGCTATTTTCATATTCTAAAAATGAATCATTGATTCGAATCCTCTGGATCAGACCCTTAGCCTGCATACCCTCTGTTTCCATATTAAACAACTGATACTTTAATGATGAACTTCCACTATTGATAACAAGTACTTTCATTTTTTCCCTCTATAAATTTTATTTATTTTGAGCCTGTACTGCTGTAATCGCTGTTAAATTAACAATATCATCCACTGAACAGCCGCGAGATAAGTCATTAATTGGTGCTGCCAGCCTCTGCACAAGCTTATAACCAATATTACCAGATTCTAGATCAGAAAAAACTAAAACATTAGCTTTACCTGCAATTTTACTTTCTGGTGCTTTCCTTTTTCCTACATCCTCTACTAGAGCTGCATCTACCTGCATCTCTCTATCGATTTTTAAATGGGGAGCGTTCTGATGAGCTATTTTTACAGCATTTATAACATTATCTACATGCGCATGTCTGGCACTTCCCATAGTAGAGAAAGAAAGCATTGCAACCTTAGGATCGAATCCTAATAAGTTTTGAGTAGTATTAGCGATTATGATTGCTATTTCTGCCAGCTGCTCTGAATTAGGAGCAGGGTTTATCGCACAGTCAGAAAAGATCAGTACTCCTTCTTCTCCAAATGATTTATCTTTTAAAACTAAGATTATTGCATTTGATACAGTAGAAATACCCTCTGCTTTTTTAATAATCTGAAGTGAAGGTCTTAAAACATTACCAGTAGGATTAGCTGCACCAGCAACCATCCCATCTGCCTTATCAGTATAGATCATCATTGTTCCAAAATACAGTGGATCTTTTACAGCTTTTTCTGCCTCTTCTTTAATAATTCCTTTATGTTTTCTAAGTTGATAAAATTCGTCTCTAAACTCTGCTATGTAATCAGATTCTTCCGGGTCAATAATTTCAACACCATCCAGATCGACTCCATAGTTAGCTGCTGTGTCTTTGATCGACTCTAAATTACCCAGAATCACTATTTCAGCGATTTTTTCGGCTTCAATCTCTGCAGCCGCTTTAACTATTCTTTCGTCATCACCTTCTGCAAAAACAATTTTCTGCAGATTGGAAGCTGCTCTTTCTTTAAAATTTTCAGTACATCCATTTAAATATCCTCTCTAATATCCTTAATATTTTAGAAGATTAGATAATATTAATAAAATTTTTGTAGTATAAACCTATAAGTTTATTAACTCAACTGCTACTTGCTTAGATCCCTTTTTAGGAAACAATTCAAAACCAATGAAGTGACTGTAATCAAGGGTTTCTAATTCTTTAAAAATATTTTTATAATTTATCTCACCTGTACCCGGTTCGCTTCTATCAGGAGAGTCAGCAACATGGATGTAATCAATTACATCAATATATTCTCTTAAATTTTCAATAATATTCCCTTCCATTATCTGCATATGATATACATCAAACAAGACCTTGATATAAGAAGAATCTACCATTCTTGCTAATTCTGCAGAATCTTTTGTATGAGCAAGACAATTACCGTCATGATCCTTGTAAGTATTTAAAGCCTCTAAAACTAACTTAACTTCAGCTTCTTCTGCAAGAGGTGCTAACTCTGATAAAACTTTATACATATTAATTAATTTCTTGTGCTCACTTATTTCATCATAGCTATCCAGTACTACACCACCTTCTCCTAGTGCATTTGAATGAATAACTAGATTATCACAATTTAGAAATTTTGCCTTTTCAATTGAAAGCTTAATATAATTAATATAATCTTCATTTTCTTCAGGATTTACTAAAGAATAATCTTTATCTCCAGAAAAACTTGCTATTTCTAGATCATTTTCTTTACACAATCTTTTTATTTTTTTTAAATTCTTATTTTCCCATGACCAAAATTCAATATAATCAAAGCCTGCTTCAGATGCTAAACTAAATCTCTCTTCAAATGAATATTCCGTAAATACTGTCTCAATACATATTGATTTCTTCATAACAAACCTCCCAATTTATAATTAAATTTACTATTGAAAATAAACTAAACACAACTTACTTGAAAATATTCAAATACTTCCTTCTCCGGATTTTAGTAAAGCGTATTTAGTCAGCAGAGGTCCAAATATTTCTGTCACAGCTGCTGTTAAAATAAGTGTATTAAAAATCAAAAGTCCTATTTCTGGTGCCTCAACATACTGCTTCTAGACTGAATAAGCAAGGGCTATTGCAACTCCACTCTGCGGCAGCAGTCCAAGGCCGATATATTTTTTAATATTATCAGCTGCTCCAGAAATCTCTGCAGCAAGTGAAGCACCTCCTATTTTACCAATTGTCCGGGCAATAAAATATATTGCTGCAATGACAAAAAAACTTTTTGATCCCATTTCAGAAAACCTGATTTCTGTACCTGCAATAATGAAAAAAAGTGCATAAAGTGGGATTGTAATTGTTTCAAAATACTCTGAGATCTGAAGATTCTTTTTAGCAAAATTTCGAACTGAAAAACCGACTGTCATATTGGCAATCAGAGGAGAAAAAGCCCATAAAAATTGAGATCGATGTGCTCAATAAAATCATTAAAAGTGCTGATAATAGCTTTTTTATTTTCTGATTATAACCACTTATTAAAAACTGTGCCAGATAGCCAATAACCAGACCAATAATTACAGCACCGGCAATTTCAATCAGAGGGTGAATCATCATTTCTCCAAAATGAATTTCTGCCCCTCCCTTAAACTGAGCAAAAGCTATTGGACTAATTAAGCTGAAAACAATTAAAGCCACTGCATCATCAATACCTATTACAGCCATCATGGTTGAAGTTAGGGGACCTTCTGCTTGATATTCCTGGATCACCATAACTGTTGCTGCCGGTGCAGTTGCAGTAGCAATTGCTCCTAATAATAAACCCATATATAGCGGCCAGCCGAAAAAATAGACAGCTGCAGCAACCAGCCCAAAGGCTGCAAATGATTGAATAATTACTATATAAAAAATACTTTTTCCCAACCTTCTTATTGTTTTTAGCGAAAGTTCACTGCCGATTGTAAAGGCAATAAAGGCTAGTGAAATCTGGGTTATATAGTTCATATTTGTAAGAATAAAGGTATATAAATTTTTCAGATCATTATTTATATAGGGTAATAAACTTAAAATATCAGGACTCAAAATAATTCCTAAAAAGACATATCCTACAACAACAGGTATGTGAAACCTTTTAGATAAAAGTAATGTAAAAAATGCAAACAGCAAAAAGATAGTTATTAAAAATATTTCTTTATCTGCAATACTTTCAATTACAAACCATTCTTCTATCTCATTTAATTTGAAATCATAAAACAAGTTTTCATTCATAACTATAGATCATCTCTTTCAGTTTTATTATTTTCAGCTTCATCCAAAATAAAATCTAAAAGTTGATTTAAAAGGTTTTGTTCCTAAATTAGCTGCTTTTTGATAGCTAGGATTCTTTAAGTTATAGATTATTAGAAATTAAAAAAACAAAAAATATATAAATTAAAACACTTGTTACTGTACTAAGCATCACTGTATTATTGGCCAATTCTTCAAGGTCATTTTTTCCAGCAATTTCAGATATTAATATTGGTAGTGCAAAAGGTGGTGGTAAAATTAAAAATGTAAAGAATGCATAATTAAAAAGGTTTGTTGAAGTCATTATTTTATTAATAAATAGAAATTTAAATATATATCCTAAAAATAAAATAAGAAAAAGCCGAAATAGCACTAATTTTATACTCGTTTTCATGTATTTTTTTGTGAAACTTAACCCATAACCAATTCCTATTAAGATCAATGGAGTAGCAAGATCACCTAAAAAAACAAAAGTTTCATATATCCCTTTTAAAATATTATTCATCTTAAATATTGATTCATATCCTAATATATTAAATAGAATACCAAAAATAATAGCTAAGGTAATTGGTGATTTGAAAAATTCTATTATTCTATTAAAAGAAAAAGAATTTTTAGATGAATCAAGTTTTATTAAAGGAAAAAAGATAAACCAAATAAAAATTTCATTTGATATTCCTAAAATAAGTAGATTACCTAAATTTTCTGCTCCAAAAACTGTTCTAAATAAAGGAATTCCTAACAAACCAAAACTAAATCCAGTGACAATTAAAGGGTTAAGAGGATGAGAAAATTTTTCTGTTTTATTTATTAAGGTCCCAATATAATAGAGCATAATTAATAAAAGAATATTTATTAAAACAATCAATAAATATTCTTTTTCTAATTTCATAGTTAAAAAGTTATTAAATAAAATTGCAGGAAGAGAAATGTTAATTACTATTTTATTAATATCTCTAATAGATTCATTTTTTATGAGGTTCTTAACTTTTATTATATATCCAATCATCATTAATAAAATTATAGGAATTACTTTTACTAGCATATTAAACATTTATTTATCACCCCTAATCTTTATAATTATCAATCTTACCGAGTCTCCTAATTGTCTTTATATAAAGCTCACTACCAATTGTAAAAGCAATAAATGCCAGTGACACATGGGTTACATAATCAAAATTGGCCATAATAAATTTATACATATTAGAAAACTCTTGATTTACTACCGACATCAGAGAAACAATGTCAGGACTCATTAATATCCCCCAAAAAACATAGCCAACCACTATTGGTATCCTGTACTTTTTAGCTACCAAAACTATTAAAATAGATTAGTCATCTTTATATTATATAGCGTGATTTTCTACCCCATCTAATAAGTAATTTAGCAAATTTGACCTTTCAATATAACCTCTGAGAAATCCTTTTTCATTTAATCACAAATAGCAGTGATTCCTTATTATTAAGCATAATATCAGCAACTTTTTTCATTTCTTCATTTTCTTTAATCATATTCTTATTGCTTACCATATATCTAGATAAATTTTCATTTTTAACACTTTTAAGATTTTCTAATTCCTCATTAACCTCGTAAAAAAGTTTACTGCTGTCAAGAACACCAAAACTCTCAGGAATTATATTTTTTGAAATATTATTGCTGTAAATAGTTCCAACAAACCGATTATGATAATCAACAACTGGAAGTACAGATAACTCTGCTCTATACATAATAATTGCCTTTTTAATACTATCACTAAGAGTTACAGAACTCATTGTTCCTATCATATAATCTCTTACTAAACTCAAAGACTACACCTCCAGTTTCTCGATTTTTAATCTATCATAAAACGTTTCATAACTTTCTCTACCCTCTAAATATATCTCCTTGTTTTCTGATACCCAGAGTGCAGCTGCACCAGCGAATTGGTTTGCTTTAAGAAAGTCAAAACTATTTCTCAAAATATAATCCAAAAATACAGTATTATAGGCATCACTTGCCCCAAGCCAGTTGACGATACAGTAGTCTTTAGGAGAAAGCTGGTAAACATCACCTCTATCATCAAAAGCAGTCTATCACAGTGAAAAGGAATCATAACATATTTTGCTCCCGTTTTCTGCAGCAGCCTTCCAGCTTTTATATAATCCTCTTTATCCTCCATTTCCATAACACAGATAGTTTTATGATGTTTAAAATATGGAGAAACAAAATCTGGTTTTGCAGATAAAGCCTGTTTTAACGCTTCCCCACTTGCCTGGAGAAATACTTTTTTATGAGCAATTTCTATTAATCGCTTATATATATATCAAATTCTACTCCATCAGCTATTGAACCTGAAATCAGAATATATTCACTTTCAGTAATTGTCCTTTTATAACGTAAAATTAATTCATTAACCTCACTTTTTTCTACCTTAAAAGTGTAATCATTATATTGAGTATATGTACTGGATTTTTACCAATTATTTTTATATTATTACGAATTTCATTTTCAGTATGAATATAATTACATATTACTCGTTAATCTTGAACCATTTTTTCAAAAAAAAAGACCCTGCTTGCCTCCTGTAAAGCCGATATTCTGTACCTCAGTGTAAGCTAAATTTCTAAAATTAATAGCACTTAAAAGTCCTTTCCCCCCTGGATAAATCTTTAAATCTTCATGATTATAAATAAATTGATCTTTCATTATTTCATTCTTTTCTACAAAATATTCTCGATCAATTGATGGATTCAAAGTAACAGTTGTAATCAATATATCCACCCCCTTTTATTTTAGCCAAAAGTTTTTATTTGCTATACTTTAATTTACTAATATTTAGAGAATAAAGACCTGCTGATTAGCAGATCTTTATTAGCTCTAAATAATAATTTGATTTACCAGGCTTTATTGCTGCTGCCAAGTATTTTAATTTTTTCTTTTGCTTTTTCAATGACCGCATCTTTACCAGGTCCACAATAAGTATGAACATCATAAACTTCAGGATCCTCTGCAAATATTTCTTTAACTCTTTTAGTAAATGCCTGCTGGAAATCAGTATTGAAATTAACCTTATTTACACCATATTTAACAGCTGTCTTTAAATCCTGATCAGAAACACCAGAAGCACCATGTAAAACGAGAGGCATACCCAGCAATTTTTTTATTTTATCAAGTCTTTCAAAATCAAGCTCTGGTTTGCCCTTATAAACACCATGAGCTGTGCCAACTGCAACTGCAAGGGCATCAACTCCTGTTTTTTCTACAAATTCTTTAGCTTTATCGGGGTCAGTATACATCGCATTTTTTTCGTCAACTGTATGACCATCTTCAGTTCCAGCAATTGTACCAAGTTCTGCTTCCACACTTACTCCAACACTGTGTGCGATCTCTACAACCTTTTTAGTAATTTCTATATTTTCTTTAAATTCCTTTGTTGAAGCGTCAATCATTACAGAAGAAAATCCGGCTCTAATTGCTGCTATAATACTCTCAAATCTGCTTCCATGATCTAAATGAAGTGCCACTGGAATTGATATATCTTTAATAACTGCTTCTGTCATTTTGCTCACATTTTCCAGACCTATATAAGGAATAATTCTTTCACTAACCTGCAGTATTAAAGGTGCATTCATTTCGTCAGCACCAGCAACAAAGGCCTGTAAAAATTCCATATTGTTAATATTAAAGGCCCCCACAGCATAATTATTTTTGTGAGCTTTCTGAAGAAGTTCTTTCATCGGCTTTAAATTCATTTCTTTACTCCTCTCGAACTTTGATTTGTTAGTTCAGCTTCAATTTATGTTATCTTAACTGAACTTCATAAAGTTAATTCAGCCTTATTAAATTTAACTGCTCTAACCTAAAATTGAAAGTAGGGTACCGGCTGCTATTGCAGAACCGATAACTCCGGCAAAGTTTGGTCCCATTGCGTGCATTAAGAGGTGATTGGATGGGTTTTCTTCCTGACCTACCTTCTGTACAACTCTGGCTGCCATTGGTACTGCAGATACTCCTGCTGCTCCTATCAAAGGATTGACCTTACCTCCACTTAAGCGGTGCATTAACTTACCAAATAAGACTCCTACTGCTGTACCAAAGCTGAAGGCGATTAATCCTAAAACTAAAATTCCAATAGTTTCAGCATTCAAAAATGCCTCTGCACTTGCTGTAGCCCCAACAGTTAAACCCAAAAATAAGGTTACTATGTTCATTAAGGCATTCTGGGTTGTCTTCAGTAAGCGGTCAACTACTCCCACTTCCCGCATTAAGTTACCAAACATCAGACTACCTAAAAGTGGTAGGGCTGATGGTACTAAAAGACCTCCAAGCAGGGTTACAGCTATCGGGAAAATAATCTTTTCCTTTTTGGTTACATGTCTTAACTGCTCCATCTTTACCTGGCGCTCTTTTTTAGTAGTAAGAGCCTTCATAATTGGCGGCTGGATAATTGGTACCAAAGCCATATATGAATAAGCAGCTACCGCAATTGGTCCCAACAAGTGTGGTGCCAGCTGACTGGCTGCAAAAATTGCTGTCGGCCCATCCGCTCCACCAATAATTCCAACTGCACCAGCTTCAGCAGGTGAAAATCCTAAGGCAATCGCTCCAAAAATAGTTGCAAAAATACCAAACTGGGCTGCTGCTCCTAAAAGAGCTGTTTTCGGCTGAGCTATCATAGGCCCAAAGTCAGTCCAGGCTCCAACTCCCATAAAGATAATGGGAGGATAAATTCCTAACTTAACTCCCTGGTACAGATAATATAATAAACCTCCAACCTGACCATCTTTCCCAGCTGCCATTAGTCCACCTAAAGGAAGATTAACTAACAGCATTCCAAAACTAATCGGCACAAGCAGCAGAGGTTCGTATTCTTTGACCACTGCCAGATATAAAAGTATGGAGGCAATGATAATCATAATAAATTGTCCTAGACCAAGATTTAAATAACCCGTGGACTGGATAAATAGTGAGATCTTATCTAACATGATTTAACCCCCTATTCGATTACCAGCAGTATATCTTCTGCATCAACACTGTCTCCAACTCTTACCTTGATATCTTTAACAGTTCCTGCCTCGGCTGCAGTTATTTCGTTTTCCATTTTCATTGCTTCTAAAACAATTAACATATCTCCTTTGCTGACACTATCACCCTTTTTAACATTAATTTCTAAAATACTGCCCGGCATTGGAGCCACAACATCCCCTTCACCAATATCAGCTGGTGCTGACATTTCTTTTTGAGGTTTGTTTTAGGCTTTGGAGCAGCTTTTTTTGGTGCTGATTTCTCTGCAGTTTTAGAACTACTGCTGCCAACACTACCAGCACTACTTTGAGATTTAACACTGCTCTCTTCACTTCCAATTTCTTCAACATTTACTATGAATTCTTCACCATCTACCTCAACTCTAAATTTTTTCATTCTATAATTCAGCTCCTATCTTTTCCAGTTTTGATTACTTTTTTGAATAGAGATTATCCGATAATTCTTCTGATTATTTAAAACTTCATAGATCGCTGCAGTAACTGCTGCAGCTTTTTTAGCAGAAACTTTCTGTTCTGTTTCAGTTAAATTTACTTCTCTTTTATCTGCTTCAATTTTTCCAGTTTCAGCTGTTTTTTTGGCCTTCTTTTTGTTTTCACTTTCCGGTCCTAATAGCTTTCCACTAAAATGAAGAAAAACTGAAAGTAAATAAAGGGAAAGGAAAACTGTCCCCATTCCTATTATTAATAATTCCAGACCAAGAACATAATTATTCATACTTTCACCTACTTATTACTATTTTTTAATTATACTCTGATTAATTTATATTATATATTTAATTATTTTTGTAAAGATTTACAGCGGAATATTGCCGTGTTTTTTATCCTGACCGTCTTCACGCTTATTGCTCATCATTTCTAAACCATTAATCAGCTTTGCTCTTGTCTCTTCCATTTTAATTACGTCATTAACCATACCTCTTTTAGCTGCAATATATGGATTAGCAAAATTATCTTTATAATCATCTATCTTTTGTTGGCGCATTTGATCTGGATCATCTGCTGCTTTAATCTCCTTGCGGTGAATTATATTTGCTGCACCTTCTGGTCCCATAACTGCAATTTCGGCTATTGGCCAGGCATAAACTAAATCAGCTCTAACTGAACGACTGCCCATTGCTATATAGGCTCCACCATAAGCTTTGCGCATTATTAAAGTGATCTTGGGTACTGCTGCTTCTGAATAAGCATATAGTACTTTGGCACCGTGGCGGATTACTCCTCCATATTCCTGTTCTGTTCCCGGCATATACCCCGGCACATCAACTAAAGAGATGATCGGAATATTGAAACTGTCTAAAAAGCGGATAAAACGCGCTATTTTAGTTGAAGCGTCAATATTTAAACATCCTGCCAGATACTGAGGCTGGTTGGCTATAATACCAACACTGCGTCCATTTAATCTAGCAAATCCAACTACTGCGTTTTGAGCAAAATAAGGCTGAACTTCCATAAAACTATCTTTATCTGCAAGAATATCTATTACATCTCTAACATCATAAGCCTTTTGTGGGTTTTCCTTAACAATCTTTTTCAATTCTTCAGTACTGCGACCAGGTTGATCCTCAACCTCAAGTCTTGCTGGCTCTTCTTTGTAATTATCAGGTATGTAAGAAAGTAATCTCCTGATATTATCTAGAGCAGCTTCTTCACTGTCTTCTATAAAATGAGCAACCCCACTGACCTGATTATGTGTTTTAGCTCCACCAAGTTCTTCAGCTGAAACCTCTTCTCCCGTAACAGATTTAATTACACTCGGTCCGGTAATAAACATCTTAGATGTCTGGTCAACCATAAAAATAAAATCTGTAATTGCTGGAGAATAAACTGCTCCACCTGCACAGGGACCTAAGATTGCTGTAATCTGTGGTACTACTCCTGATGCCTTTGTATTGCGGTAGAAAATT
>Ga0182239_1000497_pt1 | contig 14298 bp, 13 predicted proteins | sample hydfrate6_PW_210_FD_132456 | JGI IMG/M metagenome (GOLD analysis project Ga0182239, IMG submission 132456) | Subsurface microbial communities from deep shales in Texas, USA - hydraulic fracturing test 6_PW_210 | ecosystem: Environmental > Aquatic > Deep subsurface > Shale gas/oil reservoir >... | reverse complement strand
GTTGCGGTTAGCCTTTCTGTTATTATCAGGTTGTCCTTTGAATCTACGTTTATATAGTCTCCCTTAAATCCACTTATTCTGAGGGCATTTCCGTTTTCATCTTTTTCAAAGGCCTCGTATATTGCATCAAAGCTTCCCAAGTCATTCCAGTAAGTGTTTAGTGGCACTACAGCTGCTTTGTCAGTCTTTTCCATGATGCCATAGTCTACGGAAATTTCCGGAACCTTTTCATATGCTTCTTCTATGCTTTTCGCCTCTTCGAAGGCGTTGTAGACCTCTGGAGCGAGAGTTTTTACTTCTTCAATGAACAGTGAGCTATCGAAAAGGAACATACCGCTGTTCCAGTAGTAGCCCTCTCCCACATAGCGCTTTGCGGTCTCGTAATCCGGCTTTTCTTTGAACTCCTCAACTTTGTATCCCCCTTCAAGTTTCTCTCCTGGTTTTATGTAGCCATAGCCGGTGTGGGGCTTTGTTGGCTTAATGCCGAATGTTATGAAATAGTTATCTGCAAGTTTTTCGGCATTTTCAAACGCCTTTATGTAGTCTTCGTTAATCCTTATTAGATGATCTGATGGTAGAACAGCAACTTTTGACTTCCCGTAGTTCTCTATAACCCTCATTCCCCAGAAAATTGCGGGCAAAGTATTTTTTCCAACAGGTTCAAGAAGAATATTCTCCTCTGGAACTTCTATACCAAGCTCCTTCAAGTCATCTAGAACCCTAAACTTGTATTCCTTGTTTGTGACGATGAATATCTCTTTGGGTTTCGAGAATTTTAACGCTCTTTCAACGGTCTTTTGGAAAAGGGATGCACTGTCGAAAATTCTTATAAACTGCTTTGGCATTAACTCTCTACTCAATGGCCATAATCTAGTCCCTTTTCCTCCAGCAAGGATAAGTGTTTTCATTCTATCACCTCCATAAGTTCTTTTATTGTCTTTATGTTCTTAGCTCTTTTGTGTGAAAGGTTTATAGCAAATGGGTGATCAACAACCTCAAGCATCGGAATATCGTTTTCTCCATCCCCCACGGCGTAGCTTTCTACTTTTCCAATCTTTGAGTATAAACCTATAAGCATTTTTGCGGCTTTCCCCTTATCAGTGTCTCCGGTAACAGTGTAAAATCTGCTGCCTCTGGTGATCTTAAGCCCTCTCTGCTCTATCTCTTTTTGGAATCCCTCTTTTGCCCATTTGAAAATTGTCTCTGAATATTCTCTCTTCACAGCGAGTTCTGCAAGTTCCTTTGGGAGACCAGTAAATTCGATAATCTCTTCAATTGTTGAATTCCCATAGTATTTTAGCCCAAAGCGGCTGCTTATTTCATCTAAAGCTTTTTTTATGATATCATACTTTGTGCCGAGTTCGATGACATAGTAACCCTCATTTTCCCGGCTGTATGGGAATTCAAAGCTGAAATACCCTTTTGGAATGTAAATTGCGCTCCCATTCTCAACTATGAAGGGATCCGAGACTTTGAGTGCTTTTCTGTAATACTCCTGCTCTGCCTTTGTCTTTGAAGAGTTAAAGACTATTTTGAACCCTTTTTCCTTCAGGAAACTCACTATCTCCTTCGCTGGCTCTGGAGAGTAATCCTCTCCAATAAGGGTTTTATCCAGATCCAGGAAGATTACCTTCATAAATCGAACCTCAGGAGAGTTTCTTGGTTTGATTCGAGGGTTTTCATCCACTTTTTGATGTCCACGTCCTTTATTGGTCTCATGACCCTTGGTTTTGGCGGTTCTTCATACTCTTTTATTATTCCATGCATTCTGAGGTCCTCTAAAATCTGCCTCTTCAACCGCTCTGATGCAAGTTTTGAGTGGTATATTGTGGTTAAAGACAGCAACACCATCTCCTTTACATGTTCCTGCCCCTTATCCTCGTGGAAGTGGGGATTTAACGTTTCTATCTGGAATATTTCTATCCCTTGATCAAAAACATCTTGGAACTCTTCCACATTTTCCCAACTACCAAAGCGCTCAAGAAGATACACTATCTCATAGGGTTCTATTGAATAGCCCGTTGAAAACGGTAGAATTTCTGCAAGCTTCATTGTCATTGCGTGTTCTCCAGCATTGCCGGTTACCATTATCGTGGTTTCAAATGCAGTCTTCTCACTTATCAGCTGATTCAGATAGCGATTAGTTATTTCACTCACCCTTCCCCACTTCTTGAAATAAAGCGTTCCTCTGCTAACTTTAGGCTTGTGCCTCCAGTGGAGCCTTACCATCGTGTATTCACTTTCACTCATCAAGAATCCAGCGGCATAGTCCTTGACATATTCATTAACCGCTCCGGGTATGTAGTTGTCTGCATCAACGAATCCTACGTATTTGGCTCCTATTGCCCTAGCAAGCATTATTCCTATGAGCATGCCCTCTCCTTTTCCACTTCTCACAAGTCCTTTTTCGTCTAAGATGTCCTCGTACCCTGTCTCTCTAAACGCCTCCGCTAGCCCGGGATCTCTCTGGTGGATCATAATAACTTTCGAGTGTGTCAAATTGCAGAAGTGTTTTACTAAATCTACCTCCTGCTTGAATCTGTTGGGCCCCTTTCTTTTGCTGTTAGAGACTATTATGATTGGCGATTTGTGGGGTATTGCTTTAAGAACTCCATCAACTAAGTGTAGCTTTTCGTTTTTCATCGGCACGACTATTGCCATTTCTCCGATGGTTTTGTAGATATCCTCCCTTGGAATATTTTGAACAGTGAACATAGGAACATCTTCAGTTTCCGTATCCATCTTGATGACTTTTTGTAATTCGTAAATCTTCACAGCTCCAAAGATTTCTTTATAAACTGGAGCTTCTAAAAGCATATTATCACCTCCCAAGTGATTAGAGCAAGCAGAATAATGAAAACACTCTGCCAGATACTTTTTATTTTTTTCCTATATATAAATTTTACCCTAGGTTAAAAAATAAAGAAGGTTACCTTTTCCTCATGCCAAATTCACTGACAAAAGCAGAGCTTGAAATGGTATCTCCAATTCCAACAGTGCTCTTGGGAGATGCTACAATCTTTGTTGGCACAAAAGCAAGTTGTCTGTCCACCATATCAATAAGGCCGTTCTCAAATTCTGTGAACTCCTTTTCAAGTTCTTCTTCAAGCACTATTGCCCTTTCATTTGTTGGGACACTCAAAGCGTCTCTAATCTGCTCTATTCTTTCAAGGTTTCCTTTCATGGCTTTAGCAGCTGCAGCGAGGGATGCAGAGCAGAGCATCTCTTACCTCTTCTCCTCTGTATTGAGTTAGGGCGAGGTAGTAGCCGTAGGTGTGGAAGTGAATTCTCTCAATTCCTGTCTCGTCCATTAAAACATTCATCGCATCTATGACTGAGAAGATATGTCCCTCCAGAACTTCTTTTGCCAGTTCTTCGTCTCCTATTATCTCCATTACTGAGGCAAGTTCTACTTCATTAAGGCCGACGCTTGTGAACTTCGGTAGAAGCTCTATAAGTGCCTCTCTAACCCTTCTGTTTGCAGTATATGCAAATTCAAAGTGGCTCTTCACGTTGTAGCGGTTGAGGATATTCAAATGACTTTCAACTCTGTCTAGGACATCTCTGTATGTTGTTCCGTCGGGATAGTATTCCTTTAAAACCTGCAGCCCGCTTATTATCGCTAGCTCAACATTTCTGGTAATTTCCTCAAAGCCTTCTCTGAATTCCCTTCTCATGTAGACCCTCGCGTTGTAGTCATCGGCATTGGCTATGAATCTATTCTCTCTTGGTGCTTGAACATCAAAAACCTGAAAACCTCTGGGGAATTCATATATGTAGTGGATTAACTCTTCTTCCTCTGCAACGGCCTCTTTAGGATGAACAAGCTTCAGCTCATTTCCTTCAAAGACGGGGACATAAATAGGGCCATCTACAAACAACTCCGCCTGAAGCTTTGGATTCTGAGGAACATGAACAATCGTCGGAATCCTATACACTCCCCCAAGAAGGTTCGCCATTATCCCTGCCTGCCCTCCTATTCTTAGCTCATCCCATCCCCATTCCCTTAAGTATCTCCTCACTTCCTCACTCTCTACAAACCACTCCATAGCCTTGCCAAGTTTTATGCTCCTCAATATTCCACCAAGAAGCTCTTCAATGGAGGAGATCTTTTCAGGTGGATTTTCAATAATTTCAAAAACATTGTCTCTCCCTATTTCGGTTATTCTTTTTTCTAGATCTTCCTTGTCTAAGTATTTTATGGCATCAATGTTGGTGTTATATGCCAGAAGAACACCCTTAACGTTTGGGATAGCGTTTAGAGCATTCTCAAAGGCGTTTACATACAGCCTTTTCCACAATCTTATCCTATCTTTAAGGCTTTCCTTCATAGCTTATCACCTCCAGTGTTGGTATGCATTCAAAATTAATAAACATTAGCCAAGATAAACTTCAAAAACTTCCGGCATAAACTATGGATGATGATAATCAAAGGTATTGGGTTGGATTCTTCATCAAAAATTGCCTTTCAAAGTCATGCTCACACCGATCATTTTGTTAGTGGAGAGTTTATAGTATCCACAAAACCCACGAAGTTTCTCAGCCATCTCAAAAAAGGTGGATTCTACAAGACCTACCGATTTGGAGAGAGCTTTTACATAGGTGATTATAAAGCAAAGCTCTATCCAGCAGGTCACATGCTGGGCTCTGCTCAAATATACATCAAATTTGATGAGTTTTCACTCCTTTACACAGGGGATGTAAAGTGGTTTAAGCTTAGAACGGCCGAAAAAAGCAAATTCAGAAAGGTCGATATTTTGGTTATTGAGGCCACCTACGGCCTTCCAATGTACAACTTTCCGACTCCAAGAGAAGCTGAAAAGAAGCTCATAGCCTTTGTGGAGGAAGCATTAGACAGAAAAAAGGTTCCAACGCTCTATGCAAATCAAATGGGAAAGGCTCAGGAACTGCTTAAAATTCTGGACGTTCATGGCTATTCTGCGAGGGTTTCGGGGGACATAAGAAAAGTTGCCCGGATTTATGAAAAATTCGGGGTTAGGTTTAACAACATCTCAAAGGATGGGGAGGTGGTTATTAGAGGCTTTAGGAGTCAAAAACCGGTGGATGGACTTCATCCCTCCGAATTATTCGTTTCAGGGTTTGGAAATCTAAAACTCAGCAACCATGCGGATTTCTGGGAGCTTATAAGAATAATTGAGAGGGTTAAGCCTGAAAAAATTTACACACGATATGGCTATAATAGGGAATTTGCAAGGATTTTGAGAGGATTGGGATATGAAGCAAGGCCTGTAGAAGATGTTTTGCTTTCAGGAGAATTAATTTGAAAGAAGAAGAAATCAGAGTGATTTCAAGTATTCAGCATAAGCGTTAGCATCCATAAGCTCTTTTAATTCCTCTTCAAGATTGGTTGGCTTTATCTTTGCAATCCAAGCTCCATATGGATCTTCGTTGATTTTTTCTGGAGCGTCTTCAAGTTCTTCGTTAACTTCAATTACCTCACCGCTAACCGGTGCGTAGACTTCGCTTACGGCTTTTACACTTTCCAGTTCGCACAGCACGTCTCCTTTTGCAACTTCTTTACCGACCTCTGGAAGTTCTACATAAGCGAGGTCACCAAGTTCCTTTTGTGCATAGTCGGTTATTCCCACTAAAACCGTGCCATCCTCAAGCACTTGAGCCCATTCGTGGTCCTTGGTGTAGTATAGTCCCTCTTTAATTTTGTATTCTCCAACCTCAATCATAGCAATCACCATAGCCTTTTATGGCTAAAAAACATTTAAAGCTTTTCCTAATTGTGATCACTTTTGAGCAAAATGTATTATTGAATTGACCACATAAATTAGCTTTTGAGGGAGAGTAAATGAGAGACAATCGAAATTTTTGGCTCTTTGCCATGGGACGTTTCGTATCTCTCGTGGGAAGTGGAGTACAAGATGTGGCTTTGCCCTTGTTCATTCTAGATTTAACAGGCTCTGGCACGATAATGGGAACTTTTATGATAATTTCAATGCTTCCTCGATTACTCCTATACCCAATAGCTGGCATTTTGGGAAATAGAATCAATAGAAAGTGGATAATGGTCTGGATGGACTTTGGAAGGGGAGTAGTTATTATACTTCTAGCTCTTTTGGCTTCAAAAAATTTGATAACAATACCTATCCTTTTTGGGACCCAGCTGGAGGATGTTTGGGGCCATTGCCCTGGTATCTGTTTTAATGGGGATTTCAAATGCTTTTGTAAATACCCCTTAAACGTGGAATTCCAGCAGCTTGTTCCAACGGAATATAGGGCGAGGGTGTTTTCGGTTTTGGAAGTTATGAGTCAGGGAATAATTCCCATAGGCTATGGTCTCGTTGGCATACTCCTCGATAAGACTCCCACCCATTTAATTGCTCTTAGTTTAGCAGTACTGGTACTTTTCTTAGTTTTGTTATTTGTGACAAAATACTCAAAAGCCGTTTTCATAGAATTTGAAAGTAGGAAGAAGGAAGCTGAAATGGAAGCAATGCTTTAACTCTTCATCATATCCAAAAGATTTAAATATCCCAATGCCAAGATAAAGGTCGATGCTTATGAGGGGGGATCGAGTTCTCCACAAGTTGGTATTCCTCTTATGCTGATCAACTTAGCTATCCCCCTAGACGTAAATCCAAGTCTTTTTCCTCGGTGCAAACTCTTTTAAAAGACGTCTTTAACAACATCAGGGAGGTTAGGATATGGTAAATTTCAAGGCTATTGAAGAAAAATGGCAGCAGAAGTGGCTGGAAGAGAAGGTATTCGAACCTCAGATAGATGAAAAGAAGCCAAAGTTCTACATAACGGTTGCATTCCCCTACTTGTCAGGCCACCTTCACGTGGGGCATGCAAGGACCTACACGATACCGGACGTTATTGCAAGGTTCAAGAGAATGCAGGGATACAATGTTTTGTTCCCAATGGCGTGGCATATAACAGGGTCTCCAATAGTCGGGATAGCGGAAAGAATAAAGCATAGAGACCCCCAGACAATCTACGTTTATAGGGATGTCTACAAAGTTCCAGAGGATATTCTATGGACATTTGAAGATCCAGTGAATATAGTTAAGTATTTCATGAAGGCCGCAAAGGAGACTTTTATCAGAGCGGGTTTTAGTGTTGACTGGAGCAGAGAATTCCACACGACATCGCTCTTTCCGCCGTTCAGTAAGTTTATCGAGTGGCAGTTCTTGAGGTTAAAAGAAAAAGGGTTGATCGTTAAGGGAACCCACTACGTCAGATGGGATCCGGTTGTTGGAACCCCCTTGGGAGATCACGACCTGATTGAGGGAGAAGATGTACAGATACTGGATTACATTCTGATAAAGTTCGTTCTTGAAGAGGAAGGCGAAGTTTACTATCTACCTGCAGCAACTCTAAGGCCCGAAACCGTTTACGGAGTAACTAACATGTGGTTAAATCCCGAGGCAACTTACGTGAAAGCCAGAGTTAAGAGCAGAGACAAGGAAGAGAAATGGATAATAAGCAAGGAAGCCGCTTACAAGTTGAGCTTCCAAGATAAGGATATTGAAGTTCTGGAAGAGTTCAAGGGAGAGAAGTTAATTGGAAAGTGGGTCAAGAACCCGGTAACTGGAGATGAGGTAATTATTTTGCCTGCTGAGTTCGTTGATCCGGATAACGCTACCGGAGTAGTCATGAGCGTTCCTGCACATGCGCCTTTCGATCACATAGCTTTGGAGGACATAAAGAAAAACACGGAGTTGCTCTTGAAGTACGACATTGACCCGAGAATAGTTGAGAATATAAGCTATATCTCATTGATTGAGTTGGAAGGATATGGAGAATTCCCGGCAGTTGAGGAAAGTGAAAAGTTGGGAGTAAAGAGCCAGAAAGACGTGGAAAAACTTGAACAGGCCACAAAGAACATTTACAAAGCAGAGTATCACAAGGGTGTCTTCAAGATTGAGCCCTACAAAGGAAAACCCGTTAATGAGGTAAAGGAGCTAGTAGCTAAGGATATGTTCGAAAAAGGAGTAGCTGACAGGATGTATGAATTCTCGGACAAAAACGTCATCTCAAGGTTTGGAAACAGGGCGGTTATAAAAATAATCCACAACCAATGGTTTATCGACTACGGAAATCCTGAATGGAAAGAAAAGGCAAGAGAAGCTTTGGCAGAAATGAAAATCCTGCCCGAGTCAAGGAGAGCACAGTTTGAAGCCATAATAGAGTGGCTCGACAAGAAAGCCTGCGCGAGAAAAGTTGGCCTTGGAACTCCTTTACCGTGGGATCCGGAGTGGGTGATCGAAAGTCTGAGCGACTCAACAATCTACATGGCTTACTACACTATAAGCAGAGCCGTAAATAAGTATGGCATTAAAGGAGAACAGCTAATCCCAGAAGTCTTTGACTACATCTTCCTTGAGGAGTTCAGCGAAGAGAAGGAGAAAGAACTAAGCGAAAAAACGGGCATTCCAAAGGAAGTTATAAGAGAAATGAAGGAAGAATTTGAGTACTGGTATCCGCTCGACTGGAGATGCTCGGCTAAGGACTTAATTCCAAACCACTTAACGTTCTTTATCTTCAACCACGTTGCCATATTCAGAAAAGAGCATTGGCCGAAAGGAATAGCGGTCAACGGCTTTGGAACTCTCGAAGGGCAGAAAATGAGCAAGAGCAAGGGGAACGTGCTCAACTTTATCGATGCCATTGAAGAGAACGGTGCAGATGTGGTTAGACTTTACATCATGAGTCTAGCAGAGCACGACAGCGACTTTGACTGGAAGAGGAGTGAAGTGGGCAAATTAAGAAAGCAAATAGAGAAATTCTATGAGCTGATAACTGAATTTGCCAAATATGAGGACAAAGACGTTGAGCTAATGGACATTGACAAGTGGCTCTTGCACAGAGTTAACAAAGCCATAAAAGGCGCCACTGAGGCATTGGAGGAATTTAGAACAAGAACGGCTGTTCAATGGGCTTTCTACAGCATACTGAACGACCTAAGATGGTACATGAGGAGAACAGAGGGAAGGGACGATGAAGCGAAGAGGGCTACTTTAAGGAGACTTGCAGAGGTATGGGTTAAACTAATGGCTCCATTTACACCACACATAGCCGAAGAACTCTGGACGAAGCTCGGTGGAGATGGCTTTGTGAGCCTCGCAAAATGGCCTGAGCCAGTAGATGAGTGGTGGAACGAGACCATTGAGGCTGAAGAAGACTACATCAAGGCATTAATCGATGATATAAAGGAGATAATCAGCGTTGCAAAGCTTGAAAATGCAAAGAGAGCCTACATCTACACAGCTGAAGAGTGGAAGTGGAGAGTAGCTGAGATAGTCGCGGAGAGGAAGGACTTCAAGGCAGCAATGAGTGAAGTAATGAAAGACCCAGAGATGAGAAAGCGTGGTAAGGAAGTTTCAAAGCTGATTCAAAAGCTTGTCAAGGAGAGAGCTTTTGAACCCAAGCGCATCGATGAGGAGAAAGCCTTAAGGCAGGCAAAGGACTTCATAGAACGCGAAACGGGGCTAGAAATCATCATAAACCCAGAGGAGGACAAGGGTGGAAAGAAGAAGCAGGCAATGCCGATGAAGCCTGCAATATTTGTGGAGTGAGTTCTAGCTTTCTACCTCTTTTTCTCTTATGGGATATTCTAAAAAGGAGAAAAGCGGCATTAAAGACCGAGCTCAAAATTCGAAATTATGAGTTTACTTGAAACCTTTTTATCGTATCAATGTAAAACGGGGCTGTTGCAAATACAGAGACGAGCTCTGGGATTGCTACTCCCTCTGGAATATTGTATGCAAAATGAATGAGCCACGCTAGTATCGCAACTGTTAGAGCAGAAATAGGTAAATAACTTCTAAAGTAGACCCCATAGGCAACTAGGAATACTGCAAGAGAGAGAAAGAACGCCACCGAGACTTTAAAGTGCAGTCCCCTGTAGATTTCATCAAAAACAGCCACCAGAATTAGCGTAAACCCAACTAAGAATCCCACGGCAGAAAAAGCTTTGCTGGTTTTGTATATGCACAGTGCTGAAACGTATATGATAAGAGCCCCTCCGAGACTCAAGCCAAAGTTAAATATCGGTGCAACGAAGCTTCTTGTGGCATGTCCAAGATCGCTTAGGGCGTTGTTTGTGATACTGAACCAATCTGAGAGAAGTGTTGCTATTGCAATTGATATTAACGGTACCGCTATTGAGAGATACGCCAGGTATAAACAGGGGGCTTTGTTTGTTGCTTTCATGGTTTTGACTTGGCACCAACCTAAATAAGGTTTTTTGGAGAAATTTAAAATTAAAGAGGGGATCAGAACTTCAAGACCCTTGCTAGAACTACCAGTGGATCCCAAACCGGGGCAAAAGGTGGTGCATAGGCTAAATCGGCAAAGAAGAGGTCTTTTGTTGTAAATCCTGCTTGTAAAGCTACTGCAAAAGCATCCACTCTTGGAAGTATCTCTGCTCCAACTGCTTGCAATCCTAAGAGCCTTCCGTTCTCTTTGTCTGCTACAGCTTTGAGCCATATCTTCTTTCCGCCTGGATAATAATGGGGTTTTGTCCTTGCCTCTATGAATGCCGTCTTAACATCATATCCTTCTTTTAGTGCTTCTCCTTCTGTTAGCCCGGTTTTCCCAATTTCAAGATCCATGAATTTGGTTATGGCCGTTCCAAGAACTCCTGGAAATGTTATGTCAACACCAGCTATGTTGCTTCCCGCTACGTAGCCCATCTTGTTACCCGGTGGAGCCAATGGCACCCATACCCTTCTGCCAGTGATCAAATGCTTTGTCTCGGCAACATCTCCAGCAGCATAGACATTCTCAACGCTTGTTTGCATTCTCTCGTTTGTCCATATTGCTCCAGTTTCTCCTATCCTAACCCCTAGTTGTCGTGCAAGCTCTGTGTTTGGCTTGATTCCAGTGGCTATGATGACTAGATCGGCTTTATACTCCCCTGCATCAGTGACTACCTTTTCTACCTTCTCTTCTCCCTCAATCCTAAGGGTTGCCTCTTCCAGACGGAGGTTTAGGTGTTCCCTGAGTTTTGCCTCTACTATATCGGTGATTTCCTTGTCAAAGGTTTTTCTTAAGACCCTCTCGCTTCTGCCGATTAGTGTTACATTCTTTCCCTGAACCACAAACGCTTCGGCCATCTCAAGTGCTATATAGCCAGTTCCAATCACCACAACGTTCCTTACATCATTTTTCTCCATATATTCTTTTATTGCAACCGCATCTGGAGGCAGGTCTGCTGTAAAAACTCCCCTCAAATCTACACCCTCTATTGGCGGTACTTGGGGGGAGGCACCGTTTGCAAAAACCAAGTAGTCCCACTCGTAGGCTTTCTCTTCACCATTCTCCCTTACTCTCACACTTCCCTGCTCAACTTCTATCACTTCTGCATTCAAGTGCAGGTCAATTCCTCTCTTTTTGATGAAAAACTCGGGTGGATAGTGCATAAGTTTCTCCTTTGGAGAAATTCCTTCAACAACATAAGGCACTCCACAGGGGGCATGACTGACCCATTCAGTCGCTTCAAACACCTTTACATCCCATTCAGGTTTCAGCCTCTTCACTCTTGATGCGGTGCTCATTCCAGCAGCTCCGCCACCTATGATAACAACTGTCTTTTTCATACTTATCACCACAGAAGGGTTGTAAACCTAAGGTTAAAAAAGTTAATGAAGAATCAAATGTTCAAAGGAAGTTTCACATAGTCGAGGACGCTTCCGTAACTCTTCTTTATCTCAACGTGTTCAACAAGCTCCCTAAACTCTCCTCCAGCAAGTCCGTCTCCGATTATTGCACTTCCTTGGGCGGCCTCTTTCGCTTTCCCCTCAAGGCCCCTCTGCTTAACCACTGGAAGGCCAAAGCGCTCCTCAAAGAGGTCTTTAACATCTTTTCTAATCTCATCTATGCGCATAAGTCTGCCGGAAAGAAGTATTTCCTTGGCATCTCTCACAACGGCGAGTTCACTCGCCACTGCCTTTATAAAGCCGTCCTTCATGGCTTCCCAGGCTTTTGCAAAAGGCTCCTCGTCAAGCCTCTTAGCAAACTCTTCGGGTGGGAGTATCTTTTCTGCGGCGATTATGCTTGCTCCTCCCCAGAAGAGGTGCCACTTCTTGATTTTTCCCATGAGATATGCCACCTCACCGTCGAGAGCGCCGCTGTTCACGTATGCCGGGCCAGGAAATATCGTACCCCCAATGCCGTCCACTATCTTTCCACCCTTGACCGCTCCAGCGTAGTTGTAGCCAAAGCCAACTTCAAGGAGCACGAATGAAACGTCGGAATACTCAATGTTAAGCCTCTTGGCTTGGTCGTAGATTCCAAGAACGGTTATCGCCATTTTATCCGCTGTTCCCATGTCTATTTTGTTGTACTTCCTCCATTCTGGCACAGTTGGAAGGTGTATAACGCCCGGAATAAACCACACGTTCATATTCTTTTCAGCCATCTCGCTTACCATCTTTTGCAATCCAATGAGAACTGGTATTTCTTTCATTTCTTCTTCTCTAACTAGCGTCATCTCAAAGCGGTCTTTTTCAGTTAATTCACTTATGTGCTTAAGCGGAACTCCGTACCCTGAGGGACCGATTATTAAGTCTGCACTGAATTCTTCTATTGTCCTAACGATTTTGCTTGGCTCTTCCGCAACTACTTCACTTGGAAAGCTGAGGTCGAGCTTTATCTTTCCATTTTCAAGGCCAATAATGTCGAAGCTCTTCGTGCCTGGATCAACGCCTACAACCCTCATCCTCTCACCCAAGTAGAGAAAGATAGAATTCTAAGAAAGCTTGTCTCACTTCTTTTCTTCGATGTAGTATCTTCCTTTGACCTTGACAAGTTTGTAAACTTCTCCTTCTTCTATTTCAAATTCTGGCTTTTCGAGTTCAAAGGTCTCATAGTTTTTCATGTCCATAAACTGGACTTCCCTCGGAGTTGAACTCGTTGCCATGGCCTCTAATCTCTCATGCTCCACTGTATCGATTTCATCTCGCTTTACTGTTTTCCAGTCTTTGTGTTCGTTTTCATGTGTGGAAAGATTTTTCAGAGACAAGCCTTTCCCGCTAACTCCCTCAACCCTGTATATGTTGCCTTTTTTGTCCTCAACGATGTCCCCTACTTTAAACTTCGGGATTCTAACACTAACGCTCGTCCTGTAAACTTCTTTGCTTGTCATTCTGTCCTGCCCGACCAGCCGATATGCCTCGCTTATACTTCCGCCGTATTTGTCCCGTATCATTTGGGCGAGCTTTCTTGCGGCACTCGTTGAGCCCATGTAGAAGTCTATTCCTTCTTCTTTCTCTATGGTGTCCTGAATGAAGCCCATTCTGTCTCGCTTCATTATTTCGTCGACCTTTTCCTCAACGAGCTTAGAGATTTCTTCCTTCTCCTCTTTTGTTAACTTTCTATCCTCTGCTCTAATCTGTAAAATCGCCTCAAAATAACCTCCTAAGAATTTCTGGCATCTTGGGCAAACCGTCTGCCTTACATAAACCGTTACTGTCTTCTTTTCATGGTGAAGCTCCTTTTGCATTTCGTGAATTCTCGCTTTAACTTCCACTTCATAGTTGATTATTGCCGGAAAGTACTCTATGTGCCACTCAATTGGCTCAAAGCTCACATATGCAGTTCCTACGGGCACTTCTTCAATTTCCTCCAACTCCTCTTTCGGAATAATTTTTACCTCTTTAACTCTCTCGTCAAGGAGGAGGTTTTCAATGAGAGCATTATCGGCAACTTCAAAGATAAGCTCTTCAAGGTTGTAAGTTTTTGGATCAACCCAGCTCCCTTTAACTTTGTAGCTCCCGCAGTTTTGGCATAGCTCGGTATTTATTTCATCTTCTATGAGAAGCACGGGGTTTTCTTTCCTAAAACAAATCTGACAGAGGCCATCTATCAACGGTCCTCCCTCACTCTCGCTGATTCCACACCTATAACAAAACCTTTCGCTCATTTCTCTCACCCTTTAAACTGTGGTTAAAAAGCTTATTTAATATAGTATTTTCGCCATCTGCGCGTGGGGTACTCCCTGAATGCAAAGGACTCTCCCTTCATCGACATAGCCGAGCTCAATGGCTTTCTTTACACATCTCTCCCCGGTGAGGTTGGCTATTGTGGCTTCTTCTAGAAGCTCTTCGAGGGCGTCAACATCCTTAAGCTCTCCCTTATAAAACCTCTCCTTCACTTCTAATTTAAGCTCCCCTTCCCTAAACGTTTTGCCTAAAAGTTCTTCATCACATGCGGCAACAAGAACCTCCCCTTGAACACGATAGACCTTAACGTAGATTTTCACTTATCTCCCCCTACTGACTACAAACAAAGCGGTTTAAAACTTTTTCTTTAAAATCT
>Ga0182239_1000496_pt1 | contig 14303 bp, 7 predicted proteins | sample hydfrate6_PW_210_FD_132456 | JGI IMG/M metagenome (GOLD analysis project Ga0182239, IMG submission 132456) | Subsurface microbial communities from deep shales in Texas, USA - hydraulic fracturing test 6_PW_210 | ecosystem: Environmental > Aquatic > Deep subsurface > Shale gas/oil reservoir >... | reverse complement strand
GCCCTGATCCCTGGCCCGGATGATGAAATCGTACATCTTGCGCTGAGTGATGGGATCCCCGATCTGGACCGCAGTGGCCGGAGATTCGGCATGCAGGGCCTCGGAAGAGAATGTGGCTCCGTGGATGCCGTCCTTGCCCACCCGGCCTCCGGTCATAACCACGACATCTCCGGGGCGGGCCTCTTTCTCATGGCTGGGCCGGCCCTGGATCCGGGCCGGCATCATACCCACTGTACCGCAAAAAACCAGAGGCTTGCCCAAATAGCGCTCATCAAAAACCAGTCCCCCGTTCACTGTGGGTATCCCGGATTGATTGCCGCCGTGCTCCACGCCCCGGCGCACACCCTCCAGGACCCGGTGCGGATGGAGCAGACGCGGAGGCAGAGGCTGGTCATGAAATGGGGAGGCAAAACAAAAGACATCCGTATTGCACACCAGGTTGGCCCCCAGTCCGGTGCCCATGGGATCGCGGTTCACACCTACAATCCCGGTCAAGGCCCCGCCGTAAGGGTCCAGAGCCGAGGGGCTGTTGTGCGTCTCCACTTTCACGCACACGCTGTTGTGGGCATCAAAACGGATCACTCCGGCATTGTCCTTAAAGACCGAAAGGCAAAAATCTTTGTCCGCCATCCGGTGCCGCAGGGTAGCCGTACTGGCCTGGATATACGTGGAAAACAGGCTGTCTATAACCTGCTTTTGGCCCTGAACTTTGTCTTCGTAGGTGATCCGGGCATTGAAGATCTTATGCTTGCAGTGCTCGGACCAGGTCTGGGCCAGGGCCTCGAGTTCCACATCCGTGGGATGAACTGACAGGCCGCTTGCAGTCCGCCGTTTCTGCACCTCCTCCCGGGCATAATAGGCCTGAATGGCCCGCAGTTCGGCCGGACTCAGGGCCAAAACCCGTTTCTGGCTCAGACGCTGCAATGCATCATCGTCCAGCCCAAGAAGGGAAATCTCCTCAACCTCGTCCGTGGACCGTCCGCTGACCCGGGGGACCTGAGCCATAAATCCGGGATCTTGTTCCCACTCATAACGGCTCTTAAGGGCATAGCGCTCGATAAGTTCATTGGCCAAGAGATCAGTGGCAATGCTCTGCACCTGTGCCCGGGACAAAGATCCTCGCATCAGGTACTGCATCGCGCTGTACACAGCCACATCCTGACTCAAACCTATGTTCAGCCCGTTTTTCACTGTCTCGGCAGCCACCCGGCCTTCGTTGTCCGTCACCCCGGGCCTAAAGCCGATCTCCAGGATCCAGTCAAACTCTGCTGCCAAGGGTTCTAAGGAGACGTCATGCAGGACCGGGTCGTGAAGGAGGGCCTGGTCAATGACCTCCCGGGCCTGTTCCCGGCTGAGGCCTTCCAGGGTGTACACGGTTATCAAGTCCACACTGTCCACCTGCAGGTCCAGTTCATTTCCTATGCGCGAAGCCACTCCCCGGCCTTGCATGTCGGTCAGGTGTGTTTTCAGTTTGACAGCCAAACGGTGCAACATAATAGCTCCTGTGATGGAAATCCTGTCCCCGGTCAGCCTTGCCTGCGGCAAATATGATGTATTTTTGTCCCCAAGGGGGAAAAAGGAGAAACTTGCCGGATGAATACCTGAAGACCCGCGGACTCAATTTTTCCTATCAGACTCCCCGGCAAAGGCCAAGGGACTTTATCTTGTCCCCAGTCCCATCTCGCGCTATGCTCAACTCAGTCATTGCCCTGCACAAAGCGATCAAACCGAGGAAGCCCATCATGATTCATCCCTGGCCTGTTGTCCACTCCAGCAAGAGCTCCTACCGCATTTTCAACCTGCGGACTGACCGGGCCGTTTCACCCCGGACCGGCCAGTCCCATGACTTTTATATCCTGGAATCTGCACCCTGGGTGAACATCATTCCTATAACTCCGGAGGAAGAGGTGGTTTTTATCCGGCAGTACCGGCACGGCATTCAGGAGAGTACCCTGGAGATCCCCGGTGGCTTGGTTGAGTCTTTTGACGATCCGGAATCTGCAGCCCTTCGCGAACTCAAAGAGGAGACCGGGTATGAAGGCCAGGACATCCATTACCTGGGCAAGGTCCATCCCAATCCAGCCATTCAGAATAACGAATGCCACTCTTTTGTGGCCTGGAATGTTAAAAAGACCGGCTTGCAGGACCTGGATGCCAAGGAGGACATTGAAACGACTCTTTTTCCCCTCTCCACGGTGCCTGAAATGATTTTCAACGGGCAAATTACCCACTCCCTGGTCCTGTGCGCTTTTTTCTATTTCTTTTCCGCCAATCGACCAGATCTCATGTTTACAGGTTAAAAACCTCCAGGGATCTGTCTCCAACTCTCCAATTCAACACACAACGCTTCCGGTTCTCTGCGGGGCTGATCAGTTTCAAAATCCTCCAAGAGCTTGACCGGTCCCGGAAGTAAGATTACTTTTGGGATCTAAACGATCACAGAGGATTTTGCCATGCAAATGAGTTTCACCTTTAAAGATTTCCTGGCCCTGGAAGTCAGTCCGGCTTTGGGCTGCACTGAGCCGGTGGCCGTCGCTCTGGCCGCAGCCGCTGCCGCTGGCCTCCTCCCCACCCGCTCTCCGGACCGCATTCGAATCAAAGTGGACGGCAATGTATTCAAAAACGGTCTGGCGGTCATGATCCCTGGAACTGATGGCCGCCGGGGCCTGGATCTGGCCGCCGCCCTGGGGGCTTTGGCCGGGGACCCTGGCCGGGCCTTGCAGGTTTTGGAAGGTCTCAGTCCCGATCAGGTGGAGCAGGCTGCTGACCTGGTCAGCTCCAATCGGGTGGAAGTAGATCTGGACCCGGATCAGCATGGGCTGTTTATCCAGGCTGAGGTTACAGCCGGCCAGGACACGGCCCGGGCTTTGATCCAGGGAGCCCATGACAGCATTGTAAAACTTCAGCTTAACAACAGTCAGATTCTGGACAGTCCACTCTTGGCCGGGGACCAGGGTCTGAATACCTTACCTGCCCACCATGGGGTCGGCCATTTAGAGACTTGGCTCAAAGAGCAGTCGCTGTCTTCTCTCCTGGCTCTTCTCAATCAAATCGATGACCAGGATTTGGCCTTCCTGCGCCAGGGCGTGGACATGAATCAAAGGCTGGCTGAATTCGGCCTGGCCCATGCATCTGGTCTGGGGGTGGGCAAAGCCCTGGCCGATATGGCTGAGGAGAAAACCCTGAACAAGGATATGCTGCTGGCAGCAAAAATCATGACTGCGGCTGCCGCTGACGCCCGCATGGCCGGAGCCGCTTTGCCGGCCATGAGCTCAGCCGGAAGCGGGAACAACGGGCTCACCGCCATCCTGCCCATCTGGGCCGCCGGACAATTCCTGGACTGTTCGGAAGAGACTCTGCTGAGGGCCATCGGCCTCAGCCATCTGGTGACCGCTTATATCAAGACCTATACCGGCCGGCTCTCGGCGGTCTGCAGCTGCTCCCTGGCTGCCGGGGCCGGATCGGCCGCCGGCCTGGCCTATGCCCTGAACGGAGATGAACAATGCATCACCCGGGCCATAAACAATGTGATCGAAGACTTGGGCGGAGTCCTCTGCGACGGAGCCAAGACCGGCTGCGCCCTGAAACTGGCCACTGCGGCTGGGTCTGCCGTGCAGGCAGCCCTTTTGGCCCACCGGGGTGTGGGCGCGGTCCCGGTGGAAGGCATCCTGGGTCTGACGCCTGAACAAAGCATCGCTCATCTGGGACGGCTCTGCCGGGAGGGCATGACCCAGACCGGAGCCACGATCCTGGATATCATGCTGGGCAAGCGCAAGAATGGGAGCGCACAGTGATCCTGGAGTGACTTTAGCTTCAGGCAGGATTCAGCGCCGCCTCTGACGGGCCTGTTATGAGTTATTTGTTCTTCGTAAGAAGCCGCCATTTTGATACAGGATAAAACTGGCGCGAGGATTGAAGGTTCTTCTTTTCAAATTTGAAATTTGAAATTTCACATTCCCGATGAGGACCCTATGATCATCGATGTCCACGTCCACATCTGCCCTCCGGAGGTCCGGAATAATCGACAAGCCTATCTACCGGACGAGCCGGAATTTGCCGCTATTTATAAAGACCCCAGGGCCAAGCTGGTGGGAGCGGCTGAACTGATCCAGACCATGGATGAGCAGGGAGTGGACAAGGCAGTGGTCTTTGGCTTTCCGTGGCGGAAAGAAGAGAATTTTCAGCTCAACAATGACTATGTCCTGGATGCCGCAAAACGCTATCCACACCGGCTCATTCCCCTGGGCTGCTTCGACGCCACCCATCCCAAAGCCGGGCAGGAAGCAGAGCGCTGCCTGCAGGCCGGGGCCCTGGGTATCGGCGAACTGGCCTTTTATTCCGCGGGCATAGATGAAGAAGCCAGAGAAGCCTTGATTCCCCTGGCCAAGCTCTGCGCCGAGGCCAAGGCCCTTGTCTCTCTGCACACCAATGAGCCCATCGGACATGCCTACCCGGGCAAGAGCCCCATGACCCTGTTCCAACTCTACTCCCTGCTCCAGGCCACGCCGGAAACAACCTGGATACTGGCCCATCTGGGCGGCGGTCTGCCTTTTTATGCCTTTCTGAAAAAAGAGGTGCGGGAAACCCTGGCCAATGTCTGGTTCGACACCGCGGCCATGCCCTTTCTCTACCGTCCCCAGGCCCTTACGGCTATGGCCGAGGCCGTAGGTGTGGATAAACTGCTTCTGGGCACCGACTTTCCTCTCCTGCCGCCCGCACGTTATTTCCGGGAACTTGCCGACTCAGGCCTGAATCAGGATGAACTGGGTGCTGTTTCAGGCCTTAACGCGGTCAAGCTCTTGCAGGCTCATAATGACTCATGATCCATCCTCCCTTCCTGTTCGGATAATCCCCAGGGAGGAGGCAGTCTTTTGGCTGGACAAAAACGGCAGCTGGCGCAACCGGCATGGAAAATTCCGCAATCCAAAAATCATTGCCCATTTTCACGCCTGTATCCAGCGCGATGAACATGGCTACTTCCTGACCCAGGATCATCCCCATTACCGGGAAAAGATATATTTTCCCTCTGAGGATACTGCTCTTTTTGTCTTTGATGTCCAGGAGAAAGACCAGGAAGTGATGCTGAAGCTGAATACCGGACAGGAAGTCCCCCTCCCTCCAGACAAGCTGTTCATCCAAAACGACCACTTATACATGGACCTGGACGGCGAAAGGGTAAAGTTCTCTGAACGGGCCCTGATCGCCCTGTCCAAATATCTGCAGTTCGACGAGGAGCAGGGCCGGACCTGGATCATCTCTCAAGGCCGGTCATGTCGCGTGCCTGAGCACGACTCGTAGTCTTATGCATTCGGAGGCAATTCCCGAATCGCCTCATGAACGGACAAGGGCCCCCTGATGAGCCAGGACGATTTTTATCTGCCCATAACTGATCTCATCTCCGAGCATCTCTTTTATTTCCTTGAGCGAGTTTCCCTCAGCTGAGGAAATGGCCTGTTCAATACGTTCTTGAATGTCTGAAGACAGGAGTTCATCGATGCTCAGTTCTCCTTGGTGGACCAAGGAGCTCAAATGGGTTTCAATCGTGGATCTGGCCAGACCCCTGGCCGCAGCGATCTGATCCGGGGTGTTCCCCTTTTTGAACAGCTCCAGGGTGGTTTGTCTTGTATCTGTTCTCTGCCCCTTGTCGCCTGGCTGCTGATGGGACGCAGATCCTGATTTCTCCGGCAAAACCACCTGCTCAATCCCGTATTTGCGGCGATAGGCAGCCACTATATCGATCAGCTCCCGGCCATATCTGTCTGCGGTCTTGGCCCCGACTCCACGGATCTTCTTCAGATCGGCCAGGGTCTGGGGCAGGGTGATCGCAATCTGAACGGCAACCTGTTGCTGCAGGACCTGATAAGGGGCCAGCTCAAGCTCTTTGGCTTTGGTGGTTCGCCACTTTTTCAAGGCCTGATAAAGCTCCGGATGGGCAATGTCTGACTCTGTGAAACCAGGGCTTTCCCCCTTTTTCCTCTTCAAAGGGATGTCATCCACTTTGGCCCTGGCCGCCGCCTGCAGATATGCGGCCGGAGAAAATGCCTGCTCACAGCTCTTGATTCCAGCCAGCTTGACGGCCAGATCCTTTTTCAGGTTACCCAGGGCATTATCAATCCTCTTCTCTACTTCTGCATTGTCTGTTTCCACTCCCATTGCACCCAAGGTTTGGACCAAATTGCGGTTCAGCTTGTCCTGAAACCATACGGATCCCTTCCTGATCCGTTCCAGGATATGGGAGTCCGATTCCGGCAGACGGTCCGGGCTGAAAATGCTGCGCAGCTCCCGCAAAAAAATGCGGCTGACCTCAAATATCTCCTCTGTCCGGTCTTCCAGTGCCCCGATATGGGAAATACCATTGAGCCGGATCAGGCGGCTGTTTTCGCCAAGCAACCGGACAAGATACTTCAGCCTCCTTTGCAGCTGCCCCATATCAAAACACTCCAGAACCAAGTTCTGCTGAAAGGCGACCATGGCCTTCTCCAAATGCTCCTTGGTGGGCGGGTTCTCTCTGACCTGACGGTCAAAGCGGAGGACGGCTTCATCTGGGCCCATTCCCCGGGGAGCAAGCCGGGAACACAGGACCATGCCCTCCATGCTTTTGCAGCGGCTCAAGGCCACATATATCTGACCGGGGGTAAAGGCGTTTTGAACATCGATGATCGCCTTATCAAAGGTCAGTCCCTGGCTCTTATGAATGGTGATGGCCCAGGCCAGCTTCAGCGGATACTGGATAAAAGAGCCGATGACCTCTTCCTGGATGTTCTTGTTTTCCGGATCAAGGGAATACTTGATATTCTCCCAGGTCAGCGGTTCCACCGTGATCGGCTCCCGGTCATCGGGGCACAGGATCTGGATCTTATCCTGGGAAATGGCGGTAATCCTCCCGATTTTGCCGTTGTAGTAAAGTTTTTCCGGGCCTGGATCATTGCGGACAAACATGACCTGGGCCCCTTTTTTGAGCAGGAGCGAAGAGGAGGTGGGATAGATATGCTCTGGAAAATCACCAGAGATCTTGGCTGAAAAGGAGTATTCCTGACCCGGAAGCTCCTCCAGCCTGTGCTGGTTTATGTTCTGGGCCTTTGTGTTATGGGAGGTCAGGGTGATATAGCCCTGTTCGGTATCAGGGACGAAGTCCGGACAATAGCGGGTATTAAGTTTTTGAACCGCTTCCGGGTCCAGCGTATTGTCCCGTACTTTGTTCAGAATCTGAATAAAACTGTCATCCGCCTGCCTATAGATGTGCCCCAGTTCTATGGTAATGAACTCGGTCTGAGCCAGGGCGTGGCTGCTGAAGAAATAGACTGAATCGTAATACTCCTGCAAAAGCTGCCATTCATCTGTTTTGGCCACCGGGGAAAGCTGATGCAGATCTCCGATCATCAGCAGTTGTACCCCGCCAAAAGGCTCCCTGCTGCGGCGGTGACGTCTTAAGGCCGCATCCACGGCATCCAGCAAGTCGGCCCGGACCATACTGATCTCATCGATGACCAAAAGATCCAGGCTCTCAATGATGTTCTTTTTCTCCTTGCTGATCCTGAAACGGCGCTGCTGATCCCTCTCAAAGGCTTCGCTCCCGGGCATAAAAGGCCCAAAGGGCAGCTGAAAGAAGGAGTGCAGGGTTACACCTCCGGCATTCAAGGCAGCCACTCCGGTGGGAGCGGTGATGATCATCCGTTTACTGCAAGAATCCTGCAGCTTTTTCAAAAAAGTCGTCTTTCCGGTGCCTGCCTTGCCGGTCAAAAAGACATGACAGCCAGTCTGCTCCACGTAGCCTTCAGCCAGTTCCAGCTCCTGATTTGTCTCCCAGTCAGCGGACATCGTCATCCCCCGGCATGTCAGTTAACTCACAGATGCAGCAGAATTTATCCCAGCCCATTCACATTCCCCAGGCCGTGATATCCTATTCCTGATATTCCTCCGCCCGCTTAAAAAGCTTCTCCTCCCAGGACACATCATCCCGGCGTTCGGAGCAAATAAGATGCCCCTCATCCGCTGTGCAGCGATCAATATACACCCAGGGTCTGTCTCAGGCCTTCCTCGCTGCTCTTCTCCAAGCCCTTGTACAGGACCTCGACCTCAATCTGAACCAAATCTCCCAACCGCAAAGACTCGGCCGTGATGTTGGAAGTTATCTCAGCTTACCTCATGAATCAAGAGATACCCCGGGACGTGACCCTGAACTGATATGTATTGCCCCTTTCAACAAAAAAAGCCCGGGCAGCAGGGTCCGCCCGGGCTTTTTTTGTTTATGAACTGCTTGGCGCATTCAATGGCTATCCCCCGTCGATGATCCGCAGAGCATCTTCCCGGTAGGCGTCCATGATATAAGGAATACCGGTCACATCCGCCGCATCCCGGGTCAGACAGGCCAAATCCTTGCGGCTGATGAGATCTACCCGCCATTTCCGGGCTCCGGCCATGATCTGCTGCAGACCGATGCGCAGCTTTTCGCTGGCACTGTAAATCCCCAGAGCCCCAAGGGGCATAGTTTCCACCTCAGACCCGTACATATGCTTTACTTCCTCATAGCACAAAAAGATTTCCTCCGGAGTGGAGCCAAACTGGGCAATTGACTTGGGCAGGCCCCCGTCTTCGCCCTGCAGCCAGCGGCCGATGTTCTTGCCCACCATGCCCGGGATCATCAGGGCCCGGCCCATGCATACCGCCTTGCAATAGGGCGCGCCCAGGGCCAGGGCCTTGAAGATGTGATCTTCAGAAGAAAAACCCCCGGCAAAGGCGATATCAGGCACCCAATGCCCTTTCTCGGCCAGACGGTGACAGAGTTCATAGGTCATGGAATGCAGATACAAGGCAGGCACGCCCCATTCGGCCATCATCCGCCATGGACTCATGCCTGTTCCCCCTGGGGCACCATCGACTGTGAGCAGATCAATACGGGCCTCGGAAGCCCAGCGGATGGCCATCGCCAGCTCACGCATGGGATAGGCCCCGGTCTTCAGGGTCACCCGCTTGGCCCCCAGCCGGCGCAGACGCTCTACTTCGTGCAGAAAGCTCTCTTTATCAACAAACCCCAATCGGGAATGGCGTTCAAACTCCTTGATTGACCCATGCATGAACGCCACCTTGTTGGCCTCCAGCTCCGGATCCGGGGTAACAATGTAACCCCTTTTTTTGAGCTCCAGGGCCCGATCCAGGTCGTTGACCTTGATTTCTCCCCCGATGCTCTTGGCCCCTTGACCCCATTTCAATTCCAGGGTCTCTACCCCCAGCTGTTCCACGGCGAACTCCGCCACTCCCAGCCGGGTATCTTCAACATTTAACTGGACCAGAATGTCCCCGTATCCATTGTGATATCTGCGGTAGGCCTCCACGCGGCGCCGCAGGTCAGGGGCCTCTTCGATCAATCCGTGCCTGCCAAGCTGCAGTCCGGGATCAATCCCGCATACATTTTCTCCGCACACCAGGCTGATTCCGGCAATGGCCGCGCCCACTGCGAAGTGTTCCCAGTTCTTGCGGGCGATCTCCGTGCTTCCCAGGGCCCCGGTGAACATGGGTGATTTCATTTTTACCGGATCAATGGTCCCAAAAGCGGTGACCGTATCCACGCTGGGAAAAGTGGCATAATCCGGGTCAGCGACTGTTCCTTCGGCCCCCAGGGCGTAGCCCATGATATTTAAATGGGAATAATCAAGTGGATAATCCTTGTCCGCCCCGGCCGTGATGTCCCCAAAAGGTTTGGGATACAGAAGCTCCCGGCTCCTGAAAGTTGCGTTGAACAAATCGCAATTTCCCCGGCATCCATCCACACATCGGGAACAGATTCCGGATTGCGGAGTAACGTCTTTGGACCGGTTCTTGGTTTGCAGGGCTTCGTTGGCGTTGGGACGATGCAGGTTCATTTCTCCTCCCTGTTTATTCATGCAACAGCATTCTGCCCGATCAATATACCCAGGTGCGTATCGACAGATATTTTCTGCTGCTCATTTGACAAGCACAAAAATGGGCTGATCATTCAAAAAGCAAATTGCATGCCATCTCAAAGAGGGTCCAATCTTCGGCTAAATTATAGCTATTTCAAGGTATTACCCGTTGCAGCCTCAAAGCTGCCCGTTTTGTTGTGTTTTGAGCATTCATTGTTGTATCCAAGATTTCCAGATACTAGGCCCAGGCCGGCAGGAAAAGAAATCTGATTAAAAATTATCTCTTATTATCAGCAAGTTAAAGAGAAAAGCGACACCTTACGTCTCAAGGTACGATTTTGTATCAAAAGCATGGAGATGTTAAATTTTTTAAACCCCTCTCTGCTCTGGACTGCCTCTTCCCAAAAATCTTGGGTAAAGAAGAACTTCGTATTCCCCAATATTTTCGGTTTTACTCAAGGGGCGTATTTTCCACCAGGGACCACACCCCGCAGGGGCAGGAAGCGGCACAGAACCCGCAGCCTATGCACCGCTCAGGGTCCACCACCAGCTCAAAATCTCGACAGGCAAGCTCTTGCCTGGAAATGGCGGCTTGAGGGCACAGGGCAATACATATTCCACAGTCCCGGCAAGTCCCGCAGGAAGCGCATTCACCAGCGCACTGCTCAAGGCCGCCAAAAGATGTCAGGCGGGGATCAAAGTACTCCAGGGTGATCCGGCTGCGATCGATCATGGGCCGGTCCACATCCTCCGGGTCCTGGCCCCGGGTCCTGAATCGGGCATCAATGGCTTTGGCCACAGTACGTCCGGCCCCTATAGCATCAGTGATCAAGCCGGGCCTGACCACATCTCCAATGGCAAAGACCTTGGGATCAGTGGTTTGATACGAATCATCCACGCGGACGAATCCCTGATCCAGCTCCACCCTGTGCGGCAGGAAGTCTGTCTCCGGTTGATCGCCCACAGAGACAACCACGCAGTCTGCAGCCAGAAACTCTCCATTGGTCAGCTCCACTCCATCCGGCCGCACTTCCCTGGTGTACACCGGCCAGCGGAACCTGGCTCCCACAGCCTCCGCCGCCCGGCGTTCGGCTCCAAAAGAGGCCGGTTCCTGAATATCTAAAAGCAGAATCTCTTCCGCCCCCAGCCGGGCAGCCTCAGTGGCCACATCGCAGCCCACGTTCCCTGCTCCGATGATGACCACCCGGCGCCCGGGCCTGGCTGTGCCGGCCTGGGCCTGACGTAAAAAGTGCAGAGCCGGGATCAGATGTTCCTTGCCCGGTACAGGCAGTATTCTCGGCTCGTGGGCACCAGTAGCCACCACCAGGGCATCATACTCCTCCCGCAAGCGGTCCACCTCTTCCTTGCTCAAGGGCTGCTGCAAATGGATTAAGGACACGACCTCCTGTATCCGCTTGAGCTCATGGCTGAATACATCCTGCGGAATGCGCGAGTCGGGTATGACCTGGCTGACTTTCCCTCCCAGACTCTGACCTCGATCAAAGATTACCGGTTCATGACCCAGAAGACGCAGCTGCCAGGCCACGGAAAGGCCCCCGGGACCTGCCCCCAAAACCGCTACCCGCAACCCGGATACAGGCGGCATCTGGGGGAGGCTGGCCTGCAGACTGGCCTGCCCCAGCTGCGTCACATCCACAGACGGCATGTCCTGACCGGTCCGGGTACAGCTCTGCATGCATAAGTGGGGGCAAAGGTAACCGCATACCGTGGCCGGAAAAGGGGTGTAGGCCAGCGCCAGATCCACGGCTTCATCCACCCGGCCTTCCCGGATCAGTCGCCAGCGTTCCTGCACCGGTATGCCTGTTGGACAGCTGGCCTCACAGGGTGCGGCATAGACTCTGTTTTCCCACACCGGAACATAACGCCGCAGCTCTCCCCTGGTGATCACCGGTATGGGCGAGCGGTCCTCGCTGCTGATATCTCCGATCAGCCCCCCCTGGCCCAGTTCATGATCCCAGACCTGACTTTGGAAGGAGGCCATACCTGGTCGGGGCAATCCCCGTTTTTCCTGCGGGCTCCTGGCCCGCAGACACTGCCAGTCCTCGCGCCGGCTCAGCTCCGGATACAGGTCCTCCTGCTGAATCCGTTGCACAAATTTCTGCAATCCAGCTTCCAGCCAGGTCCAGTCCTGCTCGGAAACAGGCTCCAGCACAGCATCGGGCTGACTGTATCCCTGATGCGGACCCCGAAAATAGATGCGTCCGCCAACCATGCCCACACAGGGTCTATAGCCCAGGATATTTTCCGGATTTTGGGGCTGATATCCACAGATCACGGCAATGCCCCCGGCCATGAATTCGGCGAAGTAGTCCCCCACCGAGCCCAAAACCCAGAGTTCAGGGGGATCAAAGCGGGGATTGTGCTTGGTCATGGTCATAGCCCTGGCCCCGGTATTGCCCCCTACCGAGACCCGGCCCTGGGCCATAGCATTGGCTGTCCCATTGCCCACATGCCCGTGAACCACAATTTCAGCCCCGGCGTTGAGCCACCCCACATCGTCCGAAGCATTGCCCATGACTTCAATGCTGGTATTGGCAAACCCCATGGATCCTACCCGCTGACCGGGAGGACCGAGCACATTGATGTAGACCTGCTCCGGACCTGCAGACCACAGCCTTCCTCCAATGCCGTGATGGCCCAGGGCTTCTACTTGCAGAAGGCGGTGCCCCCGGGCCACGGCCTCCTGTATCTTCTCTTCCAGGACCCGGGATTCTACCCGCCGGCCCTGTTCTTTTCCTGCAATGCGCAGCCATTGCTCGCTCATTTCATACTCCCTCACACCACATACTTGATCTGCAGCCTCTCAGCCACGTGATGATCGTCAATGCCCAACGCATCGGACATGCCGATGGGCAATGAGGTAGACCGGCCCAGAGGGGCCACGATCTTTCGCAGCTCAGTATCAAAAGATAAAAATACATCCACCACCCGCTCGGCCACCTTTTCCGGATCCAGACGGCGGTACAGCCTGGGGTCCTGAGAGGTGATTCCCTTGGGGCACAGCCCGATATTGCAGATGTTGCAGCGGTCTGTCTCTGATCCCAGACACCCGGCCGCAGCCTGCATGATATATTTCCCCATCTGGACCCCGCTGGCTCCAAGCATGATCAGGGCCGCGGCATTGGCGGCCAGGTTGCCCCTCTTGCCCACCCCGCCGGCGGCAAACAAGGGAATCTCATTCTGCTTGCCCAGCTTCACCAGGTTCAGGTAGCAATCCCGCAGATTGCTGGCTATGGGATGCCCCATATGGTCCATGGACACGTTGTAAGCCGCCCCTGTGCCCCCGTCTTCGCCGTCAATGGCCAGGCCCGCGGCATAGCTGTTCCGGGTCAGGTTGTTCAGCACGGCCAGGGCCGTGGAAGTTCCTGATATCTTGGGATACACCGGGACCCGGAATCCCCAGGCCATGGACATGGACTGGATCATCTTGGCCACAGCTTCTTCAATGGAATACTTGGTCTGATGCGTGGGCGGACTGGGCAGGCTGACCCCCTGGGGCACACCGCGGATGGCGGCGATGAGCTTGTTGACCTTATACCACATGAGCAGGCCCCCGTCCCCGGGTTTCGCGCCCTGCCCGTATTTGATTTCCACCGCGCAGGGATCCTCCTTCATTTCCGGCAGGGCGTGAATAATCTCGTCCCATCCGAAATATCCGCTGGCAATCTGCAAAATGACATACTTCAAAAACCGTGACCGCAGCAGACGGGGCGGACACCCCCCTTCTCCGGTGGCCATGCGCACCGGCAGGCCCAGCTCCTCATTCAAGTAGGCCACCCCCATCATCAGTCCTTCCCACATGTTCGGGGACAGGGCCCCAAAGGACATACTGCCGATGATAAGGGGATAGATTTCGCGCACCGGCGGGGTCCAGCCGTTCTCCTGCCAGGCCAGAAGCTGCTCTTCCGGGGAGAGCACCCGGCCCAGCAGGGTTCGCAGCTCGAACTCATGCCGCCCGGCATCCAGGGCCGGGTCGGTGAGCATGGAAATCCGGGTGAATTTGATCCGGTCCAGAACTCCTTCCGGCATATTGCGCCGACCGCCCCGGCGTCTGGGCTGCCCGCCTCGATTGACATGAAACGAAAGCTTGCTGGCCTCGTCGCTGCGATAGGGAAGAATAGCATCATTGGGACACACCTGGGCGCACATGGCACAGCCGATGCAAGCATAGGCCGGATCGGTCCTCTGCCGGATCCCGTGGTACACGGTGTGCGCTGTGCCCGGGGCCTGCGTGAGGCTTAGATCAGCGGTGACCACTCGCTTGCGAAACACGCCCAGTTCAATGGCCTGCACCGGGCAGACTGCAGTGCACTGTCCGCACAAGGTGCACCGCTCCTTGCTCCAGTGCACCTGCCAGGGGAGGTCCTTGATATTTAGTGAACTCGGGACAAGGGATCCATT
>Ga0182239_1000494_pt1 | contig 14343 bp, 13 predicted proteins | sample hydfrate6_PW_210_FD_132456 | JGI IMG/M metagenome (GOLD analysis project Ga0182239, IMG submission 132456) | Subsurface microbial communities from deep shales in Texas, USA - hydraulic fracturing test 6_PW_210 | ecosystem: Environmental > Aquatic > Deep subsurface > Shale gas/oil reservoir >... | reverse complement strand
CAGTTGTTGATATCAAACCTTTGGAAGAAAATATTGATTACTATCTTTTACAGGATGAGTTTAACAATTTATACTCGTTGAAAAAGGATATGTATCAACATTATGGATTTAAAATCGGACAAAAAATTAAATGTTTGGTAACAAAATTTGATACCGATTCGCATTTAAAAATTGAACCGGTACACCCTTATTATGAAATCGGGAAGGCCTATTCTTTTAAATATTTACGCACAGAAAAAGACACCAATCCTTTGGGTAAAGAAGAATATGTTATTATTGTTGAAGATATTTATGGTATTGAGACAAAAGTACGGTCAACGGAATCTGTCTTTGTACACAAACAAAATCCTGATTATATTAAGTGTAAAGTAGATGGGATAAGAAAAGGAAAAGCTATTTTAAGTTTTAAATCAGTAAACTAAAACAATTATACATCCGATTTTGTTTTTTCTAACAGTTTTGTTTCATCAATAATCATGGTTTTATCTACTGCTTTACACATATCGTACACAGTAAGCAAAGCTATGGAAACCGAGGTAAGGGCTTCCATTTCAATGCCTGTTTTTCCTACACATCGTGCTTCGGAGTGAATACGGACACCCGTATCATCGATGGTAGCTTTAACATCAATTTTGGTAATTTGGAGTGGATGACACAAAGGGATTAGGCCACTGGTTTTCTTACCACCCTGAATTCCTGCAATTTCTGCAATGGTAAGCACATCACCTTTTTTCATGGCATTATCCCGAATTAGCTCAATCGTTTCAGGTTGCAGGGCAATATGTCCGGTGGCTTTAGCTATTCTTACCTGATCGGGCTTTGTGCCAACATCAACCATATTGGCTTTGCCTTTGTCGTCTACATGGCTTAACTTTCCCATTTTTATTGATTTTAAAGTTATATATTATTACACTTCAAATCTTCCGTTTAGCTGACAAACTTTGAACTTTGAACTCTAAACTCTAAACTCTAAACTCTAAACTCTAAACTTTGAACTCTAAACTCTAAACTCTGAACTCTGAACTCTGAACTCTAAACTGTATTATCCACCAATATTATAAAACTTACTGGTATGATTTGAATGGCCACTTTTAGGTTTGTTTTGCAATGCCAGGCCAATCGCTTTTTCTGCGCCTAATTCTCTAACACTATATCCCAAATCACTAAACAAACAGGGTTTTATTTTACCATCGGAAGTTAAACGCAAACGGTTACAGTGCGCACAATCACCACCGAAACCACCTTCAACAATAGAGAAACTGCCCGTTTCTAAATCCATCTCTTTAATAAAACGAACTTTTAAATCATTTTTACGACAAAATTCAGCAACCTCAACAGCATCAGGTTCCTGACTATTATTCTTTATCACACAATTAATCTTTATTGGTTCTAATCCAGCTTCCCTGGCAGCCTTAATGCCATCAAAAACTTTCTGAATATCTCCTACACGAGTTATTTGTTTATATTTTTCAGCATTCACTGTATCCAAACTAATATTTACTCTTTGCAAACCAGCTTTAGCCAGGTCATTGGCAAACCGATCAAGCAATATCCCATTCGTGGTCATGCCATAGTCTTTGATACCCTCAATTTCACCAATCATGCGAACCAAATCAACAATATTTTTCCGAACCAAAGGCTCACCTCCGGTTAGACGCACTTTATCAACCCCTTTACGAACTGCTGTTTTGGTTACCTGAACAATCTCATCAAAGGTTAAAATATCTTTATGATCGAGTAATTTTACTCCTTCTTCGGGCATACAATATACACACCTAAGGTTACAACGATCGGTAACCGATATGCGCAGATAGTTTATTTTACGGTTAAATCTGTCGTACATGAATTCTTTCTCCTTTCTTAATCTCTTTCTTACCAATATCAATGGCTGCAATTCCGTGCGCCACAGATAATGCGTGAATATGAGCAGAACCATGATAATCGACAGGAAAAATTTCTCCTTTTTTAATAATTATTGGGAAATACGATTTGCGTTTAGTACTTTTTCTTGTGTAATCAATTCCCATGGGCATGCGAATATCGAGTGGTTGATAATTCTGTCCCATCATATGGTAGATTAAAGGTTTTACCAATAATTCAAACTGAATAAACGAAGAAACAGGATTTCCGGGCAACCCAAAGCAGAACTTTTTATCTGCCATTCCAAATGTTGTGGGTTTTCCGGGTTTTACAGCAATAGCATCAAAATCAATTTTAACACCGGCTTTTTCTAAAACTTTAGGGACAAAATCAAAGGACCCCATCGAAACACCCCCCGTTAATAAAACAATATCATTTTCGCTTAAGGCTTTGCTTACTTTGTCGTATGTATCTTCAGGAGTATCATTAGCAATACCCATATAGTTTGCTATAGCACCACAATTTTGCACTTGTGCAATCAGCTGATAACCATTACTATTTCTTATTTGCGACCGCGAAGGCTTTTCTTGGGGTTCAACTAATTCATCTCCAGTTGAAATAACACCCACGTTGGGTTTCTTATAAACCAAAACATCAGTATAACCAACCGCAGCAAAAACAGCAATATGTTGTGCATGTATCTTTATACCTTTGGATAAAACTTTCGTACCTACTTTAACATCTTCGCCCTGATAGCTGATATTATTTTTATGCGAGATTTCTATGACATTAACAAATTTACCCTCTATTTCTTCAGCAATTTCTACCGGTACTACACAGTCGGCACCATGAGGAATCGGAGCACCAGTCATAATTTTAGCACATTGATTTCTTCCAATTTCTTTTTCGGGATATTTCCCTGCAGGAATGGTTTCAATAATTTCTAATTGATTCTTTAAATCTTCTCTGCGGCAGGCATAACCATCCATAGCAGATTTATCAAACGGAGGCATCTCAATATCCGACTTTACATCTTCGGCTAGAATACGGCCTAAAGAATCGGTAAAATCAACCTTTTCTGTTTCTAATACATATGCATTTTGCATTACAAGGTGGTATGCTTTTTCTATTGTAATCATAGGTAAAAATTTTAACAAAAATACGATTTATCAATTAAATCCAGTAAGGAAATATATAAATATTCCAATATGTTGTTTAACTTAAATAAACATAAACCATTTTACCCAATAATCAGTTAAACGCATTTTAAACCGATGTATCTTGTAAAGAGATCCTGAAGTATTCGTCAACCACAGATTTTATTTGATTCATTTTTTCATTATCAGGTAAAGCATCAAAAATTTTATCCAGGTATTTTTTTTCGTATAGTCTTTTCACAGAATAATTAAAGTTTAAATCAAATACCCATCCTATCTGCAGCAATTTAAAATCATTTAATGTTTGCATCGATTCTTTTAAAACCACCTGCCGGTTCATAACAGACCGATACACCTCTTCACTAATCTTATCATTATCAGGCAATTCCAGCTCCAGGGTTTTGTTTTCCTTTTCTTCATTCTGGCCTTTCACCATATAATACTCAGTAATCAAACGCCAGATATCGAGTTTGTCGGCATCGCGAATCATTTGAGAGAAAAAATTGACCCTCTCATTTTGATCATATTTCATTTCGGCTTTGTTGTGATTTAGAATGGATTGATGAATGATATCAATCTCTTCCTCCGACAAATCCTTTAAAAGATTATTTTCATTAAACACTTCAATAGCTAATTCAGCATGATTCTGAGACTTGTCATCAGAAAAGGTTTGAAATTTTACGTATTGTTTAAATCTACCGACATCATGAAAAAGTCCTATGGTTTCGGCAAGTAAAACCTCCTGTTCATTTAATTGAAGATATTGGGCTAACCCCACCATTTCTTCACTTACTTTTTTGCAATGATCGGCCTTGAGGCCAATATTTTCTTTTAAATCAGGATACCCATCAATAAACTGATAAATATAACGGGCAAACCATTGTTTAAATCCTGATGCTATTTCTTTAGAAATCTTCATAGAATTAAAATAAATGTTGCAGCGACAAATTTGGTAAAATTTGTATAAAAGAAAAAAACCGAAGTGATAAACTCCGGCAAATTAACAGAACCGCTTCATGCTTCTCTTAAAATTTATAGGCTAACTCAAGCAGGATAAATCTTCCTGGAGAGAGCCGTTGTTTTTTATCAATATATACCTTATCAAATATATTTTGTACATCCAGCGCTACAAAAAAGTTCTTTCGGATCGTCCGGTATAAGCGAATATCAACCGTTAAATAATCATCAATAATTAGTATATTTTGATCTTCGGCAAAGGATTCCCCGATATAATTTGCAATGATCGTAGTATTTACCACCCTGTTTTTCCAGAATAACCCTGCAAAAGCCTGGTGCCACGGAACATCAACCAACATTTTTCCGGTTAGGTCATCCCCTGAATAATCTTCCAGATCAAATTCGGTAATAGTTGATGAATTGTAGGTATAGTTTGCTTTTAAGGCCAGGCCTTTTGTAAAATCATACTGAAAAAAGAATTCAGCGCCATAAATTTCAATGGCAGCAATATTCTCACGGGTAAGTTCGGACTGCCCGTCGACATAATTCCCGGTTGCCACAAAATACTGAAAATCTTTACCCACCGAGTAGTAGGCTGCGGTTTTAAACTGAGCTTTATGAAAAGGTTTGGTATTAAACCCTATTTCGTAATTGGTTAATGTTTGTGGTTGCAGTTCAGGATTTGCCTTTTTAAATCCTTTGCTAATTTTTCTTGAGGAGATTAGGTCGTCCATTTTGGGTGGCATAAATCCTGTTGATGCAGATACATAGGATTTAATGGCCGGAGAAATTTCATAATGCAAAGATAATTTCGGGCTTAGAGCTGTCCAGTTTGAATTTCCATAGTTTTCACTGACATTTTCTTCGAACCCGGTATTTGCCGTAGGTTCGGCAACATATATAGAACCCTCGTAAAAACGTGCATAATCGAAACGCAGCCCGGCAATAATTTTAAGTTTATCCTTAAACAACCACTGCTCATCCTGTAAAAATGCGGCATAGGATTGTACTTTTCCTTCCCTCATCAGGGTATCGGTAGAGGTATAAAATATATCCGAAGCATCCATAAATCCCTGCTTGACATCCAACCCAAAAGTAAACCAGTTATGTAAACCCAGTTTACGGGTAGCATTCATCCATAATCCATAATCCCTGGAGGTCTGGTTTCGGTCCGACATTTTATAATTCCCATCCTGATTAATATTTTCAGTAAATTGGTTATAGTGTTCATCCTGGAAGTAGCCCTTTGCATCAATCTTAAAATCTCCCAGTTGTCCATCATAGTTTGCCCGTACAAAATGAGTGGTATACTTTACAAAACCACCATCCTTAAGATAAACCTGTCGGCCATCCCCTCGTTTATCGTCATAGTAGCTGTATTCCACCTCTACCTTATTCTGATCGTTAAACTCATAGCCCATGGTTGCCCCAATCCGGTTTTCTTTTAAATATACTTCTACATCAGTAGAATCTCTGATGGTTTTGGGTTCAATAATATACCCGTCGCCCTGGCGATAAAATCCGGTAATCCCCCAATAAAAGTTATTCCCACTAATCTGCTCATTGCCCTCGATGTTAAATTTACCTCCGAGCGTAGAATAACTACCGCCAAAAGTTCTCACATCTCCGGAGAAAGGTTGATCCGACTTTTTGGTAATAATATTGATCACGCCACCCATCGCATTATTACCATACAACGCTGAACTTGGGCCTTTAATGACCTCAATACGCTCAATCCGGTCGGGTGATATCATATGCCAGTTAATTGATCCTCCGGCGGTTTTATTTAACGGCACCCCATTGTATAGAATCAACACTCCTTGTGCTGCATCTAACCCACGCATGGTAACCGATGCATTTTTGGAAAATATTCCCCAGCTACGATTAACATTTATGTTGGCCAGTGACTGTAAGATATTATCGGTATTGGTGGTAGGAAACTCTTCCACCTCCTCTTTTTCGATAACCTCATTCTGGCCGGCCAGGTCTCCAATTTTTCGTTCGGTACGCGTAGCAGTAATCATCACCTTTTCCATCTCAATGGAGGAAGGAACCATCTTGATTTCTACCACTTCTTTTTTATCGGTTAGCTTTAGATTAAACTTTTGATCGTGATATCCCACATAGGTAACACGCAATGTATATTCACCGGGTTTCAAATTTTCAAATTGAAACTGCCCCTGTTGGTTGGTTGAGATGCCCCGGTTAATCTCTTTAATTACGATGTTCGCTCCAACTAATGGTTCTCCGCTTTCGGAATCGGTAACTTCTCCTTGCAATATATGTTGAGCCATCGAATAAAGAGGAATCATAAAAACAAATAAAACAGTATAAATGAATCTTTTTAAAAGCATATTGATCTTATTTTTGAATGATAATGTCAACGATAATGTTTCCACTACTTTCACCGGTAGTACTAATCACTTTAAACAACCCCGTTCGTTCGTCCCGTACAAACGAGTAGATATCTCCGGGAGCAAGATCTTTGGCTTTACGTTTACCGCTCTCAAAAGCAAAAGAATGGGCTAATAAAAGACTGTCGTTTTGAGCAGCATCAAAATCCTCAACGGCGATTGTCAAGGGTGCAGCGGAATAACGTGTGGTATGAGTAGTATCCCAGTTGGAAATAGCATATTCTCCCGGGAATGCTTCATCTCCAATATTGGCCCCCGGAGAAGCCATCACCCACTTATCCAATTTATCAAAATCATCGTAATAGGAAACAATATCAATGGATAATGCATTATGGTAAGCACCTTCCAAATCATAAACAGATCCATCGGTTAAAGAAAGAAAACTTCCGTAATCAGGACTGTTTTGTGCTCCCATTTGAATATTTTTAAATACATCTATTTCTCCATATTCAACATTCTCATCTTTAGTTATGGTTAACAAAGTATGGGCAAAATTTCCTTTTATGTCACGAATGATAAACTCCCAGTGATCGATACTTTCAAGGCCTTTCGTAATTTCAATCTCTTTACGATACGTTTCGGAGTAGATTCCCAGGTCTAAATAGCGTTCGTCATTCAGTTTGGCGATAAAGTTGGTCAACATATCATAGCCATTATACTCTGCCTGAATGGCGACCGTAAATTTTTCACCCGGAGCAATGATTGTGTCGTTAGACACAAAACCTTGATGATCAATTATATGAATTGTAGGATCAGGATGGTTCGCGGGATCTTCATCATCACAGGAACCGATGAAAAATAAAAGAGTAAACAGAAAAATCACAGGATAAGCGTTCGAAAATAAACGACGTGTATTTTTTTTCATATCGCTGAATGTTAAATTTTTATGCCTTAAATTACGTTGATTAATGATTTTATTTCTTCTGTAAACGTTTGATGGAATAGATCAAACCGGCACCGAGCAATGATCCGGCAACACCAAAAGCAAAGTGGGATATAACCGGAATAATAAATCCGGATTTGATGAAAGAATTTTCTAAAATCCCGGTAAACAGATAAATACCAATCCTGCTGACAGGGATTACCATGTAAGCTATACCACCAATTAATGAAAGGATAGCCAATCGATGATTGGGTTTATGAAAAGCAAAATATAAAATATCCAGCACAATACCCATTACAATATAAATAACGGGCAAAAACGGGTCTTTAATCCCTATGAATGGAACAAACATAAAGGTCGTAGCACCAAGCATGGCAATTACCGAGGCAAAAGGGATTTTTGATATTCTTCGGGCAATCATAATAAATGCCATAAATTCCAATCCATGACGGCCAGGTATGCCTAAAGGGATTCTTAAATAGGAGCGCACCACAATGGCACTAATTCCAAGGACAAAAAGAAATAAAATCTCTAATACCAACGGCAGGGTATTAGTCCGAAATGCTTTTGATAAAGTCTTTTGAGACAGTCTTCCAATCATAGTTATTTTGATTTTTACATGGTTCAACAATTACTGTATTTTTATTATTCTGAATTACAGGCCGTAACCATTCTCCCACATCTATCCGTTCACTCTCGCTAATGATTTTCCCCTGAACCGATTTAACAACCTGAATCTTAATCATTCGTTTCAATTCTTTAACGGTATAAACACCCTGCAAATCTCTTAATTCTTTTCCTTTTAACCATATATTTCGTCCATCATTTCCGGATTTTCGCAACCCCACAGCTGCTAATGCTCCAATTACACCAATTTTTGTTCCTGTATATCCGTTTAAAAAAATCCCCGTTTCTTTAGCCAGCTGATAGGCATCTTCTTTTTGCAGCACCTCCTTTTTGGCTCTTATTCCCCAAGCTGCAATTCTCTCATCAACATACTCTTCCCTGGCAATACATAAACCAGCATCAGACCCAGGTTCAGCTACTTCCTTGATATATTGAATACAAATATCCTTTAAGGCCTCATTCTGGATGGACTTTACCAGTAAACAGGCAGAACTGTTCTGGGAGGTATAGGCAATCTGATCATTCACAAACAACTGATGCCTTGAAATCGACAGGACCTCACCGGCTCCTTGTTCAACGATCCGTTTCCCCAGTTGGCGGGATTTAAATCCTGTACCACGAGAGTTCTTATTATCCGTATCATCCAATCCAATATACCAGATCATTTATTTACCTTATTAAAGAACTTCTTTGTGATTTGATAGATGGCTTCGTCAAACTCAACCAACAACTCTCTGTAGGCTTCAATTAATATTTTCCCCTCGTCAGTAAGAACAGAACGGCCTCCATGCTGACCACCCCGGTGTTTTTCTACTAAAGAAAAACCCAGCTTTTCTTCAGCTTCTCTTAACATACCCCACGCTTTTCGATAGCTCACTTCTAATTTATCGGCAGCAACTTTTAATGACCCATACTGATCAATATAGTCGATCAGTTCAAATTTCCCGTTTCCTAAAATACTTTCACCATGGGTATTCTCTAACCAGACTTTGAATTTCAGAAAAATATCATAATATTTTGAGCCTTTGGGACCAGCCATATTTTCTTTTCGTATTAAATTACCTATCGTTACAAAATAAATAAATCCGGTGAACCTTTAAAAATAATGAATTACTTATTTAAATCATCCGGTTAATTTAGACATTTTCTAAAGATGAAAGGTCTGATACACAGAATTTATAAAAACTACTTTCCAAAGTTAAACAACCAGGCTTTTTATTTGTTAACCACTCACAAAATTAATGATTCGGGATTTTTGTAAACATGATAAAAATCTTGTTTTATATTTATTCGATATGTATATATTTGCATATCGTAAAGAGTAACAAAACTGAATTAATCGATTGTTAAACATATAAAATTATCATTGCCATGCAAAAGAGTTTATATTTTGCCCCTCCGGCCAAGAATGAACCTGTATTATCGTATAAGAAGGGTTCCCCGGAGCGAGAAAACTTAATCAAAGCCATTGAAGATGCCAGATCAGAAACCATTGATATTCCAATGATTATCAATGGAAAAGAAGTAACTACCGATAAAAAAATTGAGATTCATCCTCCTCATGATCATCAACATTTGTTAGGGTATTATAACCGGGGTGATGAAAGCCATGTGAAGGATGCCATAGATGCAGCTCTAAAAGCGCGAAAAAAATGGGCGAACATGTCATGGAAACAACGTGCTTCCATCTTTTTAAAAGCCGCAGGAATGATTTCGGGCCCTTACAGGGCAAGAATTAATGCAGCAACCATGTTGGGACAGTCCAAATCAGTACATCAGGCTGAAATTGATGCGGCTTGTGAATTATCTGATTTTTTACGATTTAATGTTCAGTATATGACCGAAATATACAATGAACAACCCGATTCAAACGAACAAATTTGGAATCGTGTGGAACATCGTCCATTGGAAGGTTTTGTGTTTGCACTTACTCCATTTAATTTTACGGCTATTGCAGGAAACCTACCTTCAGCACCTGCTATGATGGGTAATACCGTGGTTTGGAAACCTTCAAACGCACAAATTTATGCAGCGCAAATTATTATGGAAATTTTTATGGAAGCAGGATTACCCGATGGTGTAATTAATTTGGTTTTTGTATCAGGACCCACCGCAGGGAAAGTAATTTTCTCTCATCCCGATTTTGCAGGAATCCATTATACAGGATCAACTGCAGTTTTTCAAAATATCTGGAAAGAAATTGGAAATAATATCCACAAATTTAAATCGTATCCAAGAATTGTGGGTGAAACAGGTGGCAAAAACTTTGTGCTGATGCACGAATCAGCTAATGCAGCCCAGGTTGCTACTGCCCTAACCCGTGGAGCATTCGAATACCAGGGACAGAAATGTTCGGCGGTTTCCAGGGCATATATTCCTGATAACCGATGGGACGAGATATTAGACGAAATAAAATGTGATATGGATACGCTCAAAATGGGGCCGGTAGAAGATTTCTCCAATTTTGTTAATGCCGTAATTGATGAAGCATCTTTCGACAAATTAACTGGATTTATTGACCGAGCCAAAAAAGATGATGAAGTAGAAATTTTATTCGGCGGGAATTATGATAAATCGAAGGGTTATTATATTGAACCAACCATTTTATTAACCAATGACCCGCATTATGTTACCATGGAAGAAGAGTTATTTGGGCCTATCCTTACAATTTATATTTATGATCATAAAAGATGGGAAGAAACGGTGGAGTTAGTTGACAATACATCTATTTATGGTTTAACAGGATCTGTTTTTTCAAAAGACAGATACATTATTGAAGAGTCCATGAAAAAACTGACCCATGCAGCCGGGAACTTTTATATTAATGATAAACCAACCGGAGCAGTTGTTAATCAGCAACCTTTTGGCGGTTCTCGCGGATCAGGAACCAATGACAAAGCCGGATCAAGAATAAATCTATTACGTTGGGTAAGCCCACGTACAATAAAAGAAACTTTTGTACCTCCGGTAAGTTATAAATACCCATTTATGGAAGACTAATCAAAAAAATATAAAAATGACTACAAAAGAATTTAAAATACAAGAATTATTAGAACGACTGGGAATCAAAGATATTAACCCCGGTGTAACAACAGGTACTGAATGGTTTGATACAGACGGAACACTGACTTCGTCTGTATCACCCATTGATGGACAAGAGATTGCTAAAGTAAAAAATGCAACCCTCGACGATTATGAAAATATAATCGCAAAGGCACAATCTGCATTTAAGGTTTGGAGAGAAATCCCTGCTCCTAAGAGAGGGGAGATTGTTCGTCAGATTGGGTTAGCTATTCGAGAAGCCAAAGAGGATTTAGGGAAGCTGGTAACCCTTGAAATGGGAAAAATTTACCAGGAAGGATTAGGCGAAGTACAGGAAATGATTGACATTTGTGATTTTGCCGTAGGGCAATCCCGCTTACTCAATGGATTTACCATGCATTCAGAACGCAGAAATCACCGGATGTATGATCAATACCATCCTATTGGATTGGTTGGATTAATTACATCATTTAATTTTCCGGTAGCGGTTTGGGCATGGAACACTATGCTGGCAGCTATTGCTGGCGATGTGGTAATTTGGAAGCCAAGCTCAAAGACACCTCTTTCGGCCATTGCTACTATGAATATCATTCAAAAAGTGTTAAAGGAAAATGATGTGCCTGAGGGAGTATTTAATTTAATCATCGCTAAGTCATCGGTTTTGGGAGATAACTTTTTAGCTGATAAACGAGTTCCGTTGTTTTCAGTTACCGGCTCAACGGCTGTTGGGAAACGTGTTGGAGCTATCGTTGGGAAACGACTGGGAAAAACCATTCTTGAATTAGGAGGAAACAACGCGGTAATCGTATCCGACTCGGCAGACCTTAAGATGGCTATCCCATCAATTGTATTTGGTGCCGTAGGCACTGCCGGACAACGTTGTACATCCACCCGCCGTGTGATTGTTCACGAAAAAATTTACGACGAGGTAAAAGAACAATTAATCGATGCCTATGAACAAGTGGTGAACAAGATTGGAAATCCTTTGGATAAAAACACCCTGGTTGGGCCACTGATCGATCATCATTCGGTAGATGCATTTACTCATGCTGTAAAAGAAGTTGAAAAAGAAGGCGGAAAAATTCTATTTGGCGGTAAAGTATTAGAAGGAGATAAATATTCTTCGGGAAGTTATGTGGTTCCTGCTATTGCTGAAGCCGAAAACCATTATAACATTGTGCAGGAAGAAACATTTGCTCCTATTGTTTACCTAATCAAATACAAAACCTTTGACGAAGCCCTTGAGCTTAACAATAATGTTCCACAAGGATTGTCATCGTCACTGTTTACCCTGAATATGCGCGAGAGTGAACAGTACTTAAGCGAAGTAGGTTCCGATTGCGGCATTGCCAATGTAAACAGTGGAACCTCCGGAGCAGAAATTGGAGGTGCTTTTGGTGGGGAGAAAGATACAGGAGGTGGCCGCGAATCGGGTTCAGACTCGTGGAAAGCCTATATGCGACGCCAGACCAATACGATTAACTTTGGCGAAGATTTGCCTCTGGCACAAGGAATAAAATTTGCTTTTTAATTTTAATTTATATTAATAAAATTGTATAATTTTTTTAAGCAAACTAAATGAACGAAAACCCGCTCTAATCATGGAGCGGGTTAGCTATTTTATGAGTTAGGATAAGAATATCTGAAAATAATAGTAAAATAATTTCATTTTTAGGTTGAGATATAATTTATAATACTACCTTTGTGCCGTATTTTAATTTAAAATTTTTTATAATGAACACAGGAACAGTAAAATTCTTTAATGATTCAAAAGGATATGGATTCATTAAAGAGGACGATTCAGACAAAGAACATTTTGTACACGTATCAGGTTTAATTGACGAAATTCGTGAAGAAGACCACGTGGAGTTTGAATTACAAGAAGGTAAAAAAGGATTAAACGCAGTAAACGTAAAAGTTATATAAGATTGCTTTAAAAATTTACCGAATGTATAAGCCTGCTGATTTTTCAGCAGGCTTTTTTTATTTCCTTTTTCGTTTATAGTTTTTAGAGTTATATTTTTTTTCTGGCTTTGCATTCCATTCCGGACTCTCTCCTATTTGAGGGGGTACTGGCATTTTAATAATTTCAGTTTCAATCAATGTTTCAATCCGTTTAAATCGAAACATATCATCCTGATTAATAAACGTTAGCGCTACGCCAGTAGCTTCCGCACGAGCTGTTCTTCCCACTCGATGTACATAATCCTCTGCATCCTGAGGTACATCATAATTAATAACCAGGTGAATATCTTTTATATCAATCCCCCGGCTAATAACATCAGTAGCTACTAATACTCTTGTTCGTTTAGCCCGAAAACGTGAAAGAACATTTTCACGCTCTTCCTGCTCCAAATCAGATGAAATTCCTTCAACAGAAAGATTATTCCCTTTAAGGTTACGCACAATGGTGGAGACATTACTTTTGGTTGAGGTGAAAATAAGAATGCTTTCGTACTCAGGTTTATTAGCAATCAAATAACCTATCAATGCTGTCTTTTGTTCATTATATACTAAATAAGCAGCTTGTAAAATTCCTTCAGCTGGTTTGGAAAGTTCAATAGTTATTTCTTTAGGATTTTGAAGAATCTGACTGGCAAGTTTTCTAATCTTGGGTGGCATGGTAGCACTAAACATAAGTGTTTGCCGCTTTTTTGGCATATATGAGATAATATTCATGATATCCTCATAAAATCCCATATCAAGCATTTTATCCGCTTCATCAAGAATTAAATATTGCAAATCATTAAATTGTACATATCCCATTTTTAGATGAGATATTAATTTTCCAGGTGTGGCCACAATAATATCTGTATTTCCTTTTAAAGCATTACGTTCTGTATTAAAATCCTGTCCATCGCCACCTCCATAAACGGGACACGAACCAATATTTGTGAAATAAGAAAAACCCTGAATTTCTTTATCAATCTGAATAGCCAGCTCACGGGTAGGCACAATGATTAATGTACTTAATGATGTACTTTTTTTTCGAGAAAGCTTATCAATCACAGGCAAAACAAATGCTGCGGTTTTACCCGTACCCGTTTGAGCACAAGCAATCAAATCATTCCCCGACATAATTTCAGGGATAGCTTTCTCCTGTACAGGTGTAGCTTCATTAAAACCCATATACGAAATCGCTTCGAGAATATGTTCATTTAAATTAAATGCGGTAAATTTCATCTTCTTTAACTTCAATATTTTAACTGCAAAGATATTCTTTTAATTTAGATGATTAATGAAAAAACAAATTTCCTGTCGAATAGCATTGATTCATGTAGAATTTTTAAAAAATTGTTATTGAAGATTAGAATAAAAATACAAAACCATAGTACTCCCTTAAAAATAAAACCGTACATTTGACAAGATTTTAATCTTGTGCTTTTATTAGCTAATTTTCAAT
>Ga0182239_1000492_pt1 | contig 14428 bp, 8 predicted proteins | sample hydfrate6_PW_210_FD_132456 | JGI IMG/M metagenome (GOLD analysis project Ga0182239, IMG submission 132456) | Subsurface microbial communities from deep shales in Texas, USA - hydraulic fracturing test 6_PW_210 | ecosystem: Environmental > Aquatic > Deep subsurface > Shale gas/oil reservoir >... | reverse complement strand
TTTAATTATATAACATCAACATTCTCTGCTTGAGGTCCACGATCTCCTTCAACAATTTCAAATTCTACTTCTTGACCTTCTTCTAAAGTTTTAAAGCCTTCCTGCTGAAGAGCAGAGAAATGTACAAATACATCGTCGCCATCTTCTCTTTCAATAAAACCATAACCTTTTTTCTCGTCAAACCATTTAACTTTTCCTGTGTAAACCATATTAATATCTTCCTCCTAAAATTTAACCTGAATATGTGTAGCTAGTTTAGAATACTCAGTAATTTAAATATATCATCCCTTTTCTCATTTGTCAAATTTTTCTGACTCATATGAAATTTTATTTTTCTTTTAGATTTTTAAGAGTTATGATATAATTTTTCAAAAGGAGGTATTTAAGTGCAGTCATATATCTTTGATAATTTTTTTCTTAATAATATTAACTCTTTATTTTTAATTACAGGATTTTTAGTTAGCCTTTTTACTTTCCTTTCTAATTTGAGAAAAATAAAAAAATATAAAATTTTATTTTCTGTTTTAATCTTAATTTTTCTTGTAAATTATAGTCTGATTATAACAACAACCAACTGGTTTATTTTTATGGTTGGTTGGGAAATGGTAACCTTAACTACTTCTTTAATTTTGACCTGGGATAATAAAAATATAGCCTGGGAATATTTTGTAATCCAATTTATAGGAGGTAGTTTTTTAATTTTAACAGTTCTAACTGCTTATACTAATGGTTATAAAGTTATTGGGGCAATAGATGAGTTTTGGCTGCAGCTAATGTTTATAATTGGTTTAGGTGTTAAAAGTTCAATCATTGGTCTTCACGGCTGGCTTCCATACATTTATAAACAAGCTTCTACAAGCTTTTCTGCTCTTTCCTCTGGACTTGTTGCAAAGTTGGGTTATATTACATTTTTAAGAATCATAAGTGATGGGAATAGACTTTTGCTTTATCTCGGAATGATCATGATCTATTATGGAGGAATTAAAGCTCTTGAACAGAAAAATTATAAATTAATTTTAGCATATAGTTCTATTAGCCAATTTGGTTTTATAACAATTGCTATCGGAAGTGGAAATGTTTATGGTTATTATGGCGCAGTTTTGCATATTATTGCCCATGCCTTTGCAAAATCAACTTTATTTAATAGCGCAGGAAATTGGATCAGAGAATTTAACTCAACTTCGATTTTTGATTTTAAACGCTGTGAATTATTACAAAAAATAAATGCATTTAGTACTATTTTATCATTCCTTTCGTTAATGGCTTTTCCATTTTTTATAGGTTATAACAGTAAATATTTAATAAAATATTCTTTGAGCTCAATTCCTATGTTTGAATTTTTACTTCATTTAGGAAGTGTTTTAACAGCTGCTTATGCTTTGAAAATACTATGGGTTATTATTTTCAAAGACCTAAAAAATTCTAATTTTAATTTAAAAGTCCAGCTAAACAAAAATTATCAGCCCACATTAATTGAAAATATTTCACTTTTGATACCAGCTCTTTTATTAATAATTTTAGCTTTAACAACAAATATTTATTTAGGATATCAGTTTGACTTTAATTACTCAACAGGACTTTTTACAACCTTTATCTATTTAATTATTGCTTATTTAATTCGCTTTCCTATAATGTCAAGAATCAGTCATTAAAAATTTAAGCTGAATTACTAATAACCCTATTTAAAAAAGGAGCCTTTTTTAGGCTCCTTTGAATTTAAAATAAGATTAAATAGCAATACAAATATTTTTTTATAATTTGAACTTCGAAATTGAATCTGATAATTCATCTGCCATTTCTGCTAAGTTTTGTGAAGCAGCAATAATCTCTTCAGTTGCTGCATTCTGTTCTTGACTAGAAGCTGCTACCTCTTCTGCATTAGCTGCTGCAGTTTCACTTGCAGAAGCTATTTCGCTTATTGCTCTTTCAACATTATCGCTGTTTTCAGCCATTTCTTCAGCTTTATTATTAATATTTCTAATTATTCTACTTAAAATCCCAGCTGTCTGCTCAATTTCTGTAAATGCTGTACCACTTTCTTCTATAGACTCAACACTAGAATCAACTACTTCTCCTGTCTCTTCCATATTTTCCACAGAAGCCTTCACATCTTTTTGAATCCCTTCAATTAATTCAGTAATCTCATCAGTAGCTTGATTTGATTCTTCAGCTAGCTGCCTAATTTCATCAGCTACAACTGAAAATCCTCTTCCTGCTTCACCAGCTCTAGCTGCTTCAATAGCAGCATTTAATGCTAATAAATTAGTCTGGGATGAAATATTTTTGATTAAACTAACAATTTCTCCAATTCTATTTGAAGAATCTGCTAATGAATGAACAGCCCTTTCTACCTGCTTTGAATTATTCTTTACCTTATTGACCTCCGCAGCAGATTTATCGATCGACTGATTCCCTTTTTCAATATTACTCATAACATCTTCAGCCTGTCTATCCATAGCATCAGAAGAAGTATTTATCATTTTTATCTGTTTAATTAATTCATCCATGGTTGCACTAGTTTCTTCAACCTGAGCAGATTGTTCTTCTGTATTAGAAGCAACTTCTTGAATTGCATTACTTACCTCTCCTGCACTTTGACCAACTTGATTTCCTGTTGCGGAAAGCTCTTCACTTGAAGCTGCTACCTGATCAGAAATATTTTTAACATCTAAAATCATAGTCTTTAAGTTATTTATCATTTCTGAAAAAGAATTGCTTAATTTACCTACCTCATCATTACGTTTCAAATATTTATCATCAATATTTATTGTAAAATCTCCTGCTGCCAATTTTTCGGCAGTTGCTGTAACATAATTAAGCGGATTTGCAATATATGAAGCAATAACTATTGTAACAATTATACCAATAACTAAAGCAACAAAAGCAATAATTAAACTTGCATTCCTTAAATTATTGAGTTCACTCATAACTTCTGCTCTATTGGCAGTCATGGCCACAGACCAGTCGTTTATTTTCACAGGATAATATGCCATAATTTTGTCTTGATTGTTAAATTGATAATTTAGAGCTCCACTTTCTCCTGCTGTCATGTAATCACTAATTGTACGTAAATCTTGATTGCTATTTGCCAGTTCATTATTTGCTATATATTTTTCTTCTGGATAAGATATTGTGTTTTTATCTTGATTAATAATCCATCCATAACCTGCTCCATTTATATTCATTTCAGTTATTAGCTCCTGCAGATATTCTGTAGAAACTGTACCAATTAAAACACCGACCTGTTCCCCCATATCAATAATTGGTACTGCAATTGATATTACATTACCATCTGTTAGTTCACTGGGCCTTGTATTAGAATATGTAATTTCACCGGTTTCAATAGATTTTTGAAAATATTCCCGATCAGAAAGATTAATGTTTGTTCCTCCAACAATATTTGCTCTGCCATCAGGTCTAGCTATAATAATATTTTCTAATACCGAGTTATTTGCCTCTTTAAGATATCTTTCCTGGCTACTCCACATCATAGTTTTAACATCATTAGAATCTGCTAAATCTTTTAAAAATATTTCGATTCCATTTAGCCATTCATTAATTGTGTTTGAATTTTGTCTTGCGCTTTCTTCAGCACTTGACATTATCGTATCTTCCAGAATATTCTTTGATTGATTATATAACGTAAATGCTGTTCCACCGACAATTACTAAAACTAATATTAATATTGCTAACAGCATTTTGCTTTTAATTGATTTTAACATTTGGAATCCCTACCTTTTCTCTATGTGATAGTTAAATTATATCATATATGTTAGATATTGCAATAAAAAAACCTATACAGATTTATAATTATATTATTGTTAACTTAGATAATCTATAGAAATTTAAAGATTATTTTAAAATTAATTTTGCTTGCTTTTGATATTTTTCTATGTTAAAATAGATTTTGTGATGCCGAAGTGGTGGAATTGGCAGACGCGCTGGATTCAAAATCCAGTGGCCCTTGCGGCCGTGCGGGTTCGACCCCCGCCTTCGGCACCATTTATAAATTATAGACAACATATTAGAATTTAAAGTCATTCTTAATTGAATGGCTTTTTCTGTTTTTAGACCAATTATAAGACACTAGTAATCATCCATCATTAAAATGAAAACCGATAAAATTCAAGTTCGAAAGGAAGAAAAAATATGGAAGCTGATTTAATAGTTATTGGGGCTGGTCCTGCAGGGCTATTTTCTGCCATTCAGGCTGCCAAAAATAATCAAAACAAAAAAATATTGATTCTTGAAAAGAATTCTAATGCTGGAAAAAAGCTTTTAATTACTGGCTCCGGACAGTGTAATTTAACACATTCAGGTGACATAGCTAATTTTTTTGATCATTATGGAAATAATCACAACTTTTTATTAGGTCCTTTATATACATTTGATAATCAAAAGCTGATGCAATTTTTTAAAAAGCGGGGCATAAAATTTAGAAAAGCTAGAGGTGGAAAGATATTCCCAGAATCAAATAATGCTTCTGATATTTTGCATGTTTTGTTAAAAGAATTAAAAACAAGAGGTATTAAAATAATCTATAATTCTACTGTTAAAAACATTAAAAAGAAAAACAAATTATTTGCAGTTGAAAGTTCTGACAAAATTTATAAAAGTAAATATTTAATACTTGCAGCTGGAGGTAAGTCATTTCCGAAAACAGGCTCAACAGGTGATGGTTTTATAATTGCAAAAAGTTTAGGGCATAATGTTATTGAAGCTCGTCCTGCCCTGGCACCGGTAATAATTAAAAATTATCAATTCAAAATGTTAAGCGGAATATCATTAAGAAATAAAGAAATTTCTCTTTGGAGAAATGGTAAACTAACTAAAAGTTGGAGTGATGATTTACTATTAACTCATCGTGGACTTTCTGGACCTGGAATAATTAATTATTCCAGGTATATGCAGAAAGGAGATCTTATAAAAATCAAATTACTTAATTATAATAAAGAAGAATTGGATAATGATCTGTTAAAGAAAATTAAGCGGGAAGGAAGATTAAATCTTCTCAATCTTTTAATTAAATATCCATTGGCTCAAAGATTAATTGAAAAAATACTTGAGTTGGCCAAAATTGATGGCGGCAAAAACGCAGCCCATCTGACTAAAAAAGAAAGACAAGAAATTATTGATATTTTTTCAAATCTTGAATTTGAAATTGAAAATATTGCAGGATTTAGCCAATCAATGGTAACAAAAGGAGGGATTGATCTTAAAGAAATCAACCCCCAAAACATGGAATCGAAAATTATTAATAATTTTTTTGCTGTTGGAGAAGTTCTAGATATTGATGGAGACACAGGCGGCTATAATTTACAAGCAGCCTTCTCCACAGCATATTCAGCTGGAGAATATATTTCTAAAAAACTATAAATTAAATTGTGATATAATTTTATTTAATTTTTCTACCATACCAACAAGTTCTTCTGATGCATTAACAACTGTCTGAGTTGAAGCTGCCTGTTCTTCACTAGAGGCAGCTACCTCTTCAGCATTTGCTGCTGCCATTTCACTAACTTCTGAAATCTCATCTACTGCTTTTTTCACATTCTCACTATTGTTACTCATTTTGTCTACCTCTGTTCTGATATTTTTAATGAGATTTTCTAAGCCCTCAGCTTGAGATGTTATGTCAATAAAAGAAGATGAAGTCTTATCAATTGCTTCTACACTTTCTAAAACTGCAGACTCATTTTCATCCATATTTGCAACTGCTTTTTCTACATCATTTTGAATTGATCGAATTAATTTTGCAATATCTTCAGTAGCCTTAGAAGATTGTTCTGATAACTCCCTAATTTCTTCTGCGACAACTGAAAATCCTCTTCCAGCCTCACCTGCTCTTGCAGCTTCTATAGCAGCATTCAAAGCTAATAAATTAGTCTGATCAGAAATATTATTAATTAAATCAACAATTTCACCAATTTTTTTGGATGATTCTCCTAAAGAATTAATAGCAGAGGCTGTTGTTTTAGTATTTGTTTTAACTTTAGAGATACTAGCTTCAGTACTGCTTAAACTTTGATTGCCAGAGTCAATATTTTTCATTACATTTTCTGCTCTATGATACATTTCATCTGAATTATTATTAATTGAAGATATTTGATTTCTTAATTCAGTAATAGTTGCTGATGTTTCTTCAACTTGAGCTGATTGCTCTTCAGCTCCAGAAGCAACTGTTTGCATTGAATTACCTATTTCTTCAGCTGAAGCTGATAATTCTTCTCCTGTTGCAGTTAATTCTTGGCTGGAAGCAGCTAAACTATTAGACATATCAATAATATCCTTTACTAAATTTCTTAATACATCAGAAAATTTATTAAACCAGGCCCCCAATTTCTCAATCTCATTTTTATTGACTTCTTTGTAAACCTCACACTCAGTGCAATCCTCATATTCGCCAGTTTTTATTTTAGGACAATGTACTTCTTTACCAAATTCTGGTGCATAAGAACCAACATCAAACCAACAAGTTACACCATCACGATCAAAATCTGGACAACTTTCTTCCCCACAATCCATAATTTCTGAACAATTTACTGTCTTTATTGGATAAGAAACATTTAAATTCCCAAGTGCTAAAGAAGCAAACATTCCTTCAAAGTCCTCTAAAGGATTAAATATTTTTTTGGCTACTAAAAAAGTGATCATTGAAGCAATTATAATTCCAATCACTGAAAAAATAATTACATTTCTTAATAGTGCATTTAAATTATTAACAATTTGACTGCGGTCATAAACAGCTTTAAAATATCCACTTACATCACCCTTATAATCTTCAAATGGCATTAAAAGTAAATTGTTATTCCCTCTATTTTCAATTATAGTATCTCCCTCTTTTAATTTTGAAATTAGTTCTGACTCAACCTTATAAGGGTCACTGGTGTTAGTACTAGCTATCCAATTGGTACTATCTTCATCCCAGGCAACACTTTGATCATCTGCTAACGAATAAAGATAATAGTCTCCGTTAAAATTATCTTCTATTTCTGCTAAAAATCCTTCTCCCAAGCTAGATCCAAATTCTACTGTTCCTAAATGTTTTCCCTCAAATTTTACAGGAGAAACCACTCTCAAACCATAACCGCCACGCCCCTCTTCAATACCACTAATCATTTTTTGCTCTTGATTAGCTTGATTAACTGTAAAACGAAATGATGAAAGATCATCACCATATTTATCCGGATTATGTAACCTCAAAAAAGATGTTGAATCTGGTAGGTGAAATTGGAATTGAGCCATTTCTTCGCTAATATCTTGATAGGAATTAAGAAGCATATCCCGTAATAATTCTCGATCACGATTAGCAAAAGCCGTCTGAACTGCAGTGTTTTTCGCAACCAGCTTAACTGCAATTTCTCCTTCTTCTAAAAGATCATTTAATTTTGTATTAATTGTAGTTGCTATTCCATTAAGTTTTTCATCTTCCTGTTTTATTATTTCTGCTGACATATTAGTATATATAAAATAGCTTAAAATAGAAATAATAATTATCATACTCAGACTAATAACAACGAGTAATAAATTTCTCAAAGATAAGTTAGGTAAGATTCTTTTCATTTGTTTTCCCCCTTTTATTATATAAATCCTAGTTATTTACTAAAGTATAATATAATTTAAAAAAAACCAGATAATTTTTTATATCTGGCTTTAGCCTAAAACTTAATGAAATATATAGACTTCAATAGAATAATAATAACATTCAATTTTATTTAAATGATGATAATTAGAAGCAAATTTTAATATCTATAAATTGCCAAAATATCAGTTTCTTCTGGCAGTTCTTCTTTTTCTAGTGAATATACTGTCCCACCATTTTTGATCGTTTCTACAGCAGCATAATTGTAAAGATCATAATCTTTAGCACCTTCCATCAGCTTTATTTCTTTTTCCTCTTCCTGAAAAATCCCTGCTTTCTCAGCAGACTTATTTAAAACTAAAGTATCTATCTTACCATAATATGCCGATTCAACAATTTTATCTAATTGATCTGAACTTTTGTTGCTTGCTTTTAATTCGTTATATCTTTCTTTAACTTTTTCTAAATAATCATGGATATGTGATTTGACAATTTCCCATCCGTTTTCGCGCAGCTCTTTATAATTCATCTGTTTAATATTACCAGTTAAATGTTCCTCTAATAAAGACTCATAATTATTAACTTTTTTATAAAGTGAAAAAACTTTTTCATCAGCTACTACTATTAAATAATTATTTTTTTCTTTTAATTCACTATTAATTACATTATCTATTTCCTTTAAATAACGCAATAAATCTTCATTGTCGTTATCAGAAGCAGCTCCCTGGCCATGAAAAACCGAAGAGATTCCAGCAGTATTAACTGATTGGTATTTTTCCTCAGCCTCTTTATCTAAATTCAAGAAATCTTTAATGTTAAGTGGTAATTCATCTAACTCAATTTCTTCAATTTCATTTCTATTGGCTTTAAAAAGCTGATTATAATTTGAGCTAAGACCTAAAATATAATAGTCTTGATGATCATGAAGCTCAGAAATCAATTGTTTAAGATTAAAACTATAACTCACATGTGTACTGTCATAAGTATCAACTGAAAGCTTAAATATTTGAAATCTATCTTTGGCAATGAAAACAGCTAATCCTTCTTTTTGTTCCTGCCAAAAATTACTATTAGCAAATAACTTATAGGCTTTCTTTAAATAACTGTTAATTTCCCTTTCTTTAAAGCCCCAGTCTTTTTCTAACTTCTGTTCTACTTTTTGAAGTGAATTTTTGAATTCAATTTCTAATTTTTTAAATTCTCCTTTACGAACAGCCTTAGTTGACATGTAAATTGAAATACAGGGACTTGCCTGACATTGAATAAGTTCTTTTAAAGTTTCTAATTTTAGCTCTTCTGTCATTTTTTTACCCCCTATTAAATTGAAATAAACTATCAACATTTTAGTTGAACTATAACTAAGACAAATCTTACTAAAGAATTTAAAATTATTTGCTATAATTATATTTTAACAGATAATCTCTAAAAATTAAACGATTATTAACTTATAAACTGCCAATATATTTTAGCTAAGGCCATAACTCCTTGTTTGATTGAAAATTGATTTAGAGATGCTGCTGAAATAATTAGTTCATTACTTATTTCTCTACTAAAAAAATTTTTATAATTTGGCAATAAAAGAGAATTTTTTTTAGCAAAAAACTTAAAATCATGTTGACTTATATTCTGATTCAAAATTAATTTTAAATAAAAGAGTGAAGAGTTATCAACTGTTTTTATACCTCTGAAATGATCTTTAATTTCTTCTTCTAATAATAATTTTCTGTTTTTTAAGCGCTGTTTCAAAAATTTAATTCTTTTTTCTAAATATCCATTATCTAAGTAATAGCTTAGAAGATTGCTAATTAAATTATCTCCAGCAGAAAAATTACTCGCTTTAATAATATTAGCTAAATAATATTTATTATAAATTGATTCTAAATTCAGTGAACTTCTCAATTCTTTGTCTAAATAAAACAAACCAAGTTTTAAACCCGGAAAAACCCTATCTGTTAGTGCTTGGATTAGTATAATCTGTTCTTTATATTTTGACTGTAAAAGTTTTTGTATCTTTTCACTATTTTGATAAAGTGCAAAATACTCTAAAATAATAACTTTAAATTTTAGCATCTGTGCAAGTTCTAAGAGTGACTTTAATTTAGAAAGGCTCCAATTTAAAATGTTTTCCTCGACTGATTCATCTGTAATTATTAAATAATCTATAGTGTTATTTTCAAGATATTTCATTAAATCATCATAGTCTGCAGAACTAGTATGGATATTATTTTTTTTAATCGGAGAATAATTTTCCTTCTTTTCTTCTAAATTATTGTTATTAACTCCTTCATATAAAGAATCAAATAGCGAATAATCACTTCCATTAGTGAATAATAATTCTCTGTTTTTATTGATTAAAGACAACATTATTTCCTGAAATTGAGACTCTGAACTATAATATAGCTTATCTTTATCCGTATTTTTATTCTTCTGAAGCAATAATTTAAAATAACTGTTATTTTCATTTTTATTTTTTCTAAATGATCTTCCTTTGAAGTCAGAATAAAAACGATCAAAAATCAAATCCCATGCATATTCTTCTAAAAACTCTTCTTCATGTTCTGGACCACTAAAGTCAACCATTTTATGTGAAGAAAAAGAAGTTTTAGCCGTTAAAATTCTAAGTCTTTGATCACCACTATTATTTTTCAAAGCTGCAGCAGGAGCTATATAGCTCCCACTGCCTTCTTTTTTATAAATTAAATTTTCTGCAGCCAGAAGATCATAAGCTTTAACAACAGTTTCTGCATTAACACTTAGTCGGGAAGCAAGGGTTCTAATCGACGGCATTTTAGTATCTGGTGTGTATTTGTCGGCTAATATCTCAGCTCTTATTGCCTCATAGATCTGAGTATATAAATTTTCTTCTCCATCTCGTTTTAAATCAATATCAAACATCTAGCTTCCCTCCATTAATTTAGCTTTTTAGTCAAACTCGTGTCAATTCTAAATATATCGTTTTAGCTTAAATAGCTTTTAGATTATACAGTTTCATTTTTTCTTTTAAAGAACTTAATTCCTTCATGACCTAATAAGAAAATAGATCCCGCTAGTACAACTCGACCCCAGTCGGCTAGAGTTACTCCGGCAAAACCAAGGAAAGAATTAATTGGTGAATAAATTACCAGTAAGACCATTACAATTGAAATAAGAATAGAATAAATCATCTTTGTGTTGCTGAAAAAGTTCTTGTTGAAAATACTTCTATACTCATAACGGCGGGACATGATATTAACCCACTGTGAAAAAGCAATTGTTAAAAATGAAATCGTTGTACCCCGAGCATAAAGCTGAGTTCCTTCTCTAACTGCTTCGGATTGACCATTAATAAATAAGTAGAAGTTGGTAAAAGCCAGTCCACCCATCAGGAGAGCTAAAAACATTATCTCACTAAAACTGTTCTTGTTTATTATATGCTCATCCTGTTTTCGCGGTGGTGACTTCATTAAATGCTCAGAAGCAGGATCAAAGGTCAGTGCTGTCAAAGGTAAAATTTCAGCTATTAAATCAATAGACAATATCTGAATGGCCAGAATTGGAATTGGTGTGTCCAGTAATGCTGCAGCCAAAAGACCTAAAAGAACTATTATTAATTCAGCCCCGTTAGTAGTCAGAGAGGCAATAACAGTTTTCTTTAAGTTATTATAAATAGTTCTACCTTCTTTAATCGCATAAACTAAAGTTGGATAGCTGTCATCAAGCAGAATTAGTTCTGAGGCCTCTTTGGAAACATCTGTCCCCATCTGGCCCATTGCTACCCCAATATGAGCGCTTTTTAAGGCTGGAGCATCATTTACTCCATCACCGGTCACAGCCACAATTTTCTGCTGTTTTTTTAAATTTTTAACAATTCTCAATTTATTTTCTGGTGATACCCGAGAGAATATAAGTGATTCGTTTTCTTCCATAGTCTGCCGTAATTCATCCTCACTCATTGCTTCTAAATCTTTACTCGTAAATACAGGGACATCCTCATCATCAACTGAAAGGCTGATTTCTTTACCAACAGCCTGAGCTGTGATTGCGTGGTCACCTGTCATGATATAAGTATCAATATGAGCTTCATGTGATTCCTGGATAGCCTCTTTAACTCCTTCTTTTGGAGGGTCAATCATTGCTACTAAACCAAGAAAAATAACATCCTTTTCAATTTCTTCCAGAACATAATCTGTCTCATCATCTTCCAGTTTTCGGTAGGCGATAGCCAGAACTCGCATTGCATTTTTGGAATATTTTTCATTTAATTCATTTAATCTTTCTTTATCTTCCTCAGTGATTTCTACTACTTCACCATCTTTTAGAATATGCTTGGAAACAGAAAGTACACTTCCTAAAGCACCTTTCATTTTAAGATAATTACCATCTTCAAATTCTCTAATCGAGCTCATCCGCTTACGGTCTGAATCAAAGCTGAACTCATGTAATTCAGGATTTTCTTCATCCTCTTTTGGTGAGCGGGTGCCCAGCTTAGTTGAAAGTGTAATTAGTGCAGCTTCAGTTGGATCTCCAATTGCATACCAGCCAGGATGTTCTTCATCAGGCTCATGAATCTCTGCGTTAGAAGCCATTGTGGCAGCATCAAAGATAATTTCCATTTCGTCAATTTTCTCTTCAGTTAATGGCTCACCATCTTCACCCAGTAATTCCCCTTTAGGTTCATAACCGAGTCCTGTTACCTCATATTCTTTACCATCAAAATAGACTTTTTTAACTGTCATTTCATTTTTAGTTAGGGTACCTGTTTTATCTGTACAGATAACATTTGTTGAACCAAGAGTTTCAGCAGATGACAATTTTTTAACCACTGCATTTTTACCAGCCAGGTGGTCAACTCCCTGAGAAAGAGCAACTGTAACCTGCATCGGTAGAGCCTGTGGCACAACAGCAACGGCTATCCCCAGAGCATAAATTAAAGCAAAATCTAAACCATAGCCCTGATAAATGCTGACTCCAAATAAGGCCAGGGCAATTACCACTGCAAAAACAGCAATTTTGTTGGCTACTGACTGCAGTTCAGACTGCAGAGGTGATTTGGACTTATCTTCCTCCTGAGTCATGGAAGCAATTTTACCCATTTCAGTTTCCATACCGGTTCTAACAACAACACCTTTTGCTGAACCTGAAGCAACTGTAGTTCCCAAATAAGCCATATTATCCCTATCTGCCAGTGGCTTTTCTTCTTTGATTTGGTTGGATTGTTTCTCCTGAGGCATTGATTCACCAGTTAGAGAAACATCGTTTGTTCTTAAATTAAAAGCTTCAATTATCCTTAAATCTGCTGGAATTTTATCTCCCTCTTCCAGACTGACAATATCTCCAACAACTAATTCTTCCTGTGGGATTTCTCCAATCTGGTCGTCTCTAATAACTTTAGAAGGAGAATTAACCAATTTATTTAAAGAGTCCATAATTTTTTCGGCTTTATATTCCTGTCTAAAACCAATAACTGAGTTGATTACTGCAATAATCATCATAATTGTACCATCACGGTAACTACCGATTGCAAATGACATTACCGCTGCTACTAAAAGTAAAATTACCAGTACATCTTTAAACTGCTCTAAGAAAATTTTAACTAGGGATTTATCTGCTTTAGCCTGCAGTACATTTTTACCATCTTTTTCGAGTCTTTTTTTAGCTTCTGCAGCAGTCAAACCTTGTTTTGAAGTTCCCAGTTCATCAAGAATTTCCTGCGCTTTTTGTCTATAAAACATTTTTTCTGCCATATGACCACCTCTTTATTGTATTATTTTAGTGTTTAATAATAATAATAACATTTTTGAAAATAATTTAAAGTTTCTGTTTTACACAATAATTAACTAATTTATTTTGAAATTTTCAACTTGAAAATATTTTTCACGCTGTTCTTTATGGCCGGTTTCTTTAGCCAATCTGTAAATTTTATGGTTTAGAAACTTTTTATCTTCTTGTTCCAATACATTTTTATCAAACCCACCTAAAATATAATGACTAAAGTGCCAAACCTGTTCTTTAATATCTTTTGGACTCCCTTCTGCAATAATTACTAAAGCATCAATTATAGATCCTGCAACTGAAACATCTTGATTTCCATAATGGCTTAATTGATAAAAAGTTTTATATAGTAAATCCCAAAAAGAAATATCCTCTAATATAAAACACAATTCATCTTTCTCATTATAATAATAAGTGTTTTCTAGATTAGCAACTGCAATTCTGGATAAAACCCAACCTAACTGATTTATACAAAAAATTGCAGTATTTGGATCATTTATACCTGGAGAAATTGCCCTTAAGGCTACTTCAGTTAATTTCAGCAGTCCAAATTCTATATCATTTTTTTTGCTTCTCTCATTATTAATTACTAAATTACCTAATATTTTATTTTGTATTTCTTCAAGCTCTTCTTCACTAAATTTTTCTGCATTTTTATTTAACTGCCAGATTTTAAAAACCACCGTGTTTTCAGTAACATAATCACCAATCATTTTTTCAGCTCGAACTATAATATCATATTCATCAGCTAACTTGGTAAGTTCAATATCATAAATAACCTGAATATAACCACTTTGTTTTGGATTAACCTCACAGAGCTCTCGATCAAGTTTTTCTTTCAAATTATCAGGCGGGTCATTACGAATCTGGTCATTACTATTATTTCTTGCCTCTATTTTATCTACAATTTCTATTACTTCTTCTTTCAGACTCTCAATTAATAAATTTACTTGAACCGAATTTGCTGCATGATGAATAAAATAAACAAAATAGCCAAGACAGATAATTGCTATAATTACACCAAGTAAACCAGAAAAAATAATGGATTCTCCACTCCTGCTAACACTATCATTAAGAAAAAGCAGAGTTAACATT
>Ga0182239_1000489_pt1 | contig 14469 bp, 11 predicted proteins | sample hydfrate6_PW_210_FD_132456 | JGI IMG/M metagenome (GOLD analysis project Ga0182239, IMG submission 132456) | Subsurface microbial communities from deep shales in Texas, USA - hydraulic fracturing test 6_PW_210 | ecosystem: Environmental > Aquatic > Deep subsurface > Shale gas/oil reservoir >... | reverse complement strand
TACGCCGGCTTCGCGCATCTCACGATACAGCTCCTCCCCCTCACGACAGCGTTCCCCGATGCCGCAGAACAGGCTGATGCCGCCGTGGTGTCCGGCCATATTGTGAATGATCTCACTCAAGAGCACCGTTTTCCCCACCCCGGCTCCACCGAAGAGTCCCGCCTTACCCCCGCGTTCGAGCGGCATCAGGACATCAATAGCCTTGATCCCGGTGATGAAGATCTCCGCCCGGGTGGAGCGTTGCTCCAGTGGAGGCGGATTCTGATGCACGTTGTGCCACTCCAGTCCGGTTAGTTCGGGGCCATTGTCAATGGTGTTGCCGAACACGTCGAACATGCGTGAGAGGGTGGCTTCCCCCACCGGCGCCTGGAGTGGCGCTCCGGTATGGTACATCTCCATCCCGCGTGCCAGCCCCTGGGTCGGAGTCATGGCCATGCTGCGTACGAGATGATTATCAATCTGGGTTATCACCTCCGTCACCACTTGATCATCCATGCCGTATACCAGGGTATGAATGGGCGGGAGGTGTTCTTCAAAATACACATCCACAACGCTTCCGCGTACCGATACCACCTTGCCGGGGCAGTGCTGTGGCTGGTTATGTTGTGCTTCCTGCTCATCAGCTGTTTGCGGCTCCGAATTGTGCATATTTTCGTGCATCCAATTCACCTTATTTGTGTGCAAGACAGTGACCTTTTTTGTCTGGTAACGTAATGGTGAACTCAACTCGTCATTACGTTCTTCAAATCGTAACTATTCACCACCACTTCTGGTAGGGGCTTGTGGCACCCATGGAAAGGGCGTCTGTCGCCACGGACGGCGACAGTCGAACGGCCATGGACGGCGCAAAGTGTCCCTTGGAATGGGTGCCACAAGGCCTTACTGAACAGTTACATAAAATCAAGTATAACGCTGTACGCGTTCAATTCAAGGTGTGGAATAACGCAGATATATGTGCCTGAATGTACCTGTATGTAACCGCGCTGTATGCTATGATTGCGTCTTGCAAAGACAGTACTGAAAGACTAGTGTCTGCAGGGCGCGCAATCCCCCCCGGGGTTGCACCATTGTCTGTATAAACTTAAATAAACCGGATTGAGTCTGTGTTATCCGTTTTGTGGAACAGTCCCAGGGTTGCTCCTTCCAGGTCATATGCTGATATGAAAATCTATTTTCCTGAATTTATCTCTCTACAGCGCTTGAGCGCTGTGTTGTTTCTGCTCGTCCTGGGGGCATGTACTCCCTTTACTGCGCCTGAGCGTGACATGCCACCCCCTGATCTTCCCGCACAGTTCTCAAGCCGCATTAAAACAGAGCCCCCGACAAGCGCCTGGTGGGCAGAGTTCGGTTCCGATACGCTGAATCAGCAGGTTGAGCGTGCCCTGCGTCGCAATACCTCCATCCGCGAAGCCTGGGCGCGCCTGCGTCAGAGCCGCGCCTTTGAACGGATTGAAGAAGCAGCGCTGCTGCCGGAACTCAATTATACCGCCGATGTTTCCCACACGCGTCAGCACCAGCAGGGAAAAGCCTTAAGCACGGCAGAGCAGTTCAGCCTGGCCCTGGCCGGGAGCTACGAACTTGATGTGTGGGGGCGGGTGCGTGCCCATGTGCGCGCCGGCGAACTTGCTACCCTTTCGAGCATTGCAGATTTGCAAGCGGTGTGGGTGAGTATTGCCGCCACGGTGGTTGAAACCTGGATTGAGTTGCAGGCGCGCAGAGCAACCCTGCCTCTGGCACAACAGCAGTGGGACGCAGCTAAAGACCAGGTGGAACTGATGCGTCAACGCTACCTCAGGGGGGTGGCAAACAGTGAAGATCTGCTGGAACAGGAACAGGAGGTGACTCGCCTGCGCACCCGTATAGAAGATATTCGTGAGCAGATTACCCGCCTGGAGTTCGAACTGGCGGTCCTCTGTGGCGATATGCCCCGTCTGGAAGGAGTCAGCGCCACCTATGCCTACCCTGAGAAGGATGCACTGCCGGGTATGGAGCCACTTACCCCACTGCGCGGCCTTGGGATTCCTCTGAATATGTTGCGCCAGCGTCCCGATGTACAGGCAGCACGTCTGCGTCTGCAGGAAGCTGACTGGAGCGTGGTCGCAGCACAGGCTAACCGTCTCCCCACCCTGAGTTTAAGCGCTGACGCCAGCCTGAGTGCATCCCATCTCAATGAGGTGCTGGACAACTGGATGGCGAATCTCGCCGCCAATATAGCCGGACCTGTATTTGATGCGGGGCGCCGCGGCGCAGAGGTGGAACGTGCCCGTGCCGTGGTGGCTGAACGCCTTGCCACCTACAGGGATACAGTGCTGAGTGCGGTACAGGAGGTGGAAGTGGCTCTGGAACAGGAACGCAGAGCGCGTACACGTTTAAACGAAGCGCAACGTACCCTGGGATTGCGCACCCGGATCCATGCTCAACAGCGTCTGCGCTATTTGAACGGGAACGATACCTTCCTAAACCTTCTGGATGCTCGCCAGAGCCTTGATTCCGGGCGCCATGATGTATTGCAGGCCCGGCTCGATGTGTATCAGGCACGGGTGGCGCTGCACCGCGCTCTGGGTGGACGAATAACCGCACCGGTAAATATGGATATCGTAGGAGGCGGGCGCTCCGTGCCTACCGAAATATAAAGGGATATAAGTCATGAACAATAATGGGCAGGTATATTTTCCCGAAGAGCGGAATAAAAAGCGGCGCAAAAATGTGCCTTTGCGCATCTTTGTAATTGCCCTGATTCTTCTGTTGGGGGTAGGCGTAGCGCTGTATCTGAAAAAGAGCGCACCGGTGGCGAGCAAAGCACAGCCGAAAAAACAGGCTCGACTGGTGGACATAGCGAGCTTCGAGACTCAAACTCTCCGTTTGCCTGTACCTGCCCATGGTCAAGTGATAGCAGCGCGGCGCCTGAGCCTGAGTTCGGAGGTGAGTGGCAGAATCGTAGAGCTGAATCCTGCCTTTGAGACCGGAGCACGTCTGCGTGCCGGCACTCTGGTGTGTCGCATCGACCCGCGGGATTACACCATCGATATTGCGCTTAAAAAAGCCGCCCTGCAGAAGGCACAGGCGGCGTTGGAGATTGAACTGGGACAACAGCGCATTGCACGCACCGAATGGGAGATGTATCAGCAAGGTGAAAAAGGGCGGAGTAACGCTGGCACAAGCAGTGTAGCCTCCTCTTCGCCCGATCTGGTATTGCGCAAGCCTGAATTGAAACAGGCCCAGGCCGAGGTGGAAAATGCACGTGCGGCACTGGAACAGGCGCGTCTCAATCTGAAACGCACTGAGATCCGCCTCCCCTTTGATGCTCTGGTAGTGGATGAGAACGTAGAGGAGGGAAGCTATGTGAGCGCCCAGGGGGAGATTGCCACCCTGGTTGGCACCGACACCTTCTGGATCACGGCTACTGTGCCGGTGGCGGATCTGCAATGGGTCGATATGGAGGGGGATAGAGATCACCCTGATACCCGGGTGCGCGTGCACCTGCCCAACTCCTCCCATACGCGCGAGGGGCAGATCGTACGTTTGCTTGGCAATCTCAGCGATGAGGGACGCATGGCGCAGATCCTCGTGGCGGTGACAGATCCTCTGGATCTGGATGGACAGCCGCACGCTCGCAATCCATTGTTGCTGGGAGCATATCTGCAGCTCGATCTCCCGGGGAAAGAGATTAAGGGGGTTACCGCACTTCCCCGTGCTACGGTGCATAACGGCAATCAGATCTGGATCGCTACCCCGGAGGGAACGTTGAATGTGCGTGAAATTGAGCCCCTGCGCCGCACCATGGATAAAATCTACATCCAGGACGGATTAGATCCAGAGGAAAAGGTGATTACCTCCACCCTGGCGTATGCGGTTGAGGGGATGACGGTGAAAGAAAACGCCCGCAAGCCCCTGAATAAGGCGGCAGAGTAATGGATACCGGTAAGCAGACGGAGAAACATATATTGGACCGTGGCCCGGTAGCTTGGATGGCGGGCAATTCGGTGGCGGCGAATCTTCTCATGCTGTTGCTGCTGGTGGGGGGGCTTCTGGTGGGAACCAATCTCAAACAGGAGGTATTCCCCGATTTCGATCTCGACATCGTCACCGTCTCGGTAGTGTATCCCGGCGCGAGCCCCGAGGAGGTGGAGCAGGGGATCATCCTCTCCATCGAGGACGCGGTTCAGGGGCTGGATGGGGTCAAAGAGGTCACCTCCACCGCGCAGGAGGGGATGGGGCGTGTAACCGTGGAACTCCTGCTGGGTGAAGATCTGCAGAAGCTCGCGCGCGATATCGAAAGCGAGGTGGATCGCATCACCAGCTTCCCCGAGGAGGCGGAAGAACCGGAGATCACCGTAGTAAGCCGAAAACGCGAGGTGGTTACTCTGGTTCTCTACGGCGAGCAGAATATGCGCACCCTCCACAATCTGGCCGAAAGTCTGCGCGACTTTCTTCTCCAGGACAAGGGGATCACCCAGATTGAGCTCTCCGGGGTGCGCGAGCTGGAGATCTCCATTGAGGTGGCCCAGGAAGAGCTGCGCCGCTATGATCTCACCCTGGAACAGATCGCTTCCAGGGTACGCCAGACCTCGCTCGAAATCCCCGGCGGGGGGATTGATGCCGAGGGGGGCGAGGTGCTGGTGCGCATGACCGAGCGCCGCGACTATGGGGAAGAGTTTGTAGATATCCCCATTATCAGTAGCGAAGATGGCACTGTAGTGCGTCTGGGAGATATCGCCGAGGTGGTTGACGGCTACGCAGACACTGACTACCACGCCACTTACGCGCAGCAGCCTGCGGTGATGCTCAACGTTTATCGCATCGGTAACCAGACCCCCACCGGGGTATCGGATGCAGTGCAACGTCAGCTTGAAGAGTGGCGTGCCGAAACTCTTCCCCCGGGGGTCGGCATTTCGGTGCTCAATGACCGCTCCGAAGTTTACACCCAGCGTGCCGACTTGCTCATGCGCAATGCGTTTCTGGGGCTGGCTCTGGTTCTGGTTCTGCTGAGTGTTTTTCTGGAAGCACGCCTCGCATTCTGGGTCACTATGGGGATCCCGATCTCGTTTCTGGGCGGGTTCTACCTCATCGCCGCAAACGGGGTGAGCATCAATATGATTTCGATGTTCGCCTTTATTATCGCCCTGGGTATAGTGGTGGATGATGCCATTGTGGTGGGGGAGAATATCTATAAAATGCGTCAGACCGGGATGGCGTTTCACCACGCCGCCGTGGCCGGAGTACGCGAGGTTGCGGTGCCGGTTACGTTCAGTGTTCTCACCAACATCGTGGCGTTTCTCCCCATGTATTTTGTTCCCGGTACCATGGGAAAAGTGATGATGGTGATACCGGTGGTAGTGATCAGTGTATTTATCATCTCGCTGGTGGAATCACTGTTTATTCTCCCCGCGCATCTGGGGCACCTGAGCTCCAGAAGACGTGCATACGGTCCCATGGCCTGGTTGCATGGGCGCCAGCAGCGTTTCAGCCTGTGGTTTAAATACAGGGTGGAAACCTGGTATGGCCCCTTTCTGGATAAAGTGCTGCACACGCGCTACATAACCATTGCGTGTGCCATTGCTATATTGATAATCACGTTTGCATTTGTCAGCAGTGGGCGCATGGGGATGACTCTGTTCCCCAAGATTGAATCAGATTATGCCTACGCCTCTCTCACCCTGCCCTATGGAGTACCGGTAGAACTAACGCAGGAAAAGAGTGGCCGGATCGTTGCTGCTGCACGGCGCGTGGCCGCACGCCATGGTGCAGAACAACAGGTGGAGGGCATTTTTGTCGAGGTCGGGGAAGAGGGGAGTCACAGTGCGTCGGTGCGCGTTTTCATGACCGATCCCGAGACCCGTCCGCTTTCCACCGATCAGTTTACCCGTCAGTGGCGCGAAGAGGTTGGTCCCATGGCGGGAATAGAGAACCTCCGTTTTGCCTCCGATTCCGGTGGCCCCGGTTCCGGTCCTGCTATTACCATTGAACTCAGCCATCTGGATATTGATGTGCTGGAACAGGCAAGTTCCGAACTCGCCGAAAGCTTAGCGCACTATCCGCGCGTGAGCGACATTGACGATGGCTTTGCCCCCGGCAAGCAGCAACTGGACCTTACTCTGACGGAACATGCGCGCAGTCTGGGCTTGACGGTGCGCGATGTTGCGATGCAGATCCGCCATGCGTATGACGGGGCCGAGGTGCTGCGCCAGCAGCGGGGGCGCAACGAGGTGACGGTCAATGTGCTGCTTAAAGAGGCAGAGCGCGACACGGAGTATTCGTTTGAAAATATGCTCATCCGCACCCCGGATGGGGGGGAAATCCCCCTGCTGGAAGCGGTGAATATCGAACGTGGACGTGCGTATATCAGCATTGACCGACGCAACGGACGTCGCATTGTTACGCTGACCGCGGATGTAACCCCGCGCCCCATGGCAGGGCAGATTTTGCGCGGCTTGGAAGAGGAGACCCTCCCACGTCTGCTTGAACGCCATGCGGGGCTGAGTTATTCCTACGAAGGGCGCCAGGCGGATATGGCGGAGAGCATGAGCGGCCTGCTGCGCGGCCTGATCCTGGCGCTGATGTTGATTTATGTGCTCCTTGCGGTGCCGTTCCGCAGCTATGCGCAACCGTTTATCATCATGATTTCGATCCCCTTCGGGATGATCGGCGCTACCATCGGGCATATCCTCATGGGGTACAGTCTGAGTATCATGAGTATGTTCGGCGTCGTGGCGCTTTCAGGGGTAGTGGTGAACGATTCCCTCGTCCTTATCGACTTTGCCAACCGCAGACGGCGTGAACATGGAGAATCGCCGCATGACGCAGTGCTGGCGGCCGGGATCATGCGCTTCCGACCCATCATGCTCACCACCCTCACTACCTTTTGCGGGCTCGCACCCATGATCTTTGAGACTTCGCGCCAGGCGCGTTTTCTTATCCCTATGGCGATCTCTCTGGGATTCGGGATTCTATTTGCCACCGTGATCGCCTTGCTTCTGGTGCCGGTGCTGTATATGGTAGTGGAAGATCTGCATGATAAACTTCGTGCAGTATCTCAGGAATCTGTAACTCCCGAATCTGGCGAGAAATATGGAGGTTGAATGTGCAGGTAACCAAGGTGATAACCGCATTTTTACGCCATAACGGCAAAGTGCTGCTGTTGCAACGCAGTTCTGAAGTGGGAACCTATCAGGGCAGCTGGGCTGCGGTGAGTGGGCACTTGGAAGAGGACACGCCTCTTGAACGCGCATATGTGGAGATAGAGGAGGAAACCGGTTTGCGTGCAGAGCAACTCCGGCTGGTTGCTCATGCCGAGCCCCTCGAGATTGTGGATCACAATATCAAGCGCCACTGGCGTATTTACCCCTTTCTGTTTGAGGTTACGCCGGAATCACCGCAGATCAGGACTGACTGGGAGCATCAGGACTGGCGCTGGGTGGAGCCGGAAGAATTGAAGCGCTTTGCTACCGTCCCCAAGCTGGTGGAAACCCTGGAGGCGTGTTTGGAGCAGGAGAAGAATGGAGCAAGCTGAGTTTCTGGAAGAGTGCGAACGCCTGCGTGTCGATCGAAACCACGGTGCCAGTACCCTGGCGCGCCAGGCGTTGGAATTGCTGCAACGCAGTGCCGATGCGTTAGATGGAGTGGAAGTGCAGGAGTTTTGCGCTACCATGGAGGAGCGCTGCACGGCTTTAGCCAAGGTACGCCCGAGTATGGCGGTGGTATCCACCCAGGTGGAGTGCTGGCGTGCTGAGCTTGAGCGCGTATGCGCTGATCGTGCGGATACAGGGCGCATCCGCCAATGGATGGCGGAATATGCGGCGCAGATGATTGAAGATTCGCTCTGTGCATGTGATGCGGCAGCGGCGCATATGGCTTCTGTGGTTAAGCCCAAGCAGACCATCGTCACCCTGAGCAGCAGTTCCACCCTCAACGCCACGTTTGCCCGCTTGCCTCAGAGTGTGCGCTTTATTATTGCCGAATCGCGTCCCCTCAACGAAGGGATAGGGGTGGCGCGGCATCTGCTGGAACGCGGTTTCGATGTTACCCTGATTACCGAGGCGCAGCTGGGCCTGTTTGTGCAACGGGCTGATCTGGCCCTGATCGGCGCGGATTCCGTGTTGTCGGACGGCACCGTGGTGAACAAAGCGGGCAGTTACCTTCTTGCCCTTGCCGCAAAGGCTGCCGGGGTTCCGCTATACTGTTGCCACGAGAGCTTCAAGAAGTGCCCTCTGAAGCGCGATGAATTTGAGATTGAAGAGATGGATGTGGCGGAATTAGGACATCCGGATGTGCCGGCCGCAGCGCAGCGCAATCTCTATTTCGACTGCACCCCGGCCCACCTGATCCACGCCCGCGTCACGGAGCATGGGGTAGTGTAGGGGGGTGTTGTTTTTTCCCCCTTCGTACCGCAGTCAGTAGGGTGGGCAATGCCCACCTTGTTTGAAACGGAACAGGTTATGTGGTGGGCGGTGCCCACCCTACGTGGTGCGGGGCGCTACCCCTTAACCGGCAGCAATCCCGGAGGATTCCCGGTAAGGCTCTCTCCCCCTGCAGGCGTGACCAGAAACGTATTTTCCGTCCCCACCATGCCGATGCCAGCGAGGCCTTTTTTGGGCTCAATCGCGATCAGCATGTTCTCCTGCAGTGGTTCATCAAACCCCTTCGCAATCACAGGCCATTCATCTACATGCAGCCCGATCCCATGCCCGAGAAAACTGGCCTGGCGTTCGCCGAAGCCCATAAAGTTCTGCATGAATTCAGGTTCGATCTTTTCGATTATCGTTGCATATATTTCCGCTGGTATCGCGCCCGGTTTCAGCATAGCTGCGGTTTCGTTCTGAATCTCCACGCAGCGCTTGTGGATATCCACCGCTTCCTGCGGCAGTTCGCCATCGAATACATAGGTCATGGTTTTGTCGGTGTTGTAGCCGTCCACACCGCAGCACACATCCACAAACACCAGATCCCCTTTACGCAACAGACGTTCGCGGCTTCCGAGCAGGGGAACCGCCGGGCTCATGCCGTAGTTGCCTCCTGGGCCATCAAAGTAGGTGGGGTAGATGGAACTTTCGCCAAAGCACAGATGCCCGATGAGCATTTCGGTGTCGTACATGCCGAAGCGTGCAATGCCGTGGTGCCCTTCGGCTACCATCACCGGATACAGCTCGCTGGCAAACTGCGCTTCGCTGATCCCGGCGTGAAGCAATTCCGGAATGCGCTGTTCCAGAATGCGCTGGTGAATAATCCCTGCTTCGCGGGTGCGCTGAAGTTCGTATGCTGATTTTACCGCACGTACCGCAGAGATCGATAGATCGGCAGGTGCCGGAGTGGTGCACTGGAAGTGTTTGTTGAAGCGCTGGAATGCCGAGAGCGGGAGGCGCTCCCCTTCCACATGAATTACCTGTGGCAGGGTCTCAAAGGTTGCAGCCGCATCACGAAAACTTCCCATCGGACGGATGTCGGGAAACTCCGATTCGTCCTGTGCGCGTTGGATATTGCGCCGTACCCAGTAGCTCGCGTCACGCTCTCTGGGGATAAGCAGCACTGCATCCTGCATGGTGCCGGTAAAATAGAACTGGTTGACCTTGCTGAATATGGCGAGCAATTCCCATTCGGGGTGATCCTGGTTCATGCGCTGGCGTAATGCCTGCATACGTGAGTGTAATTCGCTTGCGGGTACTTTGTGGGTCATCAACCACTCCTGTATCAATCTGATTCGGTATTCCAGCTGCAGCTTGAGATGTCAGCGCACTAACGATTCTGTTAGTCTCTAGGGTTGGGCATCTGGAGACAGTGTTTCTTCAGCGCCTGGGGCAGGACAGCTGAGAAAACATGCAGATCTTTTGACCTTAAGAAAAAGGATATAGATCTTTTTGTCTGAATAAAAACTCAGCCACGCTTTCTGACTTGTTCCATCAGTTTTGCATATCCTTTGGGATCTTCCTCGGGGCAGATAACCTCTACCGCAAAATCGTTATCACACTGAGCGCCACTTTCTCCTTCATCTCTGCCGCAGCTGCAGCTGATGTCAGCCAGTTTAGCGCCTGCGCTACTGCTACAGGTTCCACTGATCCCTTTGCGTTTGAACATAATCCCGATGGAAAGGCCGGCAAATGCGAGAATGAATACCGTTAAAGCTGGAAAAAACAATTTAAGCATATCAGACCTCAGGTGTTATCTGGATAGAATGTGCTGCATGGGTATGAAGGCGCTTGGCCTCCAGGGCTATTAAGCAGTCGCCCCAACTAAGGCCATACGCTATCATTTTAGGCGCACGGAGGAAATAAATTTTTCAAACGCCGGGCTGCTCAAGGGGACAAACCCCTGTTCTCCTTTTACCAGCATATATATCGCGATTTCGTGCTGTTTGGCAAAATCCATGGCTTGTTGCGGCCCCATTACCATGAATGCTGTTGCGTAGGCATCCGCGAGCATACAGGATTCATGCAGCACGGACACTGCGGCGAGTTTATGTGTAATCGGATATCCGGTTGCCGGGTCGATGGTATGGGAATAACGCCTGCCCTGGTGTTCAAAATAATTGCGATAATCCCCGGAAGTAGCCATCGCTGTGGTATTAGAGGTATGGATGATTTTCTGTACACTGCGGCCTTCGGCTTGAGGACGTTCTATGCCAATGTTCCAGGGGGTCCCCGGCCTTTTCTTGCCTCCGGTGCGTATTTCTCCCCCGATCTCCACTAGGTGATTCTGGTAGCCCAAATGCTCCAGCAGTTCGGCAATCTGATCCACTCCATACCCTTTGGCGATTCCGGATAAATCCAGATATAGAGAATCGTTGTGTTTCTTAATTCTGGGAGGGTCCATTTGTATTTCCAGTTTATGATATCCGCACAGAGCCAGTGTCGTTTCAATCCTGTCAGCATCCGGAACTGCGTAAAGATTGATATCCGGGCCAAAACCCCACAGGTTGACGAGATTCCCCAGCGTAATATCAAAAGCTCCATCCGTTTCTATACTGATCTGCTGCGCCGCGTTGATTACTTCAGCGGTCTCTGCGCTTATATTTATCCATTTCTGCGCTTTAGCCTTATTGATTCGACTGAGCTCCGAGTCGTTAATGTAGGTGCTCATGCGCTGATTTATCTCCTGCAGGCGCGTATCTATAAGTTGCTGTAGTTCGTCGCGCTTAAGGACTCCGTTGCCTGATGGTACAACCGTGACGTGATACGAGGTTCCCATGGTACGCCCTGAGAGTGTCAGTGGCGTCGAAGTCTGATTCTGGTCAGTCTCATTCTGAGGATTAAAAATACGCGGTACGGCGATGGTGGCAAGCAACAGAATTAACAGTGCTATGAGTGGACGTTTCATGCGGGCTCCTGCAAGGTATTTAGTGGCAATGAAGTACAGTTGAGCGGATAAAAAAATGGCCACGTCAATCTGACGTGGCCATCCTAGCACGATTTGCGCGTGGGTGTGCAGGTGCAATTACATGTCCTGCATCCCCAGCAGGGTACGGGCACGTTTGTGTTTTTCCTGTTCTTCCATTGCAAGCAGGTTTTCAAAAAATTCACGCACTTCAGGGTTGGAGGTACGATTGATTACGGTGTTATACGAGTCGATCATGCACTGATCGATTTGCGCTGCAATTTCAAAAACCTTCTCCGGAGTGAGGTCATCGGTGTAGGAGATGTTTTTGACCGGTTTGAAGACTGAGCACTCGTTGGAGAACTGAAACCAGGCTTCCATCGCTTTGTTTTTGGTGCTGGTTTCGTAATCTTTTAATACCTCTTCAAGGTGAGTTTCATGGCGCGACATATAGTCGAGCAACATTTTCATGCGTGGCTCCTCAGTGCTGTCGGAGAGCTTTTTGAAATAGTCACTCGCGAAATGGTGAAACTGACGTGCATAATCGAGAATCTGTTTGGCCTGTCCGAATGGCATGGTTTCCTCCTGAATCAAGAACTGCATTACAATTGGTGTAAAGCCGGGACATTCTTTGCCCCGGCTTTACACCAGTTACAGTGGCCGATTAACCACCGAAGTCGTCAAACATGATGTTTTCGCGCTCAACCCCCTGCTCAATGAGCATGTTGGTTACAGCGTTCGCCATCATGGGAGGACCACACATGTAGTACTCGCAATCTTCGGGCGCTTCATGATCCTTGATGTACATGTCGTACAGGACGGTATGGATAAAGCCTGTAGGTCCATCCCAGTTGTCTTCGGGCAACGGATCGGAGAGGGCAACGTACCATTTGAAATTGGGGAACTTCTCCTGTAGTTCGTTGAGTTCATCCACATAGAACATTTCTTTGAGACTACGTGCACCATACCAGTAGGTGATCTTACGCTTGGTGTTGAGGCGCAGGAGCTGATCCCAGATGTGGGAACGCATGGGTGCCATACCCGCACCGCCACCGATGAATACCATTTCGTTGTCGGTATCGCGGGCGAAGAATTCACCGTACGGACCGGAGATGGTGACCTTGTCACCGGGTTTGAGGTTGAAGATGTAGGAGGACATCTGTCCCGGAGGTGCGTCAGGTGCATTGGGGGGTGGGGGACATACACGCACGTTCAGCATGATGATGCCCTTTTCATCCGGGTAGTTGGCCATGGAGTATGCACGCATAATCGGCTCTTTAACCACCGACTTGAAGCGCCACAGATTGAATTCATCCCAATCAGCCTTGTACTCGTCTTCAATATCGAATTCAGAGTAGGAGAGCTCATGGGGCGGTGCTTCAATCTGGATGTAGCCGCCGGCGCGGAAATCGCAGTTTTCCCCTTCAGGTAATTCCACCACAAGTTCTTTGATGAATGTTGCCACACCTTTGTTGTGTCTTACGGTACATTCCCATTTCTTCACATTGAAGATTTCGGGAGCGACCCCGAGCTTCATATCCTGCTTGACGCCGACCTGACATGCCAGACGGAGTCCTTCGCGTGCTTCGCGCTTAGATATCAGGCCCGTTTCAGTGGGGAGGATTTCCCCGCCGCCCTCGTATACGTGCACATGGCATTGGCCACAGGTGCCGCCGCCACCGCATGCTGAGGGGATGAAAATCCCCTTCTCGGCCAGGGCACCGAGAAGCTTGCCCCCCGGTTTGGTGGTAATGGTAAGCTCGGGGTCATCATTAATTTCAAATTTGATCTCACCAGTTGGGACCAGTTGCTTGCGTGCTGCCAGAATCAAGGCAACCAGTGCAAGAATGATCCCGGTAAACATGGTGGATCCGACTATTATCAAGTTCATAGTATCAATCCTTTATTCAGATTATTACTGCATTAAAACTGTAAGCCGGAGAATGCCTGAAATGACATCGCCATCAGACCTACCACGATGAAGGTCATGCCGACACCCTGCAGCCCCTTGGGAATGTCACTGTAGACAAGCTTCTCACGAATGCCGGCGAGCAGGGCTATGGCAACGCCAAAACCTACACCAACGCCGATGCCGTATACGCTGCTCTCGGCAAAGTTGTAGTCACGCTCCACCATGAACAGGGACGCGCCGAGGATGGCACAGTTAACCGTAATCAGGGGCAGAAAGATCCCCAGCGCATTGTAGAGTGCGGGAAAGTACTTATCCAGCACCATCTCCAGGATCTGTACGATGGCGGCGATAACCCCGATATAGGTTATCAGGCCAAGGAAGCTCAGATCCAGTTCAGGGAATCCGGCCCATGCCAGCGCGCCCTCTTTTAGGAGCACGTTGTAAAGGATATTGTTTACCGGTACGGTAATGAACTCAACTGCGACAACCGCGATGCCCAGCATAATTGCGGTATCAACTTTTTTGGATACGGCAATAAAGGTACACATGCCCAGGAAAAAGGTCAGGGCGATGTTGTCGACAAAGACTGAATCGAAAAATATTGTGAAATAGTGAGCCATGACATTTTATCCTATTCTTGGAGTTCAGGCTTCCAGGTACGCAGTGCCCAGATGATGAAGCCGATCAAAAAGAAGGCACTGGGCGCCAGCAGCATCAAACCGTTGGTCACATACCACCCACCGTTGTTAACCGGATTCAGGATGGTGAGGCCGAAGAATGAACCTGAACCAAACAGTTCGCGTACAAAGCCGACCATCAGCAGGATCAATGAGTAGCCGAGGCCGTTGCCAACACCGTCCATGAAGCTTTCGTACACCGGATTTTTCATGGCATAAGCTTCAGCGCGCCCCATAACAATACAGTTAGTGATGATCAAGCCAACATATACCGAAAGCTGTTTGCTCATTTCATAGGCATATGCCTTGAGCATCTGGTCTACGATAATAACCAGCGTGGCGATAATGGTCATCTGTACAATGATGCGCACGCTGTTGGGGATGTGGTTGCGGATGGCACTAACGGCGGCGTTGGAACATGCAATTACCAGAATAACCGCAATTGACATGGTGAGTGCCGTGGACATTTTATTGGTTACTGCAAGTGCTGAACAGATGCCCAGAATCTGCAGGGCAATGGGGTTGTTGTTAAACAACGGATCCAGCAATGCGTCTTTTGCTTTAGACATAATTGTT
>Ga0182239_1000488_pt1 | contig 14494 bp, 14 predicted proteins | sample hydfrate6_PW_210_FD_132456 | JGI IMG/M metagenome (GOLD analysis project Ga0182239, IMG submission 132456) | Subsurface microbial communities from deep shales in Texas, USA - hydraulic fracturing test 6_PW_210 | ecosystem: Environmental > Aquatic > Deep subsurface > Shale gas/oil reservoir >... | reverse complement strand
AGATAACATTGAGATGACAGGAGAGTTAATTACTCCAATAGCTATGGAAGAAGGACTACGTTTTGCGATCCGTGAAGGTGGTCACACAGTAGGAGCTGGAGTTGTAACTGAAATTATTGAGTAAGTACAATAAATGCTTGTTACATTAAGTTATTAAAACTTAAATTTAATTCCATAGGCATGTGCAGAACTAAACTGCACATGCTTTTTTTCTAAAAAAACATTGACATTAGTCTTTAAATATGGTAAATTAATTAAGGTTAAGAATCAGAAAAAAATTAGGCAAACTCAAGAGGGAGAACAATTAAAACCTCTTAATATAAGTTTTTCAAGCAGTATCTGTTTGATTGAGGAGGTGGATTTACGGTGAGAGAAATTATTACACTTGAATGTACAGAATGCAAAAACCGCAATTATTCTACCAAAAAAAATAAAAAGAATACTCGTGATAGACTGGAATTAAAAAAATATTGTAAGTTTTGCAAGGAGCATACCCTCCATCGTGAAACAAAGTAGAATCATTAATACTTTAGCTGAGGAAGTGATTTAAAGATGGCAAAAGAACTCGGGTTTTTTGGTAAAACAGCCAAGTTTTTTAAGTCAGTTAAATCTGAACTAAAAAAAGTGAACTGGCCAAACAAAGAAGAAATTACTTCAAATACACTAGTTGTAATTGTTACAGTAATTGCTTTGATATCATTTATTGGTTTAATAGATCTGGCACTGGCTAATATAATTACTCCATTAATTTCGTAATTGAGGAGGTGAGGATTCTTTAGAGAATCCTTAAATATGAGTGAAGAAAGTAAGTTAAATGAAGAGTTAGAAAAAGCAAGAGAAGATATTCCCTGGTATGTTGTCCATACATATTCGGGACATGAAAGAAAAGTTAAGGCAAATCTTGAAAAAAGAATAGCCAGTACAGGTATGGAAGACAGTATTTTTAGAATTCTAGTTCCAACTGAAGAAAAGATTGAAAAGAAAAAAGGGAAAGATGAAGTAGTAAAGAAAAGAATTTTTCCTGGATATATATTACTGCAGATGGATATGAATGATAAGTCCTGGTATGTTGTTAAAAACACACCCGGAGTAATTGGCTTTGTCAGTGGAGGAACAAAACCACTTCCTGTAGAAAAAGCAGAAGTCGATGCTATCTTAAGCAGCATGGGTGAAAAAGCTAAAAAAGTTTCCGTTGATTTTGAAGTTGGCGACCAGGTAACTGTAAAAGATGGTCCATTTGAAGATTTCGATGGAGTTATTAAAGAAATTCATCCTGAACAGGGTAAGGCAAAAATCCTTGTTTCGATGTTTGGACGTGAAACTCCAGTTGAATTAGAGTTTGATCAATTTGAGAAACATTAGTTTATCTTTTCAAATAGATAATTATTTTGAAGAAAGGGGTGTTTTAAATGGCTAAACAGGTAATGACAGTAATTAAATTGCAGATTCCTGGAGGACAGGCTAACCCTGCACCACCTGTAGGTCCTGCACTAGGACAGCATGGTGTTAATATTATGGAATTCTGTAAATCTTTTAATGCTAAGACTAAAGATAATCAGGGAACATTAATTCCGGTAGAAATTACAGTATATCAGGATCGTTCTTTTGATTTTATCACTAAAACTCCACCGGCTGCTGTATTATTAAAGCAGGCTGCAGGAATTGATACTGCTTCTGGAGAACCAAATGTAAATAAAGTGGCTACTGTAAGTAAAGATGCAGTGCAGAAGATTGCAGAAACTAAAATGCAGGACTTAAATGCAGGTAGTTTAGAAGCTGCAATGAGCATGATTGAAGGTACAGCAAGAAGTATGGGAATTCTGGTAGAGTAAATTTATTAATTAACTTTATTAGAAAACTGAGAAAATCAAATCGAGATGATTAATAGACGTAATTCAGTGGGAGGAAGATTCCGCTAATACCACAAAGGAGGAATAATAATGGCAAAAAGCAGAAGATATGCAGAAACTTTAGAAAAATACGATCGCGAAAAATTATTTGCCCCAAAAGAAGCTTTTGAATTAGTTAAAGAACTTGCGACTGCAAACTTTGACGAAACAATTGAGCTTTCAGCAAGACTGGGAGTAGATCCCAAGCACGCTGATCAGAATATTAGAGGGACTGTTGTTTTACCGGAAGGTACAGGTCAGGAAGTAACATTAGTTGTGTTTGCTAAAGGTGAAAAAGCCAAAGAAGCTGAAGAAGCTGGCGCAGATTTTGTTGGTGGCGAAGAACTGGCAGAAAAAATTGAAGGTGGCTGGTTAGATTTTGATTTAGCTATTGCTACACCTGATATGATGAGTGTTGTTGGCCGCCTGGGTAGAGTTTTAGGACCTAAAGGTTTAATGCCTAATCCTAAAGCAGGTACTGTTACTTTTGAATTAGAAAAAGCAGTAGCTGAATTTAAAGCAGGTAAGCTTGAATACCGTGTTGATAAAACTGGTATTGTTCACTTACCGATTGGTAAAGCTTCTTTTACAGAAGAAGAACTTTTAAACAACTACCACAAAATCATGGACACTCTTGCAAAAGAACGTCCAGCAGCAGCTAAAGGTAAATTCTTTAGAACTTTAGCTATCTCACCAACAATGGGTCCTGGAGTAAAGATTGATCCAGCAGCTACAATGTCCTTTATTGGAAGATAAAAAAAGTTTGACCTGTTAAGATTTTTGTGTTATATTTATTTAGACAAGAAAATAACCTTACCGAAGACAGCAGGGGCGCAATGCTTAAATTTCCTGCCGAGGGCAACTTTCTGCAAATTTAATTTTTGCATTTATACCTCCTGACTGTCTACAGGAGGTTTTTTCATTTTAGATAAGATTTATTGTTAAGCTCATATTTTGAGGGGGTGAAAATGTGGCAAGACCAGAAAAAGAAGCGGTTGTTAAAGAACTTACTGATAAATTTAGTAGTGCAAAATCACTTGTAATTACAGATTATCTGGGTTTAAATGTTGCCGAAATGACTGAATTAAGAAGCAAATTAAGAGAAGCGGGAGTAGAGTTTAAAGTTGTAAAAAATACTCTGGCTACTATTGCTGCTAATGATGTTGAAATGGAAGAAATGACAGAATACTTTTCAGGACCTACAGCGATAGCCTTTGGTGAAGATGATGCTGTGTCTCCTGCTAAAGTTTTGGTTGAATTCGCTAAAGATCATGAAGTTTTAGAGATTAAAGCTGGTCTTTTAAATGGTGAAATTATAAGTAAAGAAAAAGTGGAATCCCTGGCGGAAATTCCATCCAGAGAAGAACTTCTCGCAAAGGCTTTTGCAAGTATGAAAGCACCCCTATCTGGATTGGTCAACGTGCTGCAGGGTAATATCCGCGGCTTAGTACAGGTATTAAATCAAATTAAAGAAGAGAAAGCTTAAAAAAATTTAAGGAGGATTATTATAATGAATAAAGAAGAAATTATTAGTGCAATTGAGGAAATGAGTGTTTTAGAATTATCTGAGCTGGTTGAAGAATTAGAAGAAAAGTTTGGTGTAAGTGCAGCTGCTCCTGTAGCAGTAGCTGGTGGTGCTGGTGCAGCCGGTGGCGCAGCAGAAGAAGAAAAATCTGAGTTTGATGTTTTCTTAGCTGATGTTGGCGGTAAGAAAATTAAAGTTATCAAAGCAGTTCGTGAATTAACAGGATTAGGCCTAAAAGAAGCTAAGGCTGTTGTTGACGACGCTCCTGGTAATGTTAAAGAAGGTTTAGCTAAAGAAGATGCAGAAGAAATGAAAGAAAAATTAGAAGAAGCTGGAGCAACTGTAGAACTTAAGTAAGTCCAGTCTTAATATAGCAATTATGAGAATAGTCCTGCTGTATAGTTAATATACAGTGGGACTATTTTTTCATGAATAAATATGAGATTCTCTCTTTTATATACATAAATTTATTGTTTTTATAATTTATATAATTTATGTATCTATTGGTTAAAATTTATTTAAATTACAGAATAAGTTTTTATATTTATTATGAAGATAATAAATGCTCAAAAAAGATTGTAAATGGGAGAATTTCATACAGAAATCTCTTGACAAGAGATTTTTCCTGTGCTATCATTATTAGATGTCTATAAGGTAATAAGAAAATGATTATTATGGGATAGTTTCAGCTAATTATTAGAATTTCCTGGGGGTGCAATGATGTCAACGGCAAGGGAAAGACGAAGTTTTAGTAAAATTGATGACGCGATGGACTTGCCAGATCTGATTTATACACAATTAAACTCTTATCAGTGGTTTTTAGAAGAGGGATTGCATGAGGTTTTTAATGAAATCTCTCCAATTGAAGACTTTTCTGAAAATCTGGTACTAGAATTTGTAGATTATTATTTAGAAGATCCCGAATATACAGTAGAAGAATGTCGGGATAGAGACGATACTTATTCGGCTTCTTTGCAGGTTAAGGTTCGTTTAATTAACAAGGAGACCGGTGAGGTAAAAGAACAGGAAGTATTTATGGGTGATTTTCCACTAATGACTGATAAGGCAACATTTATTATTAATGGTGCCGAAAGAGTTGTGGTAAATCAGCTGGTTAGATCATCTGGTGTTTATTTTAGTGATGAAAGAACAAAAGATGGGCGCCGTTTAATTACGGGTAGTATTATTCCTAATCGAGGTGCCTGGATAGAATTTGAATATGATAAAAAGAGAATTATTTCTGTACGGGTTGATAGAACAAGGAAACTTCCATCAACTGTTTTGCTGCGCGCACTTGGTTTTGGAACAGACGCAGAAATCACTGATGAATTTGGAGATTCTGAAGTGCTGCATGATACTTTAGAAAGAGATAATACTGAATCCAAAGAAGAAGCCTTGATTGAATTATATAAGCGTTTACGTCCGGGAGAGCCGCCAACAGTAGAAAGTGCTACTAATCTTTTAGACTCACTGTTTTTTGACCATAAAAGATATGATATGGCAGCAGTTGGACGTTACAAATTAAATAAAAAGTTAGAATTAGATGTAGATAAAGATCGCAAATATCTGCATATTGATGATATTGCTGCAACTGTAAAATATATGATTAAACTGATTTATAATGATCCAGAAGCATATATCGATGATATTGACCATCTTGGTAACCGCCGCTTGAAAACCGTTGGTGAACTGCTTCAGAATCAATTTAGAATTGGTCTTTCCAGAATGGAAAGAGTAGTTAGAGAGAGAATGACTATCCAGGATGTTGATGTAGTTACTCCTCAGGCTCTGATTAACACCAGACCTGTAGTAGCATCTATTCAGGAATTCTTTGGTAGTTCTCAGCTTTCTCAGTTTATGGACCAGACTAATCCAATGTCAGAGTTAACTCATAAGAGAAGATTATCTGCACTTGGACCTGGTGGTTTAAGTAGAGAAAGAGCTGGATTTGATGTGCGTGATGTTCACCACTCTCACTATGGACGTATCTGTCCGATTGAGACACCTGAGGGGCCAAACATTGGTCTGATTGGTACAATGGGAACTTATGCTAAAACAAATGAATTTGGATTTATTATGACTCCTTACCGCAGAGTTGTCGATAGTCGGGTTACTGACGAAATTGATTACTTAACTGCTGATGAGGAAGATAAACATATAATTGCACAGGCAAATGCAGAAATAGATGAAGAAGGTAATTTCACCAATGAATTTGTTATTGCCCGTAAGCGAGGAGATATTTTAGAGGTTCATCCAGAAGACTTAGATTATATGGATGTTTCTACCAAGCAGATGGTTGGTGTGTCTGCAGCGATGATTCCTTTCTTAGAAAATGATGATGCTAACCGTGCTCTAATGGGAGCAAATATGCAGCGTCAGGCAGTACCACTGATGATTACTGATGCACCTATGGTTGCTACAGGTATGGAATATAAGGCTGCTAAGGATTCAGGGGCAGTTATTGTAGCTGAAAAAGGTGGAGAGGTTGTTAGTGTAACTTCTAATAAAATAATGATTAAAAATGAAGAAGGTTTAATTGACAGCTATAAATTAATGAAATATAAGAGATCCAATCAGGGAAGCTGTATGAATCAGAAGCCAATAGTTGCGAAAGGTGATCAGATTGAGGCAGGAGATATTATTGCCGATGGTGCGTCAACTGAAAAAGGTGAGATGGCACTTGGCCGCAACTCATTAATTGCTTTTATGCCCTGGGAAGGATATAACTATGAGGATGCTATTTTAATTAGTGAAAATCTAGTTAAAGAAGATGCATTTACTACTATTCATATAGAAGAACATGAAGCAGAGGCCAGAGATACAAAACTTGGTCCTGAAGAAATAACTCGTGATATTCCGAATGTAGGTGAAAACGCTCTTAAAAACTTAGATGAACGAGGAATAATTAGAGTTGGAGCCGAGGTTGAAGAGGGAGATATTCTGGTTGGTAAGGTGACTCCTAAAGGAGAAACTGAATTATCAGCAGAGGAAAGACTTCTGAGAGCAATCTTTGGTGAAAAAGCACGTGAAGTTAGAGATACTTCTTTAAAGGTGCCACATGGTGAAGAAGGTATAGTTGTGGATGTCAAAGTCTTTTCTCGAGAACAGGGAGATGACTTAAAACCTGGAGTTAATCGTCTAGTTAGAGTTTATGTTGCAACTAAAAGAAAGATTTCAGTAGGGGATAAACTTGCTGGTCGTCACGGTAACAAAGGTGTTATTTCGAGAATTTTACCGGAAGAAGATATGCCGTTCCTACCAAATGGTGAACCGGTAGAAGTTGTGTTAAACCCACTTGGTGTACCGTCTCGAATGAACATTGGACAGGTATTAGAAACTCATCTTGGTATGGCAGCCAGAGCGCTGGGGATTTATACTGAAACTCCAGTCTTTAATGGTGCCTTAGAGGAAGAAGTTGAGGATATACTCGAAGAAGCCGGTCTTGCAAGAGACGGTAAAACAGTTCTTTATGATGGAAGAACTGGAGAAAGATTTGAAGAAAGAGTAACAGTTGGAGTTATGTACATTCTTAAACTCCACCACTTAGTTGATGATAAATTACATGCTCGTTCAACAGGACCTTATTCTCTTGTTACACAGCAGCCGCTGGGAGGTAAAGCTCAATTTGGTGGCCAGCGTTTTGGTGAGATGGAAGTTTGGGCACTTGAAGCTTATGGTGCCGCTTACACCTTGCAGGAAATGCTGACAGTTAAATCTGATGATGTAGTAGGAAGAGTTAAAGCTTATGAGGCCATTGTTAAGGGTGAAAACGTACCTGATCCTGGCATTCCAGAATCATTTAAAGTATTGATTAAAGAGATGCAGAGCCTTGGGCTTGATGCTCGAATCTTTACTTCTGATGAAGAGGAACTGCAGGTTGCTGAAAATGAAGATGAAATGATGGAAACTGCACAAAAACTTGGATTAGATACAGACTTAAAATTAAGTCGTGATAATGATGATGAAGACGAATAATTCCAATATAGAAAGGGGAGAGACCCTTGTTAAATGTGAATAATTTCGATTCAATGAGGATCGGAGTTGCTTCTGCAGAGCAGATACGTGAATGGTCCCGCGGAGAGGTTAAAAAACCAGAGACAATTAATTACAGAACTTTAAAGCCTGAAAAAGATGGCTTATTCTGTGAAAAAATCTTTGGGCCAACCAAGGATTATGAATGTCACTGTGGTAAGTATAAGCGGGTCCGTTATAAAGGTGTTGTGTGTGACCGCTGTGGAGTAGAGGTAACCAGATCCAAAGTGAGAAGAGAAAGAATGGGGCACATCGAACTGGCTGCACCATGCACACACATTTGGTATTTCAAAGGTATCCCCAGTCGTCTGGGTTTAATAATGGATATGTCACCAAGAGCTTTAGAAAAGGTAATTTATTTTGTTCATTACATTGTAACTGATCCTGGTGACACACCATTAAGCGAAAAACAGCTGCTGCCGGAAAGTGAATACCGTGAAGCCAAGTCTAAATACGGCAACACTTTTAAAGCTGCTATGGGAGCAGAGGCTATTCAGGAACTACTGGGAAGAATTGATGTTGAAGCTGAAGTAAATGAACTTAAAAAAGAAGTAAAAGAAGCAAGTGGGCAGCGCCGTAAAAGAGCTGTTCGCAGACTGGAAGTAATGGATGGGCTTTTAGATTCTGGTTTAAATCCTGCTAATCTAGTCCTTAATGCAATTCCAGTTATTCCACCAGACTTAAGACCAATGGTTCAGCTGGATGGTGGTCGTTTTGCTACCTCTGACTTAAATGATTTATACAGAAGAGTAATTAATCGTAACAATAGATTAAAAAGACTGCTGGATCTTGGGGCACCTGAAATCATTATTCGGAATGAGAAAAGAATGCTGCAGGAATCAGTTGATGCTTTAATTGATAACGGACGTCGCGGAAGACCTGTTACAGGTGCTGGAAATAGACCACTTAAGTCTTTAAGTGATATGCTTAAGGGTAAACAGGGACGTTTCCGTCAGAACCTCTTAGGTAAGCGTGTTGACTATTCAGGTCGTTCAGTTATCGTTGTTGGACCTGATCTTAAGATGCATCAGTGTGGTCTGCCGAAAAAAATGGCTTTAGAGCTGTTTAAACCTTTTGTAATGAGAGGTTTAGTTGAAGAGGGGCATGCCCACAACATTAAAAATGCTAAGAGAATGGTAGAAGATGTTGATGAGGCAGTTTGGGGGATTTTAGAAGAAGCAATTAAAGATCATCCTGTACTTCTAAACCGTGCTCCTACACTGCACAGACTCGGGATTCAGGCTTTTGAGCCAGTACTGGTTGAAGGTAAAGCAATTAAGCTGCACCCACTCGTCTGTCCTGCTTACAATGCAGACTTTGATGGTGACCAGATGGCTGTTCACTTACCTTTATCTGTAGAAGCTCAGGCTGAATCAAGACTGCTGATGTTAGCTACAACTAATATCTTAAATCCATCTGATGGTGGACCAATCACCATTCCTACTCAGGATATGGTTCTTGGTGTCTTCTATTTAACAACAATTAAAGAAGAAAGAAAGGGAGCGGGTAAGATATTTGCTAATGCTGATGAAGCTATTAAAGCTTATGACACAGATCGTGTTCATCTGCAGGCTCCTGTAAAAGTAAGACTTAACGGAGAAATTATTGATACTTCTATTGGTAGAGTTATCTTTAACGAGGCTTTACCTGAAGAAGTTGAGTTTGTAAATGAGAGAATTGGCAAAAGTGATCTAGGAGACTTAATTACCGATCTTTACGAAGAAGTTGGTAATGATAAAACTGCTGAGACTTTAGATAATATTAAGGCTATGGGTTATGATTTTGCTACCCGTTCCGGTATTTCTATTGCTGTTAGTGATGCAGAGATCCCGCCATCCAAACCTGAAATTGTTTCTAAAGCGGAAGACGAGGTTCATCAGATTGAAAATCACTACCGCCGCGGAGCTATTACTGAGGATGAGAGATATCATAAAGTTGTTGATATCTGGAACCAGGCAAAAGATGATGTTACAGACGCACTGCTTGCGAACCTTGACGAAAGCAATAATATTTACATTATGGCTATCTCCGGTGCTCGTGGTAATACATCTCAGATCTCTCAGCTTGCTGGTATGCGTGGTTTGATGGCTGATCCATCAGGACGGATTATTGATGTTCCAATTCGATCCAGTTTCCGTGAAGGCCTGGATGTATTAGAATATTTCCTATCCACCCACGGAGCTCGTAAAGGACTTGCTGATACAGCCTTAAGAACTGCTGACTCTGGTTATCTAACCAGAAGGCTGGTTGATGTTTCACAGGATGTTATAGTTAGAGAAGATGACTGTGGAACTGAAGAAGGTATTTATGTTGAAGCAATTGGTCCCAAGGGCAAAAATGCAGTTGAGCCTTTATCGGAACGCTGTATTGGTCGTTATACTGCAGAAGAGATTGCAGATCCAGAAAGTGGAGAGGTAATTGTTGAAAACAATACCTTAATTGATAGAAAGAAAATGAATGAAATTGAAGCAGCAGGTATTGATAAAGTAAAAATTAGAACCAACTTAACCTGTGAAGCTCAGCACGGTGTCTGTCGTAAATGTTACGGACGCAACCTGGCAACAGGAAAGCAGGTTGATATTGGAGAATCTATTGGTATTATTGCTGCACAGTCAATTGGTGAGCCTGGTACTCAGTTAACAATGCGTACCTTCCACACCGGAGGAGTTGCTGGTGATGATATCACCCAGGGTCTGCCTAGAGTAGAAGAGCTTTTTGAAGGTAGAACTCCAAAAGGACAGGCTATCATGACCGAAAGAGAAGGTTATGTAACCATTGTCGAAAAGAAAAACTCCAAGCGAGTTGTAGTAGAAAATGAAGATGGGAAAAAGAAAACATATAAAATTCCTTATGGTTCTAAAATGATTGTAAAGGATGATGATTATGTAACAGCTGGTGATAAGCTGACAGAAGGTCCGCTTGATCCTAATGTGCTGCTGAAAGTTAAGGGCGAAAAAGCTGTGCAGAATTATCTTCTAGAAGAAGTTCAGAATGTTTACCGCTCACAGGGTGTTGAAATTAATGATAAGCATATTGAGGTAATAGTTCGCCAGATGATGAAGAAACTTAAGATTGTAAAACCTGGTGACACTGAATTACTGCCTGGAAGTCTGGTAAACAGATATGATTACCGTAAAGCTAATGAGGAAGCTGCAGCTGAGAATAAAGAACCTGCTGTTGCTAAACCAGAGCTGCTCGGTATTACTAAGGCTTCACTGGCTACAGATTCATTCTTATCTGCAGCTTCTTTCCAGGAAACCACCAGAGTCTTGACTGAGGCTTCTCTGGATGGAAAGGTTGATCCATTATTAGGACTTAAAGAGAATGTAATAATTGGACAGCTGATTCCAGCAGGTACTGGGATGAAGTATTACAGAGATATAGATGTAGTTAAGGAAGATGGAACCATGTTTGGAGATTTAACTGAGGATTTAACTGATGTTGAATAGTTAATCCAAATCTAAATGTATAAATTAACATTAAAATAAATTAGAAGAGTTTCTCCTTTATTGTCAGGTGAATTTGGACTGGAAAAAATCTGTTTATTAGTTCTTAATTTACAATATCAATAAAAGGAGAAACTCTTTTTAATTTTAGCTTGACATGGAACTCTAAAGCTGTTAAAATACTTAAGTGTGCTCAACAAAGTTTGATCTGGAGGTTTGCTTAAAATGCTAAGCGAAACAAGTACTGATGAGCTGCTGGTTGGCAGCAAACAGACATTAAAAGCTATAGCAGGAAATCAGGTAAAAAAAATATTTTTAGCTAAAGATATTGACCAGCCTTTAAAAAAAGAAATACTTGAGGCTGTTAATAATAATAATATTCCTTTTGAGATTGTAGAAAGCAAAAATGAATTAGGCAGAATTTGTGGGATCGATGTTTCTGCAGCTTCTGCAGCTCTATTGAAATAATTGGAAGGAGGTGGGATTGCATGCCGACAATTAGTCAGTTGATCCGTAAAGGACGAGAAAAGACTAAAAAGAAGACTTCCGCTCCTGCTTTGGAGGGTTCTCCACAGAAGAGGGGTGTCTGTACTAGAGTATATACTGCTACACCTAAAAAGCCTAACTCAGCTTTAAGAAAGGTAGCTCGTGTTCGTTTAACCAATGGAAAAGAGGTAACAGCTTATATTCCGGGAATTGGACATAACTTACAGGAACACTCTGTTGTATTAGTAAGAGGTGGAAGAGTAAAGGATTTACCAGGTGTTAGATATCATATTGTAAGAGGAGCACTCGATACAGCTGGTGTTGAAGACAGAAAACAGGGACGTTCCAAATATGGTGTAAAAAAACCTAAGTAAAAGGAGGGATTTTAGTGCGCAAAAATAGAGCAGAAAAAAGAGATGTAGTACCAGATCCAGTATATGATAATGTTGTTGTCAGCAGAATTATTAACAAATTAATGCTGGATGGCAAAAAAGGACTGGCAGAAAAAGCATTTTACAGTGCTCTTGATATCATCTCCGAAAAAACTGGTGAAGATGGCTTAACAGTTGTAAATGAAGCACTGGAGAACATAAAACCAGCTCTTGAAGTTAAATCAAGACGTGTTGGTGGTTCTAACTATCAGGTACCAGTAGAAGTAGATGAAGATAGAAAAAGAACTTTAGCATTACGCTGGTTAGTAACAGCAGCTAGAGGTCGTAGTGAAAGAACTATGAGAGAAAGAATTGCCGGAGAAATTACAGACGCATACAACAATACAGGCGGCGCAGTTAGAAAGAAAGAAGAAGTCCATCGTATGGCTGAAGCCAATAGAGCTTTTGCACATTACAGATGGTAATTTAGTTGCGTGATGATGTATATAATTTTTATATAAGGGGGGAGAATAGTGGCCCGACAATTTCCACTAGAGAAAACACGTAACATTGGTATTATGGCACATATTGATGCAGGAAAGACAACTACAACAGAAAGAATTCTTTACTATACAGGTCGAGTTCATAAAATGGGTGAAACACATGATGGTGCATCTGTTATGGACTGGATGGAGCAGGAACAGGAAAGAGGAATTACAATTACCTCTGCTGCTACTACTTGTCAGTGGCGTGAGAATAGAATTAATATTATAGATACGCCCGGACACGTGGACTTTACAGTTGAGGTAGAAAGATCCTTGAGGGTTTTAGATGGAGCAATTGCTTTATTCTGTTCTGTAGGTGGTGTAGAACCACAGTCCGAAACTGTATGGAGACAGGCTGATAAATATGGAGTTCCCAGAATTGCATTTGTTAATAAAATGGATAGAACGGGAGCTGACTTTTTTAGAGCTGTAGACATGATGAAAGATAGACTTGGTGCTAACGCAGTACCAATTCAACTTCCAATTGGAAGTGAAGACAGCTTTGATGGTGTTGTTGACCTTGTAGAAATGGACGCTATTGTTTATGAAGATGAACTTGGTGTTAATTTTGAAAGAGTTGAAATACCTGAAGATATGAAAGAACAGGCAGCAGAATACAGAGAAATTTTAATGGAAGTGCTGGCTGAAGAAGATGATGAATTTATGATGAAATATTTAGAAGGTGAAGTAAGCACTGATGACATTAAAGATTTACTGCGTCAGGCAGTACTTAATGTTAATGTAATCCCAGTATTATGTGGATCTGCTTTTAAAAACAAAGGTGTACAGATGCTGCTGGATGCTGTTTTAGATTACCTGCCTTCTCCAACTGATGTACCACCAATTGAAGGTTTTAATCCGGAAACTGAAGAAACTGAAGTAAGAGAAGCTGATGATGACGCTCCTTTCTCTGGTCTGGCATTCAAAATCATGTCTGACCCTTATGTTGGAAAGTTAGCATTCTTTAGATCTTATTCAGGAACTTTAGAAGCGGGTTCATATGTATATAATGCAACAGCAGATATTCGCGAAAGAGTTGGCCGTATCTTACAGATGCACGCTAACCGCCGTGAAGAAAGAGATGAAATTTTTGCTGGTGACCTTGGAGCTTTAGTTGGTCTTAAAAATACAAGTACAGGTGACACAATCTGTGATCAGGATCATCCAATTATTTTAGAAGCAATGGAATTCCCTGAACCAGTTATTGGTGTTGCAATTGAGCCTAAGAGTAAAGCAGACCAGGATAAACTGGGTGAAGCTTTACAGAGATTAGCAGAAGAGGATCCAACATTCAGAGTTCATACTGATGAGGAAACAGGACAGACAATTATTGAAGGTATGGGAGAATTACACCTTGAAGTTATTGTTGACCGCCTCTTAAGAGAATTTAAGGTTGATGCTAATATTGGTAAACCTAAGGTAGCTTACCGTGAAACAATCACTAAAAAAGTTACTGGTGTTGAAGGCAAATTCATCCGTCAGTCTGGTGGACGTGGACAGTACGGTCATGTTGTGATCGATATTGAGCCACAGGATGCAGGCGAAGGATTTGAATTTGAAGATAAGATTACAGGTGGAGCAATTCCACGCGAATATATCCCTTCTGTAGAAGATGGAATCAGAGAAGCTATGGAAAATGGAATTATTGCCGGTTATCCAGTTGTTGATGTTAAAGTAACACTGAATGATGGTAGTTACCATGATGTTGACTCATCAGAAATGGCATTTAAAATCGCTGGTTCAATGGGCTTCAGACAGGGAGCTAAAAAAGCTGGTCCTGCAATTTTAGAACCTGTAATGGCTGTTGAAGTTGTTACTCCTGAAGAATATATGGGAGATGTAATGGGTGACCTTAATGGACGCCGCGGAAAAGTTGAAGGTATGGAGCCTCGAGGTAATGCTCAGGTTGTTAGTGCTCATGTACCACTTTCTGAGATGTTCGGTTATTCAACAGATCTTCGTTCTAAAACTCAGGGTAGAGCAACTTATACAATGCAGTTCTCTCATTATGAGCAGGCACCAAAGAGTATTGCTGAAGAAATTATTGGAGAATAGATAAATTTTTAAGGAGGAATAAAAAATGGCAAAAGCAAAATTTGAAAGAACAAAACCACATGTTAACATAGGTACAATAGGACATGTTGACCATGGAAAAACAACACTAACAGCAGCTATCACAAATGTGTTAGCAAACTATGGT